>WBZS01000320.1_pt1 | contig 72236 bp, 66 predicted proteins | sample 5204201 | NCBI WGS metagenome assembly WBZS01 (sample SAMN12344357, study PRJNA552823) | activated sludge metagenome | biome: Activated sludge suspended growth; feature: Nitrification reactor; material: Wastewater; isolation source: activated sludge from nitrification reactor of wastewater...
GCGCGCCCTGCGCGCGCGTGAGCGGGCCACGGTTCGTGCGTGCCGAGGGGACCCCGGGAGCAAGGCGACCCGGCGCTAGCGCCGCCCTCGCGGAGCGCGCCCTTCGCGCGCGTGAGCGAAACGAGTGGTGCGGACGGTGGGACTCGAACCCACACGACGTTGCCGTCTCGGGATTTTAAGTCCCGTGTGTCTACCGGTTCCACCACGTCCGCGTCACGGGCGTCTTGGCCCGCTCGATCCGGTCGGCGATGGCTATCGGCCAGTTCCCGTCGCGTCAAGGCAGGCCGCTCACGGCACGCTCCCCTGGACGCCTGCGCGGCGGCTCTACTCGTGCGAAAGGGCGGCCGTGAAGGGGGCCATCTCCTCGGCGATGGCGGCCCGGGTTCGCGCTTCCACTGCGCGGTAGGCGCCCAGCACGCGGCGGCCGAATTCGGTCAGCTGCGCGCCGCCGCCATGGGCGCCGCCAGCGGCCGTGACCACGACCGGCTCGATGAAGATGCGGTTGACCTCGTCGACGAGCAGCCAGGCCCGTCGATACGACATGCCGAGCTCGCGGCCGGCCGCCGAGATGGAGCCGGTGCGGCCGATGGCGTCCAGCAGGTCTGCCTTGCCGGGGCCGATCTTGCGGCCGTGCTCGAATAGGATGCGCAACCTGTGCTGCAGCGCGGTGCTGGCAGCGGGCTGCGCGGCGCTGGCCGGGGCGGCGGTGGGTGGCGTCTCGTCGGGTGCGCTGGAGGTCATGAGGGGCGAGCCGGTTCCGGAAGCGATTTGGGAGAGACGTGTCCGGCCCGCTGGCCGCGTCTTTTCCATACCGCGAGGCCAGGGGCTCGCGCTACTCGACGGCCCAGGGGTGAGACAATTAGGGTTGCGTGGCGAGCCGGGGAACGATTGCAGGCGGGGCGAAGCGGGATCATGGATGAGGCGGGGCTGACAGCGCCCGAGCTGGAGCTGGTGCGCACGGCCGTGCGCGGCGACGCGGTGGATCTGCGCCGCCAGCCGGTGCGGGCCGCCGTGCTGCGCGACCTGCTGCTGGAGGCGCGCGCCGGCTGGGTGCTGCCGCCGGTCGGGGCGCGCATCCAGCGTGCCATCGTGCAGGGATGCCTCGACCTCGACGGCGCTATCGTCGGCAAGCCGGTGCAATTGCGGCATTCCCGTATCGAGGGCGTCGACGGCCAGGCGCTGGTCATCCGCGACGCGCGGCTGAAGCGGCTCGGCATCCATTCCTGCACGCTCGAAGGCGGCATCCTGGCCGACCGCGTCGACGTCGAGAGCGGGCTGTTCCTGGGCGGCGGCCGCATCGACGGCGTCGTGCAGGCGCGCGGTGCCGGCATCGGCGGGGCGTTCGTGCTGGAAGGCACCGAACTGGGCGACGGCAAGGCGGCGCTGCTGGCCGCCGGTCTGCGTCTGACGGGACCGCTGATCCTGCGCAAGGCACGGGCTGCGGGCATCGTGTCGCTGCCGCGTGCCGGCATCGGCGCCGGCATCTACGGCGAGGAGATGGCTGCGGTGGCGGTTGCGGGCGGCGTCGCGCTCGACTGCGAGAGCGCGCGCATCACCGGCGACATCCTGCTCGCCGGTGCCCGCTTCGACGGCGCCCTGAAGCTGGCGGCCTGCCGCATCGGCGGACGAGTGGCGGCCGCGCGTCTCGCCGTGACCGCGGCCGGCGACGCCGTCATCGCGCACGGCATCGACATCGGGCAGAGCCTGGAACTGGAGGAGGCCCGGCTCGCCGGATCGCTGCGCCTGGAGGGGGCGGCGATCGCCAAGGAGGTGGCGGCTGAGCGCCTCGACATCGAGGGCGGCGCCACGGCGATCGGCGCCGACATCATCCGCATCGGCGGCAATTGCGATCTGGCGCGGGCGCGCCTCGTCGGTGCCGTCGTCATGCCTGGGGCCGACATCGGCGGCCAGCTGCGGCTGACGGAAGCGCGGCTCTATGGCACCGACATCGCCGTGCGCGGCGACGGTGCGCGCATCAGGGGCGGGGTCTTCGCCTCGCGCGCCTTGGTGATCGGCCTGATGCGCTGGCCAGCGGCCGAGATCGGCAACCAGCTGCGGCTGCGCGGCGCCTCGCTGAAGGTCGATCGCGGTCCGGCGCTGCTCGCCAGCGGCACGCGGTTCGCGCGCGACGTCGAACTCGGCGAGGAGTTCCGCGCGGTCGGCGCCGTGGTGCTCGATCAGGCGCGCATCGGCGGCGCGCTCGATCTGCGCGGCGGCCGCATCGTCAGCGCCGCCCTGTCGCGGGCGGCGGGCGGCATGAAGGGGGGCGGTGTCGCGGCGGCGCGGCCGGCGACGGGGCAGCTGTCCACCGCCGAACAGGTGCTCGACGAACGCGCCCTGAGCCTCGTCGACGCCGAGGTCGGCCGGCTGCAGATGCCGGTGCAGAGCGAGGATCGTCCGCTCGGCATCGTCGATCTTTCTCGCGCGCGGCTCGGCTCGCTGGAGGACTACGCCGCCGCCTGGCCGCCACCGCCTGCCGCGCGCGGCAAATCAGCGGACGCGCGCGACATCGACCATCTCGTGCTGGACGGTCTTTCCTGCACGCACCTCGCCAACCCGTCCGGCGCGGCGCCGGATGGCGTGCTGCGCCGCGGGCAGCGGGCGAGCGTCGCCAAGGCGCGCACGACGTGGCTCGAGGGGCAGGCGACGCGCGATCTGGCGCATCGCTTCAAGCCGCAGGCGTGGCTGGCGCTCGGCCAGCTGCTCGAGGCTCAGGGCTACCACGACGATGCCCGCGCCCTCTCCATTGCGCGCCGTCGGCGCGAACGCCGGGCTGCGACCGCCACCGCCGGCCTGCGCTGGCAGGGGCGGCTGCTCGACATGCTGGCGCTGTACGGGTTCAATCCGTGGCGCACGGTGCTGTGGATGGCGTTGGTCGTATTCGCCTTCGCCGGCGTGTGGAGTTCGGCCGCGCGCCACTGCGGCGAGCGCGACTGTTTCGACGAGAGCGTGCTCGTCGTCACCAACCGCGATGCCTACACGCCCGAGCGGTTCCAGGCCGTCTATCCGGGCTTCAATGCGTTCGCCTACTCGCTCGATCTGGCGGTGCCGTTCGTGTCGCTCGGCTATGCCGATCACTGGCGGCCCAACACGAGCTGGCGTCCGTTCGCCGAAGTCCCCCTGCCCGACATCGGGGTGTGGGCCGGCACGGCGGGGCAGGACAGCGCCGGGCGCGTGGTGACGAAGCCGCCGAGCCTGACGCTGACCTGGGGCGGCCTGCTCTACGCGGCCTCCGTCATCGAGCAGCTGCTCGGGCTCGTGCTCGGCGCACTCGCCGTCACCGGCTTCACCGGCCTGCTGCAGAAGGACGGGTGAGCGTCAGGCCTGGCTGTTCCGGCGCCACCCGCGTCGTGCGCGCGGCGGGCCGCGGTGTTCAAGGTGGGCCGAAGGCCTGCACGACCTTGCGGTACATGTAATCGAGATGGTTCCCGAACTCGGTCATCGTGATGCCGGCGTCGACCTTCTGCCAGTGCGACTTGCGGCCCTTGTAGGTCATCGCGATGTTGAACGTCCCACCGGCGACGTGCAGGTGGAGATCGGTCACGCCGGGATATTTCGATTTGTTGAGCAGCCAGTAGCTCTCGCCGTCCTTGTCGGTCCGCAGCAGATTGCCACCCTTGCCGTAGGTCGTCATCGCCACCTCGCATCGGCTGAACAAAAGAAGCTGCCCCGTGAGGGACAGCTTCGATTGAAAGTCGAATTTGTGGCGATTTGTGGCCGGATGATGCGCCGTCAAATCTTCTGATTGTAGGCGCCGACTTCCGGGTTCTTCGCCAGCTCGCCGTCGAGGGCCGTGAAGATCGCCTTCATGTTGGCTTCGGACGTCGGGCTCTCGACGACCACGACCAGCTCCGGCTTGTTGGACGAGGCGCGGATCAGGCCCCAGGTGCCGTCCTCCAGCACCACGCGCACGCCGTTGACGGTGATGAGTTCGCGGATTTTTTGTCCCGCGACCGTCTCGCCCTTCTCGGCCTTGGCCTTGAACAGCGCCACGATCTTGTCGACGACGCCGTACTTCACCTCGTCGCCGCAGTGGGGCGACATGGTCGGCGACGACCACGTCTTCGGCAGCGCGTTCTTGAGGTCGGCCATGGTCTTCCCGGGATTGCGGTCGAGCATGTCGCAGACCGCGAGCGCCGAGACGAGGCCGTCGTCGTAGCCGCGCCCGATCGGCGCGTTGAAGAAGAAGTGGCCGGACTTCTCGAAGCCGACGAGCGACTTCGTCTCGTGATTGTAGCGCTTGATGTAGCTGTGGCCGGTCTTCCAGTAGGCCGTCGTGGCGCCGTTGGCCTTCAGCACGGGATCGGTCATGAACAGGCCGGTCGACTTCACGTCGGCGACGAACTTGGCGTTCTTGTGGATGGCCGAGATGTCGCGGGCGAGCATGACGCCCACCTTGTCGGCGAAGATTTCGTCGCCGGTGTTGTCGACAACGCCGCAGCGGTCGCCGTCGCCGTCGAAGCCGAGACCGACGTCGGCTCCGTGCTCCTTCACCGCGTCCGCGATGGCATGAAGCATCTTCATGTCCTCGGGGTTGGGGTTGTAGCGCGGGAACGAGTGATCGAGGTTGACGTCGAGCGGGATGACCTCGCAGCCGATGGCCTCCAGCACCTGCGGCGCAAAGGCGCCGGCCGTGCCGTTGCCGCAGGCGGCGACGACCTTGATGCGGCGCTTGAGCTTGGGCCGGTTCGTCAGGTCGTTGATGTAGCGCTCGGCCAGGTCGGGCACGAACACGTAGCGACCGCCGGTGCGAGTCTCGTATGTGCCCGAGAGCACGATCTCCTTGAGGCGGCTCATCTCCTCCGGCCCGAAGGTCAGCGGGCGATTGATGCCCATCTTGATGCCGGTCCAGCCGTTGTCGTTGTGCGAGGCGGTGACCATGGCGACGCCTTCGACGCCGAGCTCGAACTGGGCGAAATAGGCCATCGGCGACAGGGCGAGACCGATGTCGTGCACCTCGCAGCCGCCGGCCAGCAGACCCGTCATCAGCGCCTGCTTCACGGAGGCCGAGTACCAGCGGAAATCATGGCCGACGACGACGCGCTTCGGCACGCCGCGCTCGGCCATCAGCGTGGCGAGGCCCATGCCGACCGCGTTGAGACCCATCAGGTTGATTTCCTGTGGGAACAGCCAGCGCGCATCGTACTCGCGGAAGCCCGTCGGCTTGACGAGCGGCAGGCGCTCGAAGTCGGCGGTGTTGGGCTTCAGGTCGGCGCGTGGCTTCGGGAGCGTCATGGAGCGGGAGCCTCTTTGGATGGAAATGAAATGCGTCGGCAGGCGGGCCGCCGGCGCGGCGCTGCAGGTCAGGCGCGCGATTGGCCGAATCGGTTGCGTCGTGTCGGCCGCTTTTATGGCAGGCTTCGTGGCGGTGCGATGGCAGGTTTTTTCAGGGCTGTGCGCGCTTGAGGGCGCTGTTCAAGACCGACACGTCGCCGCCCAGCCAGCGGTGCCCCGGCTTGACGCCGAGGCGGGCCGCGTCGAGCCCCTCGCCGAGGCGGGCGCCGCGCGTCGCGGTGTAGAGCTGTGCCCAGCCGGCGCCCGCGTTGACGGGGCGCTCCTGCGGCACGCGGGCCAGCGTGTCGAAGACGGCCGGATCGGCGAGCCCCCGGGCCGTCAGAGCGGCCAGCCGGTCGAGTGCGCCAATCCCTTTAGCGTCGGCGCCAAGGGCATAGAAGTCCTCGCCTTTCGCGGCGGCCAGGGTAGCCAGAGCGACCAGCGGCATCAGCGCGAAGGCATGATAGTGCAGAGCGCGGCTGCCGCGCGCCAGTTCCATGGGCAGGGAGCCGTCGGGCGCGATGTCGCGCGCCGCGTCCGTCATGATGGAGCGCGCCAGCTCCCAGTATTTCGGGTTGTCGTCGGCCAGCGCCGCCGCGCCGAGCCCGAGACCGAGCCAATACCAGTGGTTGTTGTGCTTCTTGCCCGGTTGCGCCAGATCGGCCCAGGCGGCATCGCCGAGCTTGATCAGCCAGGGGGTGATGGTGCGGCGCTGGGCGTCGGTCGCGAACGGCTTCAATTTCAGGAACGCGAGCGCGGCGCCGGTAAAGTCCCATTTGCGCTCGGACTGCGCCTGCGCGGTATCCATCCTGCCCAGCAGTCCGCCGCCCCTGGCCCAGGCCTCCAGCCAGGCGAGGCCACACAGCGCGGCGGACACCTGGTCCTCGATCTTAGTGCGCGTCCAGGCCTTGTCGGCGTGCGAGGTGACGTGGCGCAGGAAGGCGGTGAGCGGCGCCGTTTCTGCCTTGTGCTTCTCGGCCAGGGCGGGGTCCACTTCGGAGCCCTTGGAGTCGGCGTAGAAGCGGGTCAGGGCGAGGTCGCGGATGGCGGGCGGCGGCGCGGGGCACGCTTCACGGGCGAGGGCCACGGCTGGCCCCGCCACCGCACCGGCGGCCACGAGGGCCAGACACACGGCCAGTCGTGCAGGGCCGGCTTTGCTGTGCATGGTCCGTCCGATGCCTCCCATTCGTGAGCCATCCGCTTACACCGCGCGCGCCGCCGTGTCATGGCCGTGCACGACGCCGCACGGTCGCCCGCGCGCACAGGGCTAGCGAGGCATGAAGATGCGTCGCAATGCGGTTTGACCGGTGTTTGGGGCTTACCGGGACTGCATTGGACCTTTGGGGCGGCTCCGAACGGGCCGCCAATCGGCATGCGGCGCCGGTCAGCACTTGCGCAGCGTGGCGGAGAGTTCGCGGATCACCTCGGCCTTGAGCGGCGTCAGCTTGACGTCCTGCGTGCACCCGGTGCCGGCGACGACCAGTTGCGCCTCGAAGAAGCGCCCGGAGAGATAGACGTCGAAGCCAGTTGGCGTGACCTTGCCCATGACCTCGCCGCCGAGTGATTTCAGCCGTTCCTCCCAGGTGCCCGTGACCTGGCCGTTGGCGATGTTGAGGTGGGTCGCGGCGTCGAGGCTGTGGTTGGCGCCCTGGCAGCGCAGGTTCTGCTGCAACATGGCGCCCTCGCTGCCGCTGCGATAGGTGACGACGCACCTGAACGGCTCGGCCGGCCCCGATACGGGCGTCACGCTGCCGTTGCCGGCCCAGCGGCCGAGCAGCCGCGCGATGGTGTCCTGGCCTTGCGGAACGGCTCCCAGCAGCACGCCGCCGCCCAGCGTCAGGCCAGCGAGTCCCACGGCGGCGAGGCCGCCATGGCGACGGTGGAACCGGGCGTGTGACCGGGCGTGCGGCATGAGGCATCTCCTTGCGGGCAGGCGAGTTGCGGCCCGCTCGTGGTGCGAGAGGCTTGGCCGGTGATGCGAAAGTTCCGTGTCAACTTGTGGTCCGAAAAGAGGAAATTCCGGCCGGACCTCCGTGGCCGGTGGTTCGCGGCGCGCGCGCGGGGGCGCGCGGGGCACGGCGCTGGACCACGCCCGCGCGAACCTGAGCCGGCTGGCCGGCGCTGTGGCCTCGACGCCGCGTCGGCGGTGCGGCAAGGTCCGGCGATGCACGGCGAATCTCCCACGTCGATGCCCACCTTCGAGCCATCAGAGCCCCCCGATGTCCTTCGACGTGCCGCCGCGCTCGCCCTCCCGACATCTGGTGCCGCAGCCGGCGCCGCGCAGCATGGCGATGCGCGCCAAGGCGGAGGTGTTGCTGTGGACGACGCGGGACGGCCGCGAAATACCGCTCGACGAGATGACTGATGAGCATGCCCGCAATGCCATCGCGGCGCTGATGCGCTGGCGGACGCGCATCCGCAAGCGGCCCGGCGCCGAGCCGACGGTGCGCGACATCGAGGATGCCGTGGCCCGCTTCCGCCGCCTGCTGCGCCGACGCGCGAAGCAGGCCGTCCGGTAACGCCTCTCCGCGATGATGCAGCGCATCGCTCCCCATGGGAGAAGGAAGGCTGAGGCCGGGCTTGTTCTTCTCTTCTGCTGGCCGGGATGGGGAGCGCCTGAAGGCCCCACGCCGGCGCGGCTCAGGCTGAAGGCACTCCCGCGGCGGCCTGTTGCGGCGCTCGCGCCCACTGGTGCGCGATCGAGTTGGCGTAATAGGCCAGGAGATCCATCTCGTCGGGATTGGCGCGATACGTCTCCGGCTCCGGCCCGGGCAGAGCGAGGTGGCGCTCGACGAGGCCCTGCAGCCCGAAATCGAGAGCGTAGTCGCGGTCGCCGCGCGGAATGTGCACGTACGCTCCCTGCGCCTCCAGCACGCGGATGAGGTCGAACACGCGGCCCTTGATCTCGAACCTCGTGCGCGGCTCGCCGCCCGCCTCGATGAGGACCGTCGCCACCAGCGATACCGGCAACGCCGGCACGACATCGCCGATGCGCTGCATGAGGATGTGGCCGAGGCGTTCGATCTCGGCGGCGCGCGGCTCCGGCGCCAGGGTGCGCAAATCGACGGCGCGCCAGGCGAGGTGCTGGCGCAGCGACAGCGGCTCGCCGAAGCTGACGCAGGCATAGCCGAAGCGGTGCCAGCGGCCGGTCAGGCGCAGCCAGGCGCCATGACCGAGGAAACGGAGGAAGGTCCACGGGCTGACACGGAAGCTCGCCTTGTCGCCTCCGGCCTCGCGGGTACCGGCGGCCAACTGCATGCGATCCTCCAGCACGCGGTCGTAGTTGAGGCCGACCGGGATGAACACGATGTCGCGCTGGGCGGCTGGGTCGAAGCCCGAGACCATGTAGCTGATGAGGCCGAGCTTGGCCGGGCGCAGCTGGCCGTCGCGCGACAGCCCGCCCTCGGGGAACACGGCCTGCACCACGCCCGCCTGTGTCGCCATCTGCACGTAGCGCGACAGGATGCGGCGATAGAGGGCGTTGGAATTGTCGCGGCGGATGAAATAGGCGCCCATGGAGCGGATCAGACCCTGCAGGCCCCAGACCTGCGCCCATTCGCCGACCGCATAGCTCAGCGCCGACGAGGACGCCGCCACGTAGGTGACGAGCACGTAATCCATGTTGGAGCGATGATTGATGACGAACACCACGGCGGCGTCCGGATCGACCGCCTTAAGGGCCTCGTCGTTGCGGTAGCCGAGGCGCACCCGGTAGAGCGCCTCCGACAGGCGCCGGGCGGCCCGCGTGCCGACGCGGAAGTAGGCGTAAGCGTTGAAGGCCGGTACGATCTCGCGCGCGTAGCGCTTGGCCTTGTCGAGCGCCACCTCGTGCGGCACGCCGGAGTCGCGGGCGTGGTTCGCCACCGCGTCCAGCACGACGGGGTCGTAGACGAGACGGTCGATCAGCACCTGCCGCTTGGTCAGCTTGAACGGCTGAATGTGCAACTTGAGCCGGGTGTTCAACTCGTCGATGGCCCGGTTGGCGCGCCGGCGCAAGGCCCAGCGGACACTCGGGATCAGCAGACGGTCGATCAGGCCGACAAGGGCGAACAGCGCCGCCAGCCCCACGAACCATGTCGGCAGCGTGATCTCGGCTGGCATGCGCCCTGGCCCGTTGCGGGCCCCTCCGGATGCGACGTTTCCCCGTGGCCGTCCGCACGGATTATCTGCCTCGCGCGCCTGCCGGCCGTCACGAACGTGCCGGACCAGGGGCGGAGCGGATCGCGTTCCGGGTCGGAGACCATCCCTCGACAGAAAAAAGCTACCATGCCGGCCGGGGCAGGGCCACAATGCAGCGCCGCCGGTGGAGCCCGGCGTACCGGCGCGGATGGCCGAGGCGGAACCTGGCCGTATCGGGCCGGTTGTGGCGGCGCCCCGATCACGATCTTCTCAGCAGCGGACGTAGAATTCGTAACCATGGACGAGCCGCAGCACAGCCACGCAGCCTCCCCGGTCGAGCCGGCCAGCGCTTCGGCGGCCCCGTCGCACCAGCCTTCGCCCGCCGGTGAAACGCGCCCGCCAGGTGGTCGCGGCGCGGCTGGGCCGGATGCGGGGCAGGGGGAAACCCGACAGCCCGTCAAGGCGGCGGGTTTCACGACCTCGACGGCGCTGAAGCGCCGCATGTCGGGGCTGTTTCTCAGCCATCCGTGGTTCGACAGCGCCGGCCTGTGGCTGCTGCGGCGCGCCTTCTTCCCCGTGTCGCGCGCCTGGGCGGCGGCTGGGCTGGCTGGCGGCGATCTCGATCGCTTCCACGCCGCCGTGCCGTTGCAACGCCGCTTCGAGGACGACGCGCGCCTGAAACGTGCGCTGGCCGACTTCGAGGCCAAGCGCGCCGCCACCACGGCCATCGATGCGCTTTGGGAGCGCACTTTCTTCGGCCCCGACGAGGAGCCCGAGCCTCGCCGCCGCGCCATAGAGCAGGCGCGCTTGTCGCACGCGCATGCCTTCAATCTGACGCGGCGCCACTTCGCCTTCTTGTTGCCGCGTCGGCTGCCGCGCATCGACCTTCGTGTCGCCACGCCCGCCGAGACTGCGAAGGTGTACGGGGCGGCGCGCGATGATCTGGCGCCGTTCGTCGCGGCCCCTGCCGCCGACTGGCCGGTCCAGGTGTCGGCCCGCATTCCCGGCGCCGTCGGCACCGACTTCTGGCTGCGCTTCAAGAGCCCGTCGGCGCGGCTCGGGGACATGGTTCACGCCCGCGTGCACGAGCCGATCGGCGTCACCAATCCGCCAACCGTCATTCTCGGCCACGGCGTCTGCGTCGAGTTCGACCACTGGATCGGCCTGGTCGACGAGGCGGATGCGTTGACCGCCGCCGGCTTCCGCGTCATTCGCCCCGAGGCGCCGTTCCATGGCTGGCGCTGCCCGGACGGCGCCTACGGCGGCGAGCGGCTGATCGGCGACTTCCCGCTCGGTGCGCTCGACGCTTTCACCGGCGCCCTGCGGGAATGGGCGGTGCTGGCGCGCTGGGCGCGCGCCACGTCGCGGGGCCGGCTCGCCTTCGGCGGCACCAGCCTTGGCGCATTGACCGCACAGCTAGCCGCCGATCGCGCCCGTGAGTGGCCCGAGGACATCCGCCCCGACGGCCTGCTGCTGATCACGCATTCGGGCAGCATGCACCAGACCGTGCTCGACGGGGCCATCACGCGCCTGTTCGCCAGCGCCGAGGCCGCCGAGGCCAAGGGCTGGACCGCGCCTGAACTCGACGGCTATTTCGGCCTGCTCGATCCGCGCCGCGATCCGCTGGTGCCGCCCGAGCGCATCGTCAGCATCCTCGGCAAGCGCGACGTGGTGACGCCGTACGTCGGCGGCGCGCCGCTGGTCGAGCGCTGGAAGGTGCCGCCGGAGAACCTGTTTGAACTCGACCGCGGCCACTTCTCGGTGCCGATGACCATGATCCGCGACAACCGTGCCGTGCGCCGCTTCTGCGAGGTGATGGGCGTCGGCACGGCCTGAGCTGAGTCCGCACGTCGCGCGCCGCACGTCGCGCGCCACACGTCTCGCGGCACACGTCACGCGGCACACGCCGCGCGGCACCCGGGGCTGCGTAGGGTCTACTCGGCGGCGGCGAGCCTGGACAGCGCCAGCTCGCGCAAGACGCGGCTCTCCATGTCGGCATCGATGAGGCGCGATTTCACCAGATCGCCGATGCTGACGATGCCGAGCATGTGGCCGTCGTCCGACAGCACGACGAGATGGCGTACGCGCTCGTCCGTCATGCGGCGCATGGCCTCCTGCACGGACATGTCAGGCGCACACGACGGAGCCGGCGCCGCCATCACCTCGCCGACCGTGAGGTGGAACGCGGCTTCGCCCCGGCGCGCCAGCAGGCGGATCAGCAGCCGGTCCGACAGCAGGCCGATGGGCCGGTGCTCGGCATCGGTCACGACCACCGAGGCGATGCTGCGTTCGTCGAGGTGACGCAAAGCATGCGCGACCGACAGCTGCGGCTGCACGGTCTCGATGCGTGCTCCTTTTACGGATAGAATGTCGCTGACCTTCATGAGACTTGCCTCCATCAGGTATTCGAGGCCCCCGTCTCCCACGTGACGCGCAGGCATGTCGGCATATCGGTGCGAACGCCGACCCGGCTGCGCGGCCCACAGTATCATGATGGGGACGACGCCGGCGCCCGACAAGGGCGGCGCGGGCCGGCCAGCGTCACAACATGCGGCTCGCCGGCAAGGTGAGCCTGAACAGGAAGCCGTCCTCCGGCAGCCATGTCTCGGACGTGCCACCGAGGCCGCGCGCGAGGCGCTCGATCAGGCGCGATCCGAAGCCGCCGTCGTCGCTTGCGCCAGTACCATCCGAGGCGCTCGGCGCGGACGTGCCGCCGCCGCTTGCGCTGCCGCTGCCGCGTCCACCGGTGGTGCGGCGCGGCCGGGCAGTGCCGGCGTCGCGGCCCGTCTCCTGCCAGGTGACGACGAGCGCGCCGTCCTCGCGCCGCGTGCCCGAAACACGCACCTCGCCGGCCCGCGTGGCGAGCGCGCCATACTTGACGGCGTTGGTCGCCAGTTCGTGGAAGATCATGCTGAGCGACAATCCATCGGCGGCGCTGACGACGGCCCCGAGCGTCGCCGCTTCGACGTGCAGGCGGTTCGGCGCCGCCACGGCGGAGGTTGCCAGCCCGATGACGTCGACGACGCGCGTGGTGTTGGCGCCGGGGCCCTGGCGCAGCACGCTCGAGACGGCGCTGAGCGCGCCGAGGCGGGAATGTACGCGCTCCACCAGCACGGGGACGCTGTCGGCACCGCGCGCCGCGAAGTTGATCAGCGAGGCGACGTTGGCGGTGAGGTTCTTGATGCGGTGGCCAAGCTCCTGCACGGCGATGTCGCGCTCCTCGGCGATGGCGACGGCGCGCGCCTGCACCTTGCTCACGTGATTGAGCGCACGGTGCATGAGGGCGATGAGGACGATATCGAGGCCGGCGATGAAGGCGAAGAAGGCGATGGGCAGAACTGTCTCGATCGGTGGTCCGGGGATGAACGCCAGACCGCTCGCCACCACCGACAGCAGCGCAACCAGCAAGCCCGGATAGCGCCCGTACACGAACGAGACGAGCACGACGGTGGGAATCAGGGTGATGAACGGGTAGCCCGGCGGCAGGTGATCATCGAGCGCCCACCGCAGCATGAAGCTGGCGGCGAAGATGGATGCTGCGGCCGCATAGCTCGGCAGCAGCAGGCGCGACAGCGGCCCTGCGTCGAGCGTCCGCTGCGCGGGCATGCCGGCGACGAAGCGCTCCACCCGGGTCTGTTTCGGCAACGTGCTGGGCATGCGATGTCCGTGCTCGACCGCACTTCTGGAACCCCTGCTTGCCCAGTCGCGGCGTGCTTGACCCGCAGGGACCTTCGAGGAGCCCAAGTTTGCCAGAACTCCGAGCGTCGCAAGAGAAAATCGTTGTGCGGCTGATGCCTGACGCTGACGCGCGTGGATCGTTGGCCGCCGGGCGGCGAAAGTGACGCCAGGCCTCGGCGCCGGATGAAAAGCGGACAACCGTGCCCCTGGCTTGAGCTTGCCTGCGCCGTCCGCCATATTCGGCACATGGCCAGCCCCCCCAAGAAACCAGTCGCCCGGACGCCGCGTCCCTCGCGCGCCTGCGCCGCCAAGCCCGTTGCCCCGCCGCCCGAAACGGCCGCCGGAACCCCCGCGCCGAGGGGCTATGCGGTGGCGACGACGCCTGCTGATGCGCGCGGGCTGGGTGGCGGCTTCGGCGAGGCACCGCAAGCCGCGTTCGTGCAGGCGCCATCCGCGGCGGCCGAATTCGAGCCGACCGGTCCGCTGACCGAGCGCGCCCAGGTTGTCGAGCGCTCGGCCGTGCTGCCGGCGCTGCGCGGCGCCGGACCGCGTCCGCCCGGGTTCGGCGAGAGCCCGTCCGATGGCCTCAACGCGCTGCTGGCGAAACCCGCCGAGCGCTCGGAGAAGGCCCGCGAGCTGCTCGCGCGCCAGCCGATGATGGCCTCGCATCCGATCGTGTCCGGCGCCGTCGCCGAGTTCACGCCGCATCGCCCGCCGCGTCCCGAGAAGAGCGAGGGCGGCATCCCGTTCACGCTGGTGTCCGAGTACGAGCCGCGCGGCGATCAGCCGACGGCCATTGCCGAGCTGGTCGAGGGCATCAACAACGCGGAGCGTACGCAAGTGCTGCTCGGCGTGACCGGCTCCGGCAAGACCTTCACCATGGCCAACGTCATCGCCGCCACGCAGCGTCCGGCGCTGATCCTGGCGCCGAACAAGACGCTGGCCGCGCAGCTCTACGGCGAGATGAAGGGCTTCTTCCCGGACAACGCCGTCGAGTACTTCGTCTCCTATTACGACTACTACCAGCCCGAAGCCTATGTGCCGCGTACCGACACCTATATCGAGAAGGAATCCTCGATCAACGAGCAGATCGACCGCATGCGCCATGCGGCGACGCGCGCGCTGCTCGAGCGGGACGACGTGGTGCTCGTGGCTTCCGTGTCGTGCATCTACGGTATCGGCTCGGTCGAGACCTACACGGCGATGACGTTCACGGTGAAGCTCGGCGAGCGCATCAGCCGCGACCAGCTGCTCGCCGACCTCGTGGCGCTGCACTACCGGCGCAACGACATGGCCTTCGTGCGCGGCTCGTTCCGCGTGCGCGGCGATACCGTGGAGCTTTTCCCGGCCCACTTGGAGGATCGCGCCTGGCGCATCTCGCTGTTCGGCGACGAGGTGGAGACCATCACCGAGTTCGATCCGCTTACCGGCCAGAAGTCGGACGAACTGGCGCTGGTGAAGATCTATGCCAATTCGCACTACGTGACGCCGAAGCCGACGCTGCAGCAGGCCATCAAGTCGATCAAGACCGAGCTCAAGCAGCGCCTCGAGGAACTGTATGCCAACGGCCGCCTGCTCGAGGCGCAGCGGCTCGAGCAGCGCTGCACCTTCGACATGGAGATGATGGAGGCGACCGGCTCCTGCCCCGGCATCGAGAACTATTCGCGCTATCTGACCGGCCGCAACCCGGGTGAGCCGCCGCCGACCTTGTTCGAGTACCTGCCCGACAACGCACTCGTGTTCGCGGATGAGAGCCACGTCACCATCCCGCAGATCGGCGGCATGTTCCGCGGCGACTACCGGCGCAAGGCGACGCTGGCCGAGTTCGGCTTCCGCCTGCCCTCGTGCATGGACAATCGCCCGCTGCGCTTCGAGGAATGGGACGCCATGCGGCCGCAGACCGTGGCCGTCTCGGCGACGCCGGGGGGCTGGGAGATGGATCAGACCGGCGGCGTGTTCGCCGAACAGGTCATCCGCCCGACCGGCCTCATCGACCCGGCGGTGCTGATCCGCCCGGCCAAGTCACAGGTCGACGACCTGCTGGCCGAGGTGCGCGAGGTGGCGCGCAAGGGCTACCGCACGCTCGTCACCGTGCTCACCAAGCGCATGGCCGAGGACCTGACCGAATTCATGCACGAGGCCGGCGTGCGCGTGCGCTACATGCACTCCGACATCGAGACGCTGGAGCGCATCGAGATCATCCGCGATTTGCGCCTCGGGGCCTTCGACGTGCTGATCGGCATCAACCTGCTGCGCGAGGGCCTCGATATTCCCGAATGCGCGCTGGTCGCGATCCTGGACGCTGACAAGGAGGGCTTCCTGCGCTCGGAAACGTCGCTGGTGCAGACCATCGGCCGCGCGGCGCGCAACATCGATGGCCGCGTCATCCTCTACGCCGACCAGATGACCGGCTCGATGGAGAGAGCGATCGCCGAGACCGAGCGCCGGCGCGAAAAGCAGCTCGCCTACAACGCGGCCAACGGCATCACGCCGGAAAGCGTGAAGAAGAACATCGCCGACATCCTGCAGTCGGTGTACGAGCAGGATCACGTCACCGTCGATACCGGCCACGCCGAGGGGCCGGCGGTCGGCCACAACCTGGCGGCGGTGATCGAGGACATGGAGCGGCGCATGAAGGACGCCGCCGCCGATCTGGAGTTCGAGACCGCGGCGCGCCTGCGTGACGAGATCAAGCGCCTGCGCGAGACGGAGCTGGCGGTCGCCGACGATCCCATGGCGCGCCAGTCGGAAGTGGAGGACCGCGCCGGCTCGTACGACGGCGCGCGCAAGCATGGCCGCGCGCCGAAGGAGGACAAGGCGCGCGCATCTGGCTCGCGCATCCAGACCGAGTATGAGCCGGTGCAGCCGACCAACGCGCAGCAGACCGCCATCCCGGTCGCTCGCGGGCCGTCGCCGCGCGTGAGGAAACCCTCGCTCGACGATATGGGGCCAGGCACGGATCGGCCGCTTCCCGCGCGCGCAGGCGGCGGCGAGATGGCGTCACGCAATCCCAACGTCGATCCGCGCACCAAGGCCGGAGCCTTCGGGGAGCGCATCGCCGGGCCGCACAAGCCGACGCTCGACGAGATGGGGCCGCACGCCCTGCTGCCGCCGCGCGCTGGCGCCAAGCCGCTACCGCAGAAGCCGACGCTCACCCGCGAGTTCGAGGGCGAAGCGGAAAAGAAGACCCGTCGTGGCCGGACCCGCAAGACCGGGCGGCCGGGCCAGTAGGCGCGCTCTTTGGCACGGCCGGCACCGGCCCCGAGCCACCTGTCGTGGACGCAGGCGCGCGCTCCCACCCAAGCCCCGTTGCCGTCGCCGCTCCCCTCCCGGCGTGTCGCCGTTACTTCTTGTCCGGCGTCGTGCAGTCCTTCAGGTCGGCGGCTTCGACCGAAACCACGCCGCCGACCTTGATGTCGAGCCCGCGCGCGGTGCAGGTGCGGCCGGTCTTGGCCAGCGTCACGCGGGCGTCGTACTTGCCGTCGGTGACATCCTTCAGCTTCAGGCGCTCGTCGTGGTCGACGGTGCCGTCCTTGTCGTTCTTGCACTGGTCCGGCCCCCAGGTCGCGGTGCCGGCGGGGGCCAGCTCGAACCTGGCGATGGTCTCGCCGGTCAGGTTCCACAGCCGGGTGCGCGGCTCCTTGTCGGCGGCCTGGGCAGCGGAGGCGAGGGTGATGCCGGCGAGGACGAGGGCGGTTGCGAGCTTGGTCGACACGAGGCGCAATCTCCTGATGGCGTTGGAGGAAGGGACGCTCTCCCGAGAGGGGTTCTAGCGTATCGCGACGGCCACATTAAGGGTGGCGGCGGTGCGGCGCGGATCAATATCGCTTGAAGCGGCGCGCCCGGGCGCGATAGCAAGGAGCAGCGCAGTGCAGACTGTGCGCCGTTCATTTTTGCGCTTTGTGGGGACGTCAGGCGGCCACGGGTGGAGGACGAAGCGATGCAGTTTCCGAGCATTTCGCCGCGCGTGATCGCGGGCACGCTGCTGGCGGCGGGGCTGGCGACCGGCTTCCCGGGGGCTGCAGTGCGCGCCGAGGGGCCGTTCGCGCCCTTCACGGGAGCCTGGAGCGGGGCTGGGCAGGTCAAGATGGCCGGCGGCCAGACCGAGCCCATCAAATGCAAGGTGTACTATACCAACAAGAGCGCCAACGAGCTGACGCTGGCTCTGCGTTGCGCCAGCGCCTCGGCCAAGATCGAGATGCGTGCCAGCCTGACCAATGCCAACGGTGCCGTCTCGGGCACCTGGGAGGAGCGCTCCTACAACGCCACCGGCACGGCTTCCGGCAAGGCCAACGGCAGCGATCTGAAGCTGGCCATCGAGGGCGGCGGCCTCACCGGGCAGATGACCGTGCACGCCAACGGCGGCAGCCAAAACGTGTCCATCACCACCAACGGCGCCGGCTTCACGGGCGTCAACATCCAGCTCTCCAAGGGCTGAACGTCCAGGGCGTGAACCCGCCGCCGGTGTTGCATCCGTTATGGGGCGCCGAGCGGGCGGGACCAAAACCGATCGGAGATATCATGAGCCACCTTTCGCAGCGCTTCGCCCTGCTGTCCGCCGCGCTGGTGCTCGGCGCCGGCTCGGCATCGGCCACCATCAAGCGCCCGCCGGCCTCGTATCCGGGCGGCTATGTCACGGCAGAGAGCCGGTTCGGCAACGGCTCCGTCTCGGGACCGGTGCGGCGAGATGGGCGCGGCTGGCAGGTCCAGTTGCCGGGCGGGACATGGGAATACTGCCGCCGCTCGTGCGCGGAGACGCTGCGCGTCGAGACCGTCGACAAGTGGCAGGCCAACCTCGGCGGTGCGGGCGCCATCACCAACGAATGCGGCATCTTCGGCTGCCTCGAGCTGCGCTACCCGCGCTGATCGCGCGGCGCCAGGAGGGGGCAGCGACGAAGCGGCGGCAGGAGGGACGGCGGGAGGCGGGTCAGGACGGGGCAGGACGGGGCAGGACGGGATGACCCGTGCCGGTCAGCCGGCCTTGGGGGCCTGGCGAGCTTTCCAGTCGCGGAAGGCGATCGTTTCGCCGCTGGCGGTCTGCGACGGCAGGCTCAGTTCGACGAACAGCGGCGCCACGTCGTCCGGCGCCGGCAGCGTCATCGGGTCCTCGCCAGGGAAGGCCTTGGCGCGCATGGCGGTGCGAACCGGACCGGGGTTGACGACGTTGACCTTGAGCGGGCCGCCGTCGTTCTCCGCCGCCCAGCTGCGCGCGAGCGTCTCGACGCCGGCTTTGGAAACGGCGTAAGGGCCCCAATAGGCGTTGCGCCCGCTCGCCGCGCCCGAGGAGACCAGCACGGCGCGGCCGGCGTCGGAGAGCTTCAACAACGGGTCCAGGGTGCGGATCAGGCGCCAGTTGGCCGTGAGGTTGACGTCGACGACGGCCTGCCAGGCGTCGGCGGTGACGTGGCCGAGCGGCGACAGTGGGCCCAGGATGCCGGCCGCGCCGACGAAGATGTCGAGCTTGCCCCAGCGCTGGAAGATGGTCGGCCCCAGCTGGTCGATGCGGTCTCCCTTCTTGAGGTCGAGCTGCAGGATGGTCGCCTTGGAGCCGAGGGCGTGGATGGCGTCGTCGACCTCCTCCAGCGCGCCGGTGGTGCGCGCCGAGATGATGACCTGCGCGCCTTCGCGGGCGAGCGCGATGGCCACGGCCCGCCCGATGCCGCGCGAGGCGCCGGTGACGAGGGCGAGACGGCCGGAGAGGCGACGTTCGGACATGAGGCTGAGGCTTTCTAGGCTGGGGGGCGAAAGAGAGCAGGCGCGATCCGGTCGGCGCCCCTTCATGAGCTATGCCACAGCTCGTTGCCGATTTGCGCCGCGCTCGTCAATCTGGATTAAGGGCAGGCGGTTGAGGCGCGCTTGCACTCCGGGCGCAGCGCGATCAAGCGCCGCTCCCGAACAGGGGGATCGCCTCGCGTAGCGCTCTCATGCCGGCTGGAGCGCGCGCCAGCCCGCGGCAAGTGATCGTTGTCAGCGGGCTTCCATCAGCAGCGACAGCTGGCGCGGCATGGCCCCACCCTGGCCATGGCCGTTCTGATCGGTCAGCTCGGTCGGGTATTCGCCGGTGAAGCAGTGGTCGGTGAACTGCGGCGCGCCGGCGTCACGGGCCGCGAGGCCGACCGAGCGATAGATGCCGTCCACCGACAGGAAGGCGAGCGAGGTCGCCCCCATGAAGGCCCGCATCTCCTCCAGGCTCATGTTGGCGGCCAGCAGATCCTTCCGGCGCGGCGTGTCGATGCCGTAGTAGTCGGGATGCGTGATCGGCGGCGAGGAGATGCGCATGTGCACCTCCCTGGCGCCGGCATCGAACATCAGCTGCACGATCTTTTTCGAGGTCGTGCCGCGCACCACGCTGTCGTCGATGAGCACGATGCGGCGGCCCTCGATGACGCCGCGGTTGGCCGAGTGCTTGAGCTTGACGCCCAAAGCGCGGATCTGCTGCGAGGGCTCGATAAAGGTGCGTCCGACATAGTGGTTGCGGATGATGCCGAGCTCGAATGGGATGCCCGACTGCTGCGAAAAGCCGATGGCCGCCGGAACGCCCGAATCCGGGATCGGCACGATCACATCGGCGGGGGCCGGCGATTCGCGGGCCAGCTGCACACCCATCTGCTTGCGGATGTCGTAGACGCTGCGGCCGCCGATGATGCTGTCGGGGCGGGCGAAGTAGATGTACTCGAAGATGCAGGGTCGCGCCGGGCGGCGGCCGAACGGCCAGTGGCTCTCGATCACCGTCTTGCCGCCCTGTTTCGAGATGACGACCACCTCGCCGTTCTCGATCTCGCGCTCGAAGGTGGCGCCGACGATGTCGAGCGCACAGGTCTCCGAGGTCAGCACGTAGGCGTCGCCGACACGGCCGAGCACCAGCGGGCGGATGCCGATCGGATCGCGGGCGCCGATCAGCATGTCGTTGGTGAGGCCGACAAGAGCGTAGGCGCCTTCGATCTGGCGGATGGCCTCGATGAAGCGATCGACGATGCGGCGCCGCTTGGAACGCGACAGCAGATGCAGAATGACCTCGGTATCCGATGTCGAGGGGAAGATTGCGCCGGACGAGATCAACTCCTGGCGCAACGTCAGCGCATTGGTCAGGTTGCCGTTGTGGGCGACGGCAAAGCCGCCACTGTCGATGTCGGCATAGAGCGGCTGCACGTTCTTCAAGGCCGGTTCGCCGGTCGTCGAGTAGCGGTTGTGGCCGATGGCCAGCGAACCCTTGAGGCGGCCGATGACGTCCTTGTTGTTGAAATTGTCACCGACGAGGCCGAGGCGGCGCTCGGAATGGAACTGCTGGCCGTCGTAGGTGGTGATGCCGGCCGCCTCCTGCCCGCGATGCTGCAGGGCATGCAGGCCGAGCGCCGTCATGGCGGCCGCTTCCGGGTAGTCGAAAATGCCGAATACGCCGCATTCCTCGCGCAGGCGATCGTCGCCGTAGCGCGAAAAGGCACCTTCGTCGAGCAGGTCGCCATCGGAGCCGGAGCGGGGACGAGCGCTCGGCAGAACGCCGGGGGAGGGGGGGGCACCTGCATCGGGCCGAAGCCCGCCGTCACATTGGTCCAAGAGCCGCTCCACCACCGCCATGGCTGCTGCCTCCCGCTGCTGGCGAGCCTCGCCGTCGAGCCCGCTCGAACGCCCGCAAACCGTCCGGACCGCCTCAGCGGTACCGTCCGGCGTGCTGAATGCGGCCGCGCGCATCCTCGTCTGCCAGAGTTCGACAACTCTCGAGACCGGTGGGAACGCGTTCGCCTGGAGCTTGATATAGCTCAACCCCGGCGCGATGCCAGCGTCAAAGTGACGGTTGAGTGACGCATGTGTTGACAGCGCCGCACGGCCCCACCGAGTTCCCCGAATTTGACGCGCGCGTCAGCCCTGCTGCTCGCCGGGCTGGGTCGGTGGCGCGGTCAGCGAGGACGGCATGTAGCGGGCCAGGAAGGCCGTCAGCCCGCCTCCGAACGAGGACAGGAATGGCAGCGATTTGGAATTCTGCACCCAGGCCGGCAGCTCGCCCTTCTCGCACCAGCCGGCGACGTTACCGAAGTCCTTGTGCGAGGCTTTGCACATGAACCAAGCCGAGAACATGTAGAGGATCGTGATAATCAGCATGCCGCGGGCAACGCCGAAGGCGAGGCCCATGACGCGGTCGATCATGCCGACCTGGCTGTCCAGGATGGCATCCGAGATGCGCGCCGTGATCAGGTGCACGATGATCAGCACGATCAGAAAAATGACGCTTCCGATGGCGACCTGGGCGATCGGCACCTGAGTGCCCATCTGCTGCGCCATTTCCTCGGCCAGCTTCTTGTGGTTGAGCACGAAATACAACACGGCGCCGGCCGCGATGGCCCAGGACAGGATCGACAGCAGCTCGCGCGTCAGCCCGCGGTACATGGCGAGCAGCCCGGAGATGAGCGACAGCGCCAGCAGGGCGACATCGAGGTAGGTCAGCGGGCCGATCATGGGTGATTGTCCTCAAGCGCCGACGAAAGTGGAGGCACGCGGACGAAGCGACAGGCTAAGTCCCGCAACCCGGCTGGGGCAGGCATTGCTGCAACAGGCGGGACTGCGACGGAAAGACAGACATGCGAGGGTTCGTTCAGTCGCATGACGCAATAGTGTCCGCAAGCTCTTTGAGGTGCGTCAAGCGCTGAAGCTTAAGGTGAACGGCGGCCGCGTCGATGTCGCCGGCCTCGGGCAGTGCGGCGCGTGTGAAGCCCAGCTTCTGCGCCTCTTTCAGACGTGTCGTCATGTGCGAAGCAGCCCTGACCGCGCCGGACAGCGAAATTTCGCCGAAGAACACCTGATCATGGGGCAGGGCAACATTTGAAAGTGACGACAGCAGGGCGGCGGCCGCGGCGAGGTCGACGGCCGGCTCGCTGATCTTCAGGCCGCCGGCCACGTTCAGGAACACGTCGTGGCTGGCGAAGGAGATGCCGCAGCGGGCTTCCAGCACGGCGATCAGCATCGACAGGCGATTGGCATCCCATCCGACCACGGCGCGGCGCGGGAGCCCAAGCGGCGAGGGCGCCACCAGGGCCTGGATCTCGACCAGCACGGGCCGCGTGCCCTCGACGCCGGCGAATACCGCCGTGCCGGGGCTGGCGGTATCGCGCCCCGACAGGAACAGCGCCGAGGGGTTGGCCACCTCGACCAGCCCCGCGCCCGCCATCTCGAAGACGCCGATCTCGTCGGTCGGGCCGAAGCGGTTCTTCACCGCGCGCAAGATTCGGAACGGATGACCGCGGTCGCCCTCGAAGTAGAGCACGGCGTCGACCATGTGTTCGACCACCTTGGGGCCCGCGATGTTGCCGTCCTTGGTGACGTGGCCGACCAGCAGCAGCGCGGCGCCCTGCTGCTTGGCGTGGCGGATCAGCGATTGCGTCGCCGCGCGTACCTGGCTCACCGTGCCGGGTGCGGCTTCGATGGCATCGGCCCACAGGGTCTGGATGGAATCGATGACCACCAGCGCCACGCGCCCCGCGTCGGTCAGCGTGGCCAGGATGTTGCCCAGGTTGGTTTCGGAGGCGAGGCCGACCGGCGCATCGCGCAGGCCCAGACGCTCGGCGCGCAGCCGCACCTGGGCGATGGCCTCCTCGCCGGAGAAATAGAGCGCCTTATGGCCGTTCCGCGCGAGGCCGGCGGCCAATTGCAACAGCAGCGTCGACTTGCCGATGCCGGGCTCGCCGCCGATCAGCAGGGCGGAGCCGGGCACGAGGCCGCCGCCGGTGACGCGGTCGAGTTCGGCGATGCTGGTCTTGATGCGCGGCGCGTCGTCGGTGGAGCCGGCGAGGCTTTCCAGCTTCACGATGCGGCCCTTGGTGGCTTTGGTGACGCCGGAACCGGGCGGCGGACCGGCGTCGGTCTCCTCGGTGATGGAGTTCCACTCGCCGCAGGCGGCGCACTTGCCGGCCCACCGCGCGGAAACCGCGCCGCAGCTCTGGCAGACATATCCCGCGCGTGCCGGTTTAGCCATTCCGACGCCTTTCGAGGCGGCGCGAGGCATTTCCTCTCCCGGGACGGGAGAGGATGTCGCGAAGCGACAGGTGAGGGACTTGGCCCGCCCGATGCGCCAATTCGAGCGACGGCAGCCCCCTCATCCGGCCGTCGAGCCGAAGGCTCGCCTTCGGCTCGACGGCCACCTTCTCCCCTTGGGAGAAGGAAGCGGTAGCGAAGGGCAGCCGTGGCTCACATGCCATCCCGGTCATCCTCCTCACCCCCCCACGTAATCGCGCGCGAAGCGGCGGCCGAGGCGGGTCAGCACCTCGTAGCCGATCGTGCCGGCTGCCGCGCCCATGGCCTCGATGCTGATGTGCGGTCCGAGCACCTCCGCCATGTCGCCGCGCGTCACGGGGGCGCCGGGGACCTCGGTCACGTCGACCGTGGTCAGGTCCATGGAGACGCGGCCGACGATGGGGCACAGGTGCCCCCGCAAGGCCACCACGCCGCCGCGCGAGCCGGTACCCGCCGACAGGTGGCGAAACAGGCCATCCGCATAGCCGATGGCAAGCGTGGCGACGCGGCGCTTGCGTCCGCCTGCCGCCGGTGGCGCCACCCAGCTCGCCGCGTAGCCGACACTGTCGCCCGGCGCCACCTCGTCGACGCGCAGCACGCGGGCTGCAAGCGTCAGGACCGGCTTAACGGGCGTCTCGGCGCCGCCGAAGGCCTGGCCGCCGTAGAGCGCGTATCCGGGCCGCACGAGATCGTAGTGGTAGGGCTTGCCCAGCATCAGGCCATCGGACGCGGCGAGGCTGGCCGGAGCCTTCGGCAGGCGCGCGCGCAAGGCATCGAAGGCCAGCCGCTGGCGCTCGTTCATGGCGTGCGCCGGATCGTCGGCGCAGGCGAGATGGCTCATCACCAACGTCAGCTCGATCGGTGCCAGGGTTTCCGGCAGCGCCGTGATGTCGTCGATCTCGGCGGCGGACAGTCCGAGCCGGTTGAGGCCGGAATTCAGCTGCAAGCCGGCGCGCAGACGCTTGCCCGCGGTGTCAGCGTGATCACGCCACTCGCGCACCTCGGCCGCAGTGCCGAGGATGGGCCGCACGCCGATCTCCGCATAGGCAGCCGCCGCGCCAGGCATCAGGCCGTCGAGCACATAGATGACGGCCCCCGGCGCCAGCAGGCGCGCCTGCCGGCCTTCATCCAGCGTGGCGACGAAGAACGTGCGGCAGCCGGCCATGAACAGCGCCGGAATGATCGCCTCGGCGCCGAGGCCGTAGGCGTCGGCCTTCACCACGGCGGCGCACGCCGTCGGCGCCACAAGGCGCGCCAGCGATTGCCAGTTGCGCCGGATGGCGCCGAGGTCGACGCGGATCATGCCCGTCGCGGCGTTCGGTACAGCGATGGTCGTCAGGGTTTGCATCGGCTCGAATTCATCCACGTCTCGCGGGGCGCTTCGCGAGCGGGGCTGGCCCCGCGCCCCATGGGGGGGACGTGTCCCCCAAACCCCTTCGCTTTTGTAGCAAAAGACGGGTGGTTTGGCGGGTGTCCCGCCAATGGGGTGTGGGGCTAGCCCCACTTCGCGCAGCGAACGCTATCGCACTACTCGTAGCGCTCGGGAAGATAATCTTCTTTGGCCAGATCCGAGAAGCGCGTGAACTGGCCCTCGAAGGCGAGCGTCACCGTACCGACGGGGCCATGACGCTGCTTGCCGACGATGACCTCGGCCTTGCCGCACACGGTGGCGTACTTCTGCTGCCACTCGAGGAATTTGCTGTCCGTCTCGGACGGCTTGGCGCGCTCCACATAGTATTCCTCGCGGAACACGAACATGACCACGTCGGCGTCCTGCTCGATGGAGCCCGATTCACGCAGGTCCGAGAGCTGCGGCCGCTTGTCCTCGCGCTGCTCGACCTGACGCGACAGCTGGGAGAGCGCGATGATCGGCACGGCGAGTTCCTTGGCCAGCGCCTTCAGGCCGGTGGTGATCTCGGTGATCTCCTGCACGCGGCCGGCGCTGGCCGACTTGGACGAGCCCGACAGCAGCTGGAGATAGTCCACGATCAGCAGGTCGAGGCCCTTCTGGCGCTTCAATTTGCGGGCGCGCGCCGCGAGCTGGGCGATGGTGATGCCGCCGGTCTGATCGATGTAGAGCGGGATCTGCGACATCTCGCGGCTGACGCGCACGATCTCGCCGAATTCGCGCTCGTCGATCTCGCCGCGGCGGATCTTGTTGGAGCCGATGGACGCCTGCTCGGACAGAATACGCGTGGCCAGCTGCTCGGCCGACATTTCCAGCGAGAAGAAGCCGACCACGCCGCCGTCCATGGTCTTCATCGTGCCGTCCGGCTGCTGCTCGGCGCGGTAGGCTTTGGCGACGTTGTAGGCGATGTTGGTGACGAGCGCGGTCTTGCCCATCGAGGGGCGGCCGGCGAGGATGATGAGGTCGGAGTGCTGCAGGCCGCCCATCTGGCGGTCGAGGTCGCGCAGGCCGCAGGAGATGCCGCTGAGGCCGCCCTGGCGCTGGTAGGCGGCATTGGCCATCTCGATGGTCTGCGTCAGCGCGGCGCCGAACGACTGGAAGCCCTGGCCGTATTTGCCCGCCTCGGCGAGACCGTAGAGGCGCGATTCCGCCTCCTGGATCTGCGTCTCGGGCGGGAAATCGACCGGGCTGTCGAAGGCCGCGTTGACCATGTCCTCGCCGATGGTGATGAGCTGGCGGCGCGTCGCCAGATCGTAGACGGTACGGCCGTAGTCCTCGGCGTTGATGATGGTTGTGGCGTTGGCCGCCAGCGCGCCCAGGTACTGCGGCACGGTCATGCCGGGCGAGATGGGCTCGGCGTTCTCGAAATAGGTGCGCAGCGTGATCGGCGTCGCCTGCTTCCCGGACTGGATCAGCTTCGAGGTGGTCTCGAAAATCTGGCCGTGCAGGGGATCAAAGAAATGCGAGGTCGAGAGGAAGCCGGTCACCCGGTCCAGGGCCTCGTTATTGACCAGGATGGCCCCGAGCAGGGCCTGCTCGGCGTCGATGTTGTGCGGCGGCTGGCGGAAGTGCACAGGCTCCTCCGCGTTCGCCGCCTGCATCAGGCGGTCGGCGGAGAGGGCGGCGGCATCGGCGGCGAAGGATCGGGCGGGGCTCTGTGTCATGGCCGAGTAGGTAGCAAGGAGCCCCCGGCGAGGCGAGCCGTTGACGCGCCCGAATCGGCGCGCGCGCGTGCGTTGTTCACGCTACCCACACCAATCCACAGACCGCTGCGGCGCGCGTTGCGCCGTGTCGAATCGGCCCGTGTTTGCCGGCCGAAGCGGGTGTGGCTGCAACGTGTGGCGCGGTGTGCGAGGACATGCCCGGCGGGCCGCTTCAATAGTCGATGCGCATGATGGTGACACGCTCGCCGGCCGCCACGGCGGGGGCCTTGATGGGCCGGACGATGAGGCAATCGGATTCGGCGAATGGCGACAGGAACGAGCTGTCCTGCGAGCGCGCCGGGGCGACGGTGGCGAGACCGGTATGGCTCGCCCCCATGATGCCGCGCATGTAGTGCTGGCGTGGCCCGTTGGGTCCGATCGGCTCGGTGAGGATGGCCTCCTCGGTTCCGTTGGCGAGAGCGCGCCAGTCGTCGAGCATGGTGAGCAGCAGCGGCACGAGGAACACCCGCCCGCACACCAGCGTGGAGATGGGGTTGCCGGGCAGGCCGAGCACGCGGGTGTCTCCCATGCGGCCGAAGATCAGCGGCTTGCCGGGACGCATGGCAATCTTCCAGAAATCGAGCGTCATGCCGCAGCGCTGCAGCACCGGTGCGACGAGATCATGATCGCCGACCGACGCGCCCCCCGTCGTGACGAGCACGTCGGCGCCGCGCGCCTGCTCGATCTTCTCGCTGAGCGCGTCGACGTTGTCGGAGGCGATGCCGAGCAGGCGCGGCGTGCCACCCGCAGCCTCCACCATGGCGGCGAGACCGTAGGGGTTCGAGCAGACGATCTGGTCGCGGCCGGGCACCGTGCCGGGCTCGACCAGTTCGTCACCCGTGGCCAGGATGGCGACGAGGGGGCGGCGGCGCACCTTGAGCGTGCCGTGCCCCATGGCGGCCGCGAGTGTCAGCAGGCGCGAGTCCATCCGCGAGCCGGGCCGCAGCAGGAGATCGCCGGCGCGAAAGTCGTGGCCGGCGTGGCGGATGTGCTCGGGATCGGGCGTGCCCGCGAGCACCACGACGTGGTCGTCCTCGCGGCGCGTGTTCTCCTGGATGACGATGGCGTCGGCGCCCTCGGGCAACGGTGCTCCGGTGAAGATGCGGGCAGCCTCACCCGGGCCGATGATGGCGTGGAAGCCGTGCCCCGCTGCAGACTCACCCTTGACCCGCAGGCGGGCCGGCAGCCGCGCCACGTCGGCCGTGCGCACCGCATAGCCGTCCATGGCGGAGGCATCGAACGGCGGCAGCGTCAAATTCGCCGCGGCCGGTTCGGCGAGTGTGCGTCCGCGCGCGGCGGCCACCGGCACGGCTTCCGCCGCGAGCGGCGTGACACCGGCCAGGATGCGCGACAGGGCTTCGGTGACGCTGAGGGCTGACATCGGTTCTAGGGATTAGGTTCCAGGGATTAGGTTCCAGGGATTAGGTTCTAGGGACTAGGTTCTAGGGACTAGGTTCTAGGGACTAGGGAACCGGGATCAGGATTTGTTGGACTCGGGCCGGGCGCTGGCGGCACGATAGAGGCCGGAGCGGCCCCCGGATTTTTCGACGAGGTGGATGCCGTCGATGCGCATGGCTTTGTCGGCCGCCTTCAGCATGTCGTAGATGGTGAGGCAGGCGACCGACACGGCCGTCAGCGCCTCCATCTCGACGCCGGTCTGGCCGGAGACGCGCACCTCGGCCGTGACGCGGATGCCGGGCGGCGCCGCGATCGGCTCCAGTTCCACCGACGCTTTCGTGATGGCGAGCGGATGGCACAGCGGAATGAGTTCGTGCGTGCGCTTGGCGGCCATGATGCCGGCGATGCGCGCCGTGGCCAATACGTCGCCTTTCTTGGCCGTCCCCGATTGCACCAGTGCCAGTGTCTCCGCTGTCATGGCGACAAAGCCCTGCGCGATGGCCGTGCGGCTGGTGACGGTCTTGTCCGACACGTCGACCATGCGTGCCGCGCCCGTGTCGTCGAGGTGCGTGAGCTTGCTCATTTGGGGGTATCGGCTCGCGGATTGATGGGCTTGGCTCGGGTCAGATGATGGACTTGGCGTAGAGGTCGGTGCGGCGGTCGCGGAAGAAGCCCCAGTCGGCGCGATAGCTCTCGATCAGCGCGAGGTCCAAGGTGTGCACCAGCACGCCCGTTTCCGCCTTGCCGAAGCTCTTCACGATGGCCCCCGTGTGATCGGCGATGAACGAATGGCCGTAGAAGCGCTGCTTCGTGCCATCGTTGTCCTCCAGCCCGATGCGGTTCGCCGCCACCACCGGCATGGCGTTCGAGACCGCGTGGCCCTGCATGGCGCGCTGCCAGGGCCCGTGCGTGTCGAGCGCGTCATCGTAGGGCTCTGATCCGATGGCGGTCGGATAGAGCAGCACCTCGGCGCCGTCGAGCGCCATGGCACGCGCGCATTCGGGATACCACTGGTCCCAGCAGATGCCGACACCGATGCGGCCGTAGCGCGTGGTCCAGGCCTTGAAGCCGGTGTCGCCGGGGCGGAAGTAGTACTTCTCCTGGTAGCCGGGACCGTCGGGAATATGGCTCTTGCGGTAGACGCCGAGGATGGCGCCGTCGGCGTCGGCAATGGCGACGCTGTTGTAATAGCGCGGGCCATCCTTCTCGAAGAACGAGATGGGAATGACCACCTTCAGCTTGGCGGCGAGCTTCGCCAGCGCCGTCACGCACGGGTGCTCTGCGGCCGGGTAGGCGGTGGCGAACCACTTCGGATCCTGGCGCGAGCAGAAATAGATGCCCTCGAACAGCTCCGAGGGCAGGATCACCTGCGCCCCCTGCTTGGCCGCTTCCGCGACGAGCTTCTCGGTCGCCGCGATGTTGGCCTTCAAATCGGGGCCGTAGGCGGTCTGCAGCGCGGCGACCGTCAACATGCGGGCGCGGTTCTGGACGGCGCTCATCAGGCCGGCTCCTGCTGCGTGATGCAATGGAACGAGCCGCCGCCCGCCTCGCCAGAGCCGAGCAGGCCGCGTGAGGAGACGCCGACGATGTCGCGGCCGGGAAACACCCTGGCCAGCGCGTCGAGCGCCGCATCCTCTGTGGCGGTGCCGTAGACCGGCACCACGACGACGCCGTTGCCGATGATGAAGTTCATGTGCGAGGCCGGCGCGATCTCACCCGCCGTGTTGCGGTAGAGGCCGACGCCGGGAATCCGCACCACGTCGAGCGTGCGGCCCGTGGCGTCGGTCGCGGCGGCAAGGCGCGCCGCGATGGCATCGAGCGTCGCCGCGTTGGGATCGTCGGGGCCGGCGGGCGCCTGGCAGACGACGCGGCCCGGCGCCACGAAGCGGGCGATATTGTCGATGTGGCCGTCGGTATGGTCGTTCTTCAGGCCCTCGTCGATCCAGACGACCTTGCGGGCACCGAAGGCGGCGGCGAGGGCCGCTTCCGCCTGCTCCCTGCTCCAGCCGTTGCGGTTGGGGTTGAGCAGCGTCTGCCGCGTCGTCAGCACCGTGCCTTCGCCGTCGTGCTCCACCGCGCCGCCTTCCAGAACGAAATCGAAGCGGCGGATGGGGGCGCCGGCCTTCTGCGCGATGGTGTCGCCGACGATGGCGTCGTCGGGCAGGTCGTACTTGCCGCCCCAGCTGTTGGTCTTGAAGCGCAGGGCAACGTTCTTGCCGCCGTCGCGGGCGAAGATCGGCCCGGTGTCGCGCAGCCAGATGTCGCCGTAGCGCGCCGGCACGATCTCTGCCACGCCCTCGGCGAGAGCGGCGCGGGCGCTACGCTCGGCCTCGGCGCCGTTGACCAGCAGCCGGACCTGGTTGCCGCGGGCGGCCAGCACCTTGACGAGATTGGCGATGTCGGCGCGCGGCGCCGCGAGGTCGCCGTTCCACTCGTCGGCGTCGGCCGGCCAGGCGGTCCAGATGGCCTTTTGCGGCGCCCATTCGGCTGGTACGACCGTAGGAGGGGCGTTGGGTGCGGTGTTGGCAGACGATCTCACGGGACGGCCTTTCGTGCGGCAGCGACGGACCCGCTCGGGCGGCGAGCTTCCAAAACGTCGCTGTGTCGCACGGATGCGCGCCGCGGCCAAGGGGAGACGGGCACGGCGCCGCAGTGGCGGCTTTGCTGCCGCCGGGCCGCGTGTTTGCAGCTGTTGAGCCGCCTAGAAGTGCGCCTTGACGCGGCCGTTGACCGAATGCGTCTCGCCGCCGCCGTCGTGCACGGCGATGCCGTAGTTGAGGTCGACGAAGACGGCGTCGGTCATCTGGCTGTTGAGGCCGATGCTGCCGATCACGCCGGGGCCGTGGGCCTTGCCGGGATCGACCACCACCGGCAGCGCCGTGTTGTGCGCCAGGGCCGCGGAGATGGTGTTGCCGCTGAACGACAGGAAGCTCTCGTAGCCGATTTCGCCGAACAGCGCCGAGCGGGCCGAGCCCAGCATGATGTCGCTGGAGGCGCGCAGGCGCAGGCTGCCGAGCACGCCGTCGGCGCTGCGGTCGGCGAAGCTCAACGCCAGGATGTCGGCGCCTTCGGTGTAGCCCTTCACCTCGGAATGGATGTAGTTGGCGCGCGCGATCGGCATCAGCGTCAGGCCGCCCATGCGCTGGGCGACGCCGATCTCGCCGGAGACGTTGGCCACGAAGCCGTTGGTGGAGCCCTTGGCGACCACGGTCGGGAAACCCGTCTCGCGGCGCATGTTGTCGAACGAGACGTGGGCGACGCCACCGTTCACGTTGGCGAAGAACGCGCCCGTCACCATGGACGCGTAGAGGTCGCCACGCATCGTGATGAGATCGGCCGAGACGCCACCGCTGTGACCGCCGCCGAGGAAGGCGACCGAGCCGCCGAACAGCGTGTTGCCGAAGGCGCGGTCGTAGCCGGCGCGGATGCCGCCGAGGTCGAGGCTGGCGGTCTGCGTCGAGCCGGTCTGATAGCGGCCGAACTGGCCGAGGCCCTCGACGAACGGCCCGTTCTTCATGGCATAGACGCCGCTGACCCAGTGGTTCAGGCGGTCGAAGACGGCGTTGGTGACGAGCGTCGAGGTCCAGATCGGCACCTCACCGAGCGATGCGGTCTGGGCAATGGCCGGCGCCGTGTTGAGCAGCAGGCCGAAGTACTTGGCGAGCACGGCATGGCCGGCCTGGGTCGGATGCACGCTGTCCCAGAATAGATAGCTGTTCTGGGTCGCGGCGGGGCCGAACACGCAGGCGGCGGACTGGATGCACTGCTGCGTAACGTTGGTGAAACCGAAGGCCGAAGGGTTGGCGAGCACCACCTTGAAGGCCGAGGACACATCGGCCTGCACGATGTTGACGCCGGGCGCCGCGCCGGCAACCTTGCCCATGCCGGCGGCCAGCGCCGTATTGTAGGTGAAGGCGGCGTAGGAGCCGGCGGATGCAGTGGCGGCGCTGCCGTTGTAGGCCGGGGCGGCGCCGAGATCGGGCAGGTTCGGCACCAGGATGGTCCTGGCTCCCATGCCGGCCAGGGTGGCGACGTTTCCGGTCATGGTGGTGGCGGCCGCGACCGAGTTGGCGGCGATGGCGTCCGGCGTGATGCTGGCCGGTGGCGTGGTATTGAAGAACTGGAAGATGTTGTTGGCGCCGGCCCAGGCGGTGACGACATCGTTGGGCGCGATGGTGCCGCCGAGCGATTTGAAGATATTGATCTGGTCCGAAACGCCGGGGATCGGGCCAAGGTAGTTCGGCAGGCTGTCGGTCCGCGCACCGCCGTAGGCGAGGTCGACATTGCCGGTGGTGACACCGGTCAGTGTCGGATGGCCGAGGGGGCCGTACAACTGCTCCACCCAGACGGGGCCGTTGCTGAAGCGGCCCTGATAGTAGGGTACCGGCGGGTTGCCGTTGGTCGCAAAAAGGTTGCCGTTGTCGGACAGGCTGTCGCCGAACACCACCACGCGCTGGGCCGCCGCCTGATCGGGGGCTGCGGCGGCGGCAAGCAGTCCCGCGCCGACCGCCACCGAGGCCATGGCTCGCCCACCGCCGGTCCGGCGCGTACGCACACCTACAACAGCCATTGATTGGTCTCCCCACCACGAAGTTGCGCCGCCGGATGCGATGCCCGGAGCGCATTATGAATTGACGCGGAGGTTAGCTTCACGGCTCGCAGCCCGACAAATGCACAATGCTGCATTGGCGCCGAATCGACGGTCGGCGTGTCGGCTAGGCAACATTTTGTCGCAGGTCGATGCGGTCGACAGCGTTCAGCCACGCCCGGGATTGACGCGGACGCCCGGCGCCGGCCGCTCCAGCAACACCTCGCGGCGGAATCGGTAGAGCCGGGCCGGCCGGCCGCCGGTGGCGTTGCGCACATCGCCCGTCGACTCGACCAGCCCCCCGCCCTCGACCAGACGGCGGAAGTTCTGCTTGTGCAGGTGCGGGCCGAGGATTGCCTCGACCGTCTTCTGCAGCTCGAACAGGGTGAATTCGTCGGCCATCAGCTCGAACACGACGGGCCGGTACTTGAGCTTGGCGCGCAGGCGCCCGATCGCCGTCGCCAGAATGCGGCGGTGGTCGAAGCGCATGGCGGCGCCGAGGCCCGGCAGGTTGCGCCAGACGCGGGCGGCGTCGCGGCCGTCGCGGCGCGCCTCGTCGACAAGCCCGGCTTCATAGAGCAGCTCGAACCGCTCCAGCACCTTCTCCTCGTCCCAGGCGGCGCCGTCGAGGCCGAAGCAGATGCTGATGCGCGCGTCGGGTGCGAGGGGGCGCACCGGTGCGTCGCCGGTCTGCGGGCGCGCGGCCCAGTCGCGCAGGCGCGGCTCGATCTCGTTGGCCAGGATCGCCGGCCGGCCGCGCCGCCAGTCCTCCCAGGGAAAGAAGTGGTACCAGCTCGCCCATGAGCCGCGCTGCAGGGCAGCGCTGGCGGCGACGCGCGTCAGGGCCAGGTAGCCGATGGAAACCACGTGCGGTCCGACGTCGCCGGGCTCGGCATGGCGGCCGCGATCGCCGAACGTGTAGAGCTGCTCGACATAGCCGAGGTCGAGGCCGGTCTGCTCCCGCACCCAGGCGCGCAGGCCGATGTCCAGAGTTCGGTGGTCGAGCGGCGAAAACGGCCCGAACGGCAGGCCGTCGCCAGGGTCCGCCGGCTCGCCGGCATCGCGCGCGCCATCCTCGCGCACGACCAGCACGACGGGTTCGTTGTCGGCAACGGCGAGAATGGCGGCGTTGAGGCCGATGGCGACCGTCGAGCCGTCACGGCGGTTGGCTGGCTTGGTGCGGCGGGGCGATGGCGCCATGGCGTGAGGTCGAAGGGGTCCTGTCGGCGCGAAAGGCGCGCTGGTGGCGCATGGAACAGCATTCATGCGGGGATGCCGCGTTCCGATCAAGCGACTTCTGGAGATTCCGTTTGGCGAGGCTATGACCACGAGAGCCGAAGCTGCCGGGGCGTTGTCCGGGCAAGCAGCTCAGCGGCTTCCGCGCGGCTCAGCGCTGCTGCTCCTGCTCGCCGCGAAAGCCGGTCGCCAGGACATAAAGCTCCGCCGAATCCGCGCGGCTCGCGGGCGGCTTGATGTGCCGGACGACGGCGAAATTGCGCTTCAGATGATCGAGCAGGTCGCGCTCGGTTCCGCCCTGGAACACCTTGCACAGAAATGCGCCGCCGGGCGTCAGCACATCGCAGGCGAAGTGCGCCGCCGTCTCGGCGAGGCCGATGATGCGCAGATGATCGGTGCGCGTGTGGCCGACGGTCGGCGCCGCCATGTCCGAGAGCACGATGTCGGCGTGGCCGTCGCGCAGCAGGCCCTTCAAGCGGTCCTCGGCCTCGGGCGCGGTGAAATCCATTTCGACGATGGTGACGCCCGGCAGCGGCTCGACACCGAGGTAGTCGATGGCCACCACCTGCCCCCCTCGCTCGGGCACACCGCGCTCCGGATCGGCGCCGAGTGATTTGACGCGATCAGCCGCGATCTGGCTCCAGCCGCCCGGCGCCGCGCCGAGGTCGACGACGCGCAGGCCCGGCTTCAGGAGCTGGTACTTGTCGTCGATTTCCTTCAGCTTGTAGGCGGCGCGCGAGCGCAGGCCGTCACGCTTGGACGCCACCACATAGGGGTCGTTGAGCTGCCGCGCCAGCCAGCGCTGCGACGAGGACGTGCGCTTGGCCGCCGTCTTGACGCGCACATGCATCATGCGCTGGCCGCCGCCGGGCCCTTTGGCGCTGCCGCTCCCGCCGGCTCCGCCTGGGCCGCTCCTGCCGGCTCCGCCAGGGCCGCCTTTGCCGGCTCCGCCCTTGCTCATCGCCCGCTGCCGCCGCTGTTGCGCCCGCCGCGCCGCCTGCGACCGGCGCGATAGACGCCGTCCTCGCTCATCAGCGTCGCCAGGATGCCCTCGCGCAGGCCGCGATCAGCGACGCGCAGGCGCTGCGCCGGCCACATGCGCAGCATCGCTTCGAGAATGGCGCAGCCGGCGAGCACGAGGTCGGCCCGATCGGCACCGATGCAGGGCTCCGCCACACGGTCCTCGTAGCTGCGCGCGAGCAGGTTCGCCGTCACCTCCTGCACGCTGGCCACCGACAGCCAGATGCCGTCGACCTTGTTGCGGTCGTAGTGCGGCAGCTTCAGCTTGATGCCGGCGACCGTGGTGACGGTGCCCGAGGTCCCGAGCAGGTGCACCGAGCGGCCAGCGATGTGCTTGGCCATGTGATGCCGGCTCTCGAAATCGCGCAACATGGCGAGCACATCACCCACCATGGCTTCAAAGATATCGGCTGTGACGTGGCGGCCGCCGAAGCGCTCGGCCAGCGTGACGACGCCGACCGGCAGCGAGGTCCAGGCGGCGATGCAGTTCTGCGCCTCCAGGCGATCGGTGAAGGCGGAGCGCGAGATGTCGCGGCGCCTGGTGAGGTCGAGCCAGATCAGCTCCGAGGACCCACCGCCGATATCGAAGACGAGTACGTAGTCGGAGCCGTGGTCGATGAGCGAGGCGCAGCCCGAGACGGCTAGGCGCGCCTCGGATTCGCGCGTCAGGATCTCGATGTCGAGGCCGATCTCGCGACGCACGCGGGCGAGGAACGCCTCGCCGTTACTGGCGATGCGGCAAGCTTCTGTCGCAACGAGACGGGCTCGGGACACCCGGTTGCGCTGGATTTTGGCCGAGCACACGCGGAGCGCATCCATGGTGCGCGCCATGGCGGCATCGGAGAGCCGGCCGCTCTGCGATACACCCTCGCCGAGGCGGATGATGCGCGAGAAGGCGTCGGTCACGCGGAAGCCGCGACGCGACGGACGGGCCAGCAGCAACCGACAGTTGTTGGTGCCGAGGTCGAGTGCACCATAGATGGTGTGGTCCGACATTTCGCCGATGTCGACGTCGTCAGGGCGCGCAGCTCGTGCGGCGCCGCGATCCCGCCAGCCCCAGCCATTGACCTTGCGCAGCTGAGGCGGGTCGGCGTGCGGCGCGCCACGCCCCGGATAGGAATGGTTGGCGGCAAGGCTCCCCATCGGGGGCGGCGCGGTGGGTGGCGGTGCGGTGGCCTGCGGGTCATTTGGCGGCAGGCCCACAGGCTGCGCCGGGCCGTCCGCTGCAGCGGCGCTGGCCATCCCATTGCCCATACCGCCCGTGCTATCTATGAGGGGTTGGGGGCTCAAGCGCGAGTGCACGCTCGCCTGTGCCGGAGCCTCGCTCTCGGCACGCGACGACGGGACCACGGATGCCGCCTCGGCATCCTTTTCCTCGCGCGAACGCTCCACGATCTATGTCCCTAGGGCCTGGCGTCGAACTCGCGCGCCCCTCGCACGCGGCGGCGGGCCAAGTCCTCTCGGCATCAGGCGGTGTCCAGGAGTTGCTTGCCCGGCACTGTAGCAGGCTTCCCCGCGAGGTAAAGGCTTCCCGGCGCATGTGGTGATCGCCCGTCAACCATCGGGCAGCTCGGCCGAGCGCCGGGTCAGCTCTGCTCACCGTTGCGGCGAGAGGCGCCAACACAGATTAACGGTCGGATTGGAACAGCTCGTTGGCGAGGCGCGACGCCGATGGCGCCTCCGGCAGTTCGACCGTCCTGGTCGGGCGCTGCGCCTTGCCGGCCGACTTTCCGGTCCAGCGCCCGGCCAGCCGCTGGGTCGGCCTCGGGGCCGCTTCGGACACGGCCGCGGCCGATGGCGGCTCGCGGTTGGAGAGCAGTTCCTGCACTCCCGGCGCCGCGCCGGACAGGCTCGCATCAGTCACATAGATCACCGCCCCGCGTCCGAGTTCGGAAAGCATGGCGAGACCCTCCGCCTGATCGGCGACCGCGAGGCTGGCCAGGATGCTGTCCGCCTGCGGCTCGACGATATGCCGAGCCTGGACGCTGCGGCCCACCGCCAGCGTTTGCCAGGTCGCAGCCGCCGTGTCGCCGGCCGCCGCACCGACCAGCATGAAGACGTGCGCGCCGCCGCTGGCGGGCAGCGCCGCCGCCTGCAATGGGGCGCTGCGCACGATGCGTCCCTCGCGCACCAGAGCCGCCCGGCCGTCACGCCGCGAGACGACGATCGACGCTTCACGGCCAAGGGGATCGCTCGTTTCCGCCGTGCGCGCGGCGCGTTGCAACAGGCGGATGGCATGCTCGGATGCAGCCGCCTCGGAGAGGCCCGCCACCACCGGCAGGCCCTTTCGGGTGATCCGCTCGACCAGCGCCCGCTCGTCCGCCATCACCAGGGTGGCGCCGCGCTGACAGACCTCGAACGCGAGGTGGGCGAACTCGTCGGAGACCATCACCGCCGGCTGACGCGCAGAGGACTGTCCGATCCGATCGCTGTGCACGACGCTGCCGCTCCAGACCAGGCGCTGGTCCCGCGCGGCGGCCGAGCGGCTGCGGCGGTCGCGACGGACATCGCCGACGTTGAACACCGCCAGGGCCGGGCGCGCCTCCGCCGACGGCACGCGCACGGGCGCAAACCCGATCTCGACGCCGCCGCGATAGACATGCAGCATCTGCTGGCGTGCGGTGACGACGAGCATCACCGGCCCGTCGGCCGCAAGCGCCGGCTGCCAGACGAACTGGCCGCGCTGCAGGCCGCTGGTATTGACGAACGGTGCCGCATCGGCCGCCCGCGATAGCGGTAGCGTCAAAGCGCCGAGGCCAAGGCGAAGCAGAGAGCGGCGCGACAACTGCATGGGCACCCCGTCAGGCGAGAGCGAATCATTCAATGTTTGAAAGACGATACCATGAGCCTGGGGGCGCGACATTCGGTTGTGCGGCTCTTGCCGGCCGGGCAGACCGCACCGCTGCTCTTCGGGCTCGGCAGCGCTTGATCAGGGCGTTAAGCTCCCGCGCATGCGATCGAGTCTCGGCGACACACGTCTGAACCGTCTGAACCGCACGTATGGGCTTGGCGCCGCCACCGGGCTGTTCGGCCTGGTGCTGTGCCTGATCGGCGTCCCGACATGCCGGCTCTGGGCTGAGACGGCGACGCAGCGCGATCATCTTGCGGCACCCTTCGATGTTGCCGCGCAGCGGGCGGCGTGGGGGCGTGACGTGCCGCCGCTCGCGCGTTGTGGCGAGCCGCCGGCCGCACCGCGCGATCTCATCAAGCCGGACTTCTACGTCAACAAGAGCGCTTCGGTCGCCGACCCGAGGAAGAAGGCCGCCACGCTCGATATGCTGGCGCCGCTATGGGCGTTCGGCAAGGCCGTCAACGCCATGGCCGACGACGTGGTGCGCGCGCGTGATCCGGATCCGGTCCGGGCCGCCTGCGTGCTGGCCTGGCTCGACGCCTGGGCGCGCGGTGATGCGCTCGGCGGCGTGGTTTCGCAGTGGGGCCGCTACGACACGCTGTGGGCGTGCCAGATCGCGGCCGGCATGGGCTATCTCAAGGTCCGCGACGTGCCGGGCCTCGACGGCGCGGCGCGCGCGCGGGTCGAAGCGTGGCTGGAACAGCTGGCGCGCAAGGCGGTGGCCGACAACGCCGCCTTCAATGCCGGTCGCGATGCGCGTCGCCAGCCGCGCACCAACCTCAGCTACTGGACGGCGGCGGGGGCGGCGGTCGCAGCCGTGGCGGCGGGGCGGCGCGATCTCTACGACTGGGCTCTCGCGACCGTGCGCGCCGGGCTCGCGACGACGCGGCCGGACGGCGCCCTGCCGGGGGAGATGGAGCGTCAGGCGCGCGCCTTCGTCTACCACATCTGGGGGCTGGAGCCGTTGATGCTGGTGGCGGCTGTCGCCCGCGCCAACGGCAGCGATCTCATGGCCGAGACCGACGGCGCGTTGCGGCGCATGGTCGCTTTCATGCTGCGCGCGCGCGCCGATCCTGCCGCCTTCGAGCGGCTGGCGGGCTTCCCGCAGCAGGCCGACAGCAAGCCCGAGCGCTGGCCGCGCAAGGACAGCGCGGCGGCGCTCGAGGTCTATTTGTCGCTGGTGGGCGAGGATGCGGCCGTGGAGGCCCTGATGGCTCCGTTGCGGCCGGTTGCAACCCAGTTCTCCGGCGGCGATTTCACGCTGCTGTTCGCCCGCCCGCGCGGTGTGGCGTCTTCGCCGCCGGTCGTGCCGGGAGCCGCGCGCGGTCCATGAGTGGGCATCACCTGGTGTGACGCTCCCGTGACAACCGGGACAATTGATTGCACTTGCGACTCGGCTCAGGTCCGCTACTGTTCGCCCCGCCTGCGGGGGGAACGCGGGCCGGAACTACGGGGAAGTCCATGACAGTCGCGTTGCTCTATGTGCTCGTCGGCGTGGGGTCGCTGGCGGCATTGCGTGCCGTTGCCGATGCTTTTGAAGAGAAGGACTGAGCGCCGTAACTTGCGGATGCCGGTACTGCTTTGGGCGCACGCCGGGGTGCCGCGAAAGTGGCGGGCCCGGCCGCCGCTTCCGGCGGCGTATCATTGAAAGACGGGCGCGACTGGCGCCTGTCGCAGCGCATCATGCGCCGGTCGGCGCCGCCGCGCTGCCCCGCTTCGCTGCGCCGCGTCATGCGGGCGGCGCGTTGATACGCGGCTTGCGCAGGTCGGGGCGCAGATGCAAGGTTCCCCGCCCGCCCGATTCATCCGGCGTAAAGGGGGGGCTGGGGTGGCCAGGGCTCTCGGAGGTGGACCGAGGCCCGGCTGTGGAACGGGAGCAGGGCGTGGATCTCGACAGTTCGGCTTCGGCGCCTCCGCAGCATCCTTCCTCGCTCGGACTGGAGAAGCTCGGCCTTGCGGCTCTCGTGCAGCCCTGGCTGTCGGCGCTGGTCATCGCCGCTGTCACAGCCGCCGCCGTCATGGGCTTCCTGCGCCTGAAGATCGACGACTCGCTCTCCGAGCTGTTCCGCTCCGACACCGAGGAGTTCCGCCGCTACGAGCAGATCGATCACCGTTTTCCGTCGAGCGAGTACGATGTGCTGGTCGTCGTCGAGGGCGACGGCCTGCTGAAGCGGCAGGAACTCGCGGCCTTCTCCCGCGCCATGACCGATCTCAATCTCGCGGATGGCGTCAACGGCCTCGTTTCGATGCTTTCCGCGCGCGGCAAGCCGGACGCCACGGGCTATGCCGCCCCGCTGGTCCCGGAGCCGATGCCCGAGGCGCAGGCCGATTACGACGCCATGATCCGGCGGCTGGCCGAGAACGACATCGTCAAGGGCAAGTTCCTGTCGGCCGACGGCACGCTGGCGCTGGCCGTCATCTCGCTCGACCGCAAGTACGTCGAGGAGAAGGGCTCAAAGGAGGTCATCCGCGGCATCAAGCAGACGGTCGATCAGGCACTGGCGGGGCAGGAGCTGATGGCCAAGCTGACCGGCGCGCCGGTCATGCAGCTCGAGATCCGCAACGCCTACGAGCGCGACCAGCTGCTCTACAATGGCCTCGGGGCCTTGTTCGGCGCCGGCGTCGCCATGCTGTTCTATCGCCGTGTCTCGCTGATGCTGGTGGCGGCCCTGCCGCCGATCATCGCCGTCACCTGGTCGCTCGGCCTGCTCGGCTGGCTCGGATTCAAGCTCAACCTGTTCCTCGACGTGCTGACGCCGCTCGTGATGGTGATGGGCTTCGCCGACAGCATGCAGATGACGAGCGCCATCCGTGACCGTCTGCGCCACGGCGACAGCAAGGCGGACGCGGTGCGGTTCGCGGTCAAGGTGGTCGGCCCGGCCTGCGTCATCGCGCACGGCACGGCGCTGGTGTCGTTCCTGGCGCTGCTGCTGTCGGAATCGGCGCTGATCCGCACCTTCGGCATGGCGGGCGCCGCCGCGACCATCGTGTCGTATTTCGCCGTCGTCGCCGTGCTGCCCGTGCTGGCGCTGGGATTGATCCGCAATGACGACAGCCTGTCGTTCGCGCGCACGCCGGCTGACGGCGCCATGGACGCGCTCGGCAATTTCGTGGGCTGGATCGTCGATCGCGTCGTCCGGCATCCGGTGTTCTACACCGTGCTCGGCCTGGTGCTGCTCGCCCTGTTCTCAGCCGCGCACCTGTCGCTGAAGCCGCGCTACCGCCTCGCCGACCAGGTTCCTGACCGCGAGGAGGCGCTGGCCGCCACCGGACGCCTGGACCAGAAGCTGACCGGGGCCAATCCCGTCCATGTCATGGTGCAGTGGCCGAAGGAACGCTCGCTCTACGATCCGGCAACGATCGAGACCATCGCGGCGGCGCAGTCCGTGCTGGAGAAGCAGGCGGGCCTCGGCAACGTGTGGTCGCTGGAGAGCCTGCGTCGCTGGCTGCAGGAGGCGGGGGACACCAGCATCGATACGGTGAAGCGCTACGTCGGCCTGCTGCCCGAGCATCTGACGCGCCGCTTCATCTCGGAGGACGAAAAGGCGGCTCTCGTCACCGCGCGCTTGCCGGATATCGATGCCAGCGAAATCCTGCCCGTGGTCGACAAGATCGACGCCGCGCTGGACGCGGTGCGCAAGGCGCATCCCGGCTACGACATCTGGGTCACGGGGCTTCCGGCCATCGCTGCGCGCAATTCGGCGAGCATGATTCAGCAGCTCAATGCCGGCATTCCGCTCGAGGTCGGTTTCGTCGCCGTGCTGGTGGGGCTGGCCTTCCGGTCGCTGTTCACCGGCGTGCTGTCGCTGCTGCCGGCGCTGTTTCCCATCGTCGCCGCCGGCTTTGCGCTGTGGCTCATGGGCACCGGGCTCGAATTCGCCAGCGTGGTGGCGCTGGTCGTGATCTTCGGCCTCGGCGTCGATGGGCTTGTGCATTTCCTCAACCGTCTGCGCCTCGAGGAGCGGCCGGGGGAGGATCCGGCCCTCGCCATTCGTCGCGCTCGCGTGCTGGTCGGCCCGGCCATCATTCTCACCACCATCGTGCTGGCCTTCGGGCTCGGCGTAACGGCGTTTTCAAGCCTGCCGTCGCTGCGCCTGTTCGGCGCCGTGTGCGCCATCACGCTGCTGGCCTCGCTGGTCGCCGATCTCGTGTTCCTGCCGGCGACCATCGTCGTCTGGCGCCGCATCTTCGGTCACAAATGACGAAAAACGGAGGGCCAAGGGGGCCCTCCGCTCATTTCCTTGCGACTGCGGGTCGGATCAGAGTGGCGTCACTGTTTGCCGCCGCCCATGCCGCCCATGCCGGGGCCCTGCTCGGGCGCATCGCCCGGGCCGCCGGGGCCACCCATGTCCTGGCCGTAGCCGGGTCCGCCGTAGCCGCCATGGCCGCCGCGGCGGTGATGCCCCCAGCCGCCGCCGGCGTGCTTGCCGCCCCAGCCGCCCTCGCCATGCATACGATGGCCCTTGCCGCCCCAGCCGTGCTCGCCGCGGCCGCCCTTGCCGCCGCCGACGAAGTGGCCCAGCACGCGGTTGGCAACCAGCTTCTGCTCATCCGACAGCGCGGCGTAGAGCGGCTTGACGGCGGACGAGAAGGCCTTCAGGCGCTCGACGCGCTTGCTGGTCATCTCGGTGGCCTTGTCGAGGCGCTCCGGCAGGCCGATCTTGCCGCGCTCGCCGGCCTCCCGGCGCGCGGCGCGCTCGGCCTGATGCTCGGCGCGCAGCTTGGTGCGCTCCTCGAAGGAGGCGCGGATCTGGGCTTCCACCGGGCCCCACAGCCTTTCCTGCTCGGGGGTGAGGCGCAGCATGGCCTTGGCGCCGGCCAACTGGCCATCCTGCATGCGGCCCATCATCTCGGGCGAGGGGCCGCGCATGCCGCCCATGCCACCCATGCCGGAGCCGGCCTGCTGGGCGATGGCGAACGTCGCCGGCACGGCCAGGGCAGCGGTGAGGGCCAGGATAGAACGCGAAAACTTCATGACGGGTGATCTCCGTTGTTGGGTCTCGTCTCGACCAGATGCCAGGGAAACGGGGGCTGGCGTCCGATCCGTCGCCGTCCGGCCGGGGCGCGCGCCGGATTAACGAAGTTTCATGCGGGCGATATCGCTGCCGGGGCAGCGCCGACCCCGCAAACATGCGCAAAGGCGGCCCGAAGGGGGGCCGCCTCTGTTCAATACGCGGGGGGGAACTGACGCACGTTCGCCGCGTCAGCGCGACGTGATGAGCCCCTTGATGTCACTGGCGAGCGTCATGGCCTCGGCGTATCGGCGGGCGGCGCACTGCGTCTCCATCTTCACCAGCATGTCCTCGAGGCGGTCGATCTCGGCGTCGGCGAGCTTCTGTGTCTCGGCCGACTGCGCGAGGTCGAGCGCCACCTTCAGGCAGTCGTCTGAACTGCTCATCTGCAGGGCATCCGACGACGGGCCCGCCGCCGGAGGGCCCGCCGCCTGGGCAGCCGAGGCCGGCGCGGCCGACACGGACGGCGACGCTGGACCGGTCGGGGCTTGAACGACGGTCGCCTGCGGCATGGCCGGCGGCGCGCCTGGGGTCGGCGCGGTTTGGGCAGATGCGGGGCCTGCCAGCATCAGAATGGAAAGGGCTGCGATGGAAAGTGTCGTTTTCAGCATGAGGATGCCTCCGATTGGCTCATGATGCGCGGAACCAGGCTCGCGGGAACGAGCGCGCCGCGCCTGGGCCGGAGTTGTCGGCGGCGATTGTGGCCCGAGCCGGAGCGCCCCCGGGGCAATCCCGCAGCGTCAATATGCCGGAAAAGGGGCAGGGGGCCGGCAAGGGCCGCGACGCCGGGCGGCCTCAGGCGGAGCGGGCGGCGAGGCGGACGGTCGCGGCCACCAGGGCGTCGTAGTGATCGATGATCGCATCGGGAGCACAGTCGGCGACCGGTCGCCCCGGGTACCCGAATGTCACCGCCACCACCGGAACGCGGGCCGACTGTGCCGTCTCGATATCGACCTCGCTGTCACCGACCATGACGGCGCGGTGCGGGGAGCCGCCCGCGCGCGCGATGGCCGCCAGCAGGTGGTCGGGGTGCGGCTTGGAGCGCGGCACTGCATCGCGCCCGACGATGGCGGCGAAGCGCCGGCTGAGGCCGAGCGCGTCGAGCAGCGCCAGGCTCAGGTCTTGCCGCTTGTTGGTGCAAACGGCGAGCCGCGCGCCGCGGCGGGCCAGGTCGTCGAGGGCCTGCACTGCGCCGGGGAACGGCCGGCTTTCGACCGCGATATTGGCGGCGTAATGGACCAGGAAATCATTCAGGGCGCGGTCGACGGTCGGTTCGCTTTCGGCGCGGCCGAGCACGGCCAGCGATTCGGTGATCATGCGCCGCGCGCCGAAGCTCACCCACGGCAGGATGTGCCGCTGCGCTACCGGAGGCGCGCCGAGCGTCGCCAGGGCGTGGTGCGTCGCCAGCACGAGATCGGGTGCCGTATCGACGAGCGTGCCGTCGAGATCGAAGGCGATCGTCCAACCGCGCAGATCCTGCCCGTCCTGCATGTGATGCCGCAGCCCCCGATTGCCGTATCCGATCCCGGCGCCCTGTCGCCAGCCCTGTATCCGAGACCAGCCCTGCTGTCACGGGCGGCCGGCTGCCGGTCCTCGTCCGGGGCCGTCCGCCTTGAAAGGCCCCGGCGAGGGCCGTAAAGGATAGGCCGCGTCCAGGCTGCGGCACGCGGGACGCCGGGCCGGACATGGATCACACGCTCATGGACAAGACGAACGCCAGCCTGCACGAGCCGCACGGCCTGCTCAAAACCCACGCCTATATCGACGGCGCCTGGGTCGGCACGCCGGCCATGGCCGTGCGCGACAAGGCGAGCGGCGCGGAGATCGCGCGGGTTCCGGACATGGGCGCGGCGGATGCGCGGGCCGCCGTTGGGGCAGCGCACCGGGCCTTCCCGTCCTGGTCGAAGCTGCTGGCCAAGGAGCGCTCGGCCATCCTGCGCCGCTGGTACGAGCTGATCCTCGCTCATGCCGATGACCTCGCCCTGCTGCTGACGCGCGAGCAGGGCAAGCCGCTCGCCGAGGCCAAGGGCGAGATCGTCTACGGCGCCGGCTTCGTCGAGTTCTTCGCGGAAGAGGCAAAGCGCATCCACGGCGAGACGATCCCGAGCCCGAAGGCGGATTCGCGCATCATCGTCATCAAGCAGCCGATCGGCGTCGTCGCGGCCATCACGCCGTGGAACTTTCCCAACGCCATGATCACCCGCAAAGTGACACCGGCGCTGGCCGCCGGCTGCACGGTGGTGGTGAAGCCGGCCGAGGACACGCCGCTGTCCGCCCTGGCGCTGGCGGAACTCGGCGCGCGCGCCGGGCTGCCCAGGGGCGTGCTCAACATCGTGACGACGGCCGATCCGGCGCCTGTCGGCGAGGTGCTGACGAGCGACGCCCGCGTGCGCATGGTGACGTTCACCGGCTCCACCGAGGTCGGCAAGATCCTCATGCGGCAGGCGGCCTCGACCGTGAAGCGCGTCGGCCTGGAACTCGGCGGCAACGCGCCGTTCATCGTGTTCGACGATGCCGACCTCGACAAGGCGGTGGCGGGCGCCGTCGCATCCAAGTTTCGCAACGCCGGCCAGACCTGCGTGTGTGCCAACCGCATCTATGTGCAGGCCGGTGTCTACGACGCCTTCGCCGACAAGCTGGCGGTGGCGGTGAAAGGGCTGAAGGTCGGCGCCGGCACCGAGCCCGGCGTGACGCAGGGACCGCTCATCAACGCGCAGGCCATCGCCAAGGTCGAGGCGCACGTGGCGGATGCCGTCGCGCGCGGCGCCAAGGTCGTGCTCGGCGGCCGGCGGCATGCGCGCGGCGGCAACTTCTACGAGCCGACCATCCTGACCGGCGTCACGCCGGAGATGATGATTTCCGGCGAGGAGACCTTCGGCCCCGTGGCGCCGCTGTTCCGCTTCGAGACCGAGGCCGAGGTGATCGCGCTCGCCAACGGCACGCCGTTTGGCCTCGCCGCCTATTTCTACGCCCGCGACATTGGCCGCGTCTGGCGCGTCGCCGAAGGGCTGGAGACGGGCATCGTCGGCATCAATGAAGGCGTCATCTCGACCGAGATGGCGCCGTTCGGCGGCGTCAAGGAATCGGGCCTCGGCCGCGAGGGATCGCATCACGGCATCGAGGAATTCGTCGAGATGAAGTACCTGATGATGGGCGGGCTGTGAGGCGCGCTCCAGTTTCCCCAGCACCGCAAACAGCGAGGACACGCGATGGCGGCTGACGACGACAAGACGCGGGCGGCCGAGCAGGCGCTGACCTACGTCGAGAGCGGCATGAAGCTCGGGCTCGGCACCGGCTCGACGGCGGCGCGCTTCGTCGACCTGCTGGGCAAGCGCGTGGCCCAGGGGCTCGACGTGCTGGGCGTGCCGACCTCGGAGGCGACGCGCATCCAGGCCGAACGGCTCGGCATCCGGCTTGCGACCCTCGACGATGAGCCGTTCCTCGACCTGACCATCGACGGGGCGGATGAGATCGACGGCCGGCTCGGCCTCATCAAGGGGGGCGGCGGCGCGCTGCTGCGCGAAAAGATCGTCGCCACCGCATCGGAAGCCATGATCGTCATCGCCGACAGCTCCAAGCTGGTGACGCGGCTCGGCGCCTTCCCGCTGCCCATCGAGGTGGTGCCGTTCGGCCTCAAGGCGACGCATGGCATGGTCGAGGCGCTGGCGAACGATGCCGGCTGCAGCGGCCCCATCACGCTCAGGCTCGGCACCGACCGCAAGCCGTTCCGCACCGATGGCGGCAACTTCATCCTCGATTGCGCATTCGGCGCCATTCCAGATGCCGACGAGCTGGACGCTGCCCTGAAGCTCATCCCTGGCGTGGTCGAGAACGGTTTGTTCCTCGGCCTCGCCGATCTCGCCATCGTCGCCGGACCCGCAGGCGTGCAGGTCATCGAGGCGCCGTTCGACGAGGAACCGCTGGCCTGAGCCCGCGAAGCCTCATCTATCGCATCAAACCAAAAAACCACGGGAGCTAAACGACCATGAGCTGGATGACGGTGGGCAGGACGACGATGAAGGCGGTGCTCGCCGCCGGTGTGGTGGGCGCGCTCGGCGCGGGTCTCGGGGCTGGCCGCGTGCCGGCTTCGGCGCAGGAGCCGGCGAAGCCGGTCGCGGCGGCCGACCCGGCGCGCGTGGCGGCGGCGAAGAACTTGCTGGTCGCATTCGGCGGCCTCGACCAGGCCAAGGCCTCGATCCCTCAGTTCGTCGATATGCTGGTCGCAGACATCAAGCTGCGCGACAACAAGATCGCGGCGCCGGCCGAGTATTTCCTGCGCAGCGAGACCGAGCCCGACAAGCCGCGCGTCAAGGCCTACCTGGCCGAGGTGGAGAAGGCGGCGATCGATTTCTATGCCGAGCGCTTCACGACCGATGAGATGAAGGTGATCGCCGAGTTCCACACGTCGGCGGCCGGCAAGAAGTTCCAGGCCGAGACGCCGAAGCTGCTCGGGCTCATGGTGCCGATGATGGGCAAGTTCCAGCAGAGCCTGATCGAGGACATGTCGAAGGGGTTGTCGGCCGGTGCCGCCAAGGAGCAGCCGGCGTCGCCCGAGAAGAAGTAGTGTCTGCCCAGGACCACCCGGTCGGGACGCTGGCGCGCTCGCGCGTGGCAGCGTCCCGTGATTGACATTCAGAGCCCTGCAACAGGAGACGGCTCACATGACCAGGACACGTCACGGCGTCTACTGCGCCCGTCCCACCCTCACGCGCGTCGCAGCTCTCGGCGCAGCCATGGGGCTCGGCATCAACCTGGTCGCAACTCCGGCCGCGCAGGCGCAGAAGGCACCGCCCGAGGCATCCGCGGTCAAGGCACCTGCCGAGGATGCGGACCGCATGGCGGCGGCGCGCGACCTGCTCGAGGCGGCCGGCGCCGCCAAGCAGTTCGAGGCCGTCATGCCGATGCTGATGGCCCAGATGCAGGGCCTGTTCTTCAAGATGAAGCCCGGCGCCGAGAAGGAGATCAAGGACGTCTTCGGCGAGATGGGCAAGCGGTTCGCCAACCGCAGGTCGGAGATGTTCGACGAGATCGCCGCGCTCTACGCGGAGAAGCTGTCGACCAAGGAGATGCGCGAGATCGCCGCCTTTTATCGCACGGGCGCCGGCGCGCGCTTCATCGCCATCACGCCGGAGCTGACGCAGAGGAGCATGGCGATCGGGCAGCGCTGGGGCCAGAAGATCGGCAAGGAGCTCGAGGCCGACGCACGCCAGGAACTCAAGAAGCGCGGCGTCGACCTGTGATGCCCGTTCGCCGTCCGGCCGCGGGCCGGTCGGTCTTGATGCGAACCAGCGGGACGTGCGCACAACCATGAGCGACTTCGACTACGACCTGTTCGTCATCGGCGGTGGCTCGGGTGGCGTGCGCGCCGCTCGGATCGCCGCCAGCCACGGTGCCAAGGTTGCCATCGCCGAAGAGTTCCGCTACGGCGGCACCTGCGTCATCCGGGGATGCGTGCCGAAGAAGCTGCTCGTCTACGCCAGCCGTTTTCGCGACGAGTTCGAGGATGCCGCCGGCTTCGGCTGGTCGCTCGGTACCGATCCCGCCTTCGACTGGGGCCGGCTGATCGTCGCCAAGGATCGCGAGATCGCTCGTCTCGAAGGTCTCTACGCCGGCAACCTGGAGCGCGTCGGCGTCACGGTGCTGCGCACGCGCGCCGAACTCGAGGCCCCCGGGCGTGTGCGCCTCGTCTCCGACGGCCGCGTCGTCACCGCGCGCCACATTCTCGTTGCCACCGGCGCGCGGCCGAGCCTGGGCGAGCCCTTTCCCGGCCGCGAGCACGCCATCACCTCCAACGAGGCGCTCGACCTGCCGGCGCTGCCGCGCCGCGTGGTCGTGGTCGGCGGCGGCTACATCGCGCTGGAGTTCGCCGGCATCTTCGCCGGTCTCGGCGCCGCGACGACGGTGGTCTATCGCGGTCCCAAGGTGCTGCGCGGCTTCGACGAGGACATGCGCGACGGGCTGACCGCCGAATACGCGCGCCGCGGCATCGCCATTCGCGCCAACCGGCGCATCGCGGCCATCGACAAGGCCGGCGACGGGCTCGCGGTGCGTCTCGACGACGGGAGCGTCATCGCCGCCGACCAGGTTCTGCTCGCCATCGGCCGCGACCCCAATACGGCCGGCCTCGGGCTGGAGCGCGCCGGCGTCGCCACGGCCGAGAGGGGCCGCATCGTCGTCGACGCCGGCTCGCGCACGAACGTCGCCGGACTCTACGCGGTCGGCGACGTCACGGATCGGCTCAACCTGACGCCGGTCGCCATCCGCGAAGGCCACGCCTTCGCTGATAGCGTGTTCGGCAACAAGCCGTGGACCGTCGATCACGACACCGTGCCGACCGCCGTGTTCTCGACGCCCGAGATCGCCACGGTTGGCCTGACGGAAGCCGTGGCGCGCGAGCGTTTCGCCGCCGTCGACATCTACAAGACGCGCTTCCGGCCCATGAAGGGCACGCTGTCGGGCCGCGAGGAGCGCACGGTGATGAAGCTCGTCGTCGATGCCGGAAGCGACCGCGTGCTCGGCTGCCACGTGCTCGGGCCGGACGCGGCCGAGATGGTGCAGATGGGGGCAATCGCGCTCAGGATGGGCGCCCGCAAGGCGGATTTCGATGCCACCGTGGCGCTGCACCCGTGCGCCGCCGAGGAACTGGTCACGTTGCGCGACAAGTGGGTGCCGCCGAAGCCGTAGGGCCGGAATGCGCTTCCGCCGCGGCTGGCGCGCGTGCCGTCGCGCGGACTGCAGGCAGCCACACGCTCCGGCGCATGGCCGATCTGCAACCCGTGCCGGTTGCCGCGCAGCCGTCTTCGACGTAGACGAAGCGTCGGATCGCTCGCCGGACCCGTTGCGGTCGCGTGGGCGGTGTGTGTTTCGTGGCGGACGGCATTTCTGGGGGGAGCGCATGGCGCGTCTCGCGGGCAGAATCGCGGTTGTGACGGGGGCGGGTTCCGGGATCGGACGGGCGACGGCAGCCCTGCTCGCGGCCGAAGGCGCGCATGTCTGGGCAACCGACGTCGACGGCGCCTCCGCGGAGGCCTCCGCCGCCGCCATCTGCGCCGCCGGCCACGTGGCATCCGCCATGGCGGTCGACGTCTCGCGCGGCCAGGACGTGACGGCACTGTTTCGCAGCCTCGAGCAGGCCCACGGCCGCGTCGACATCCTGGTCAACAATGCCGGCCTCAACGTGCGGGCCGACTTTCGCCACCTGTCGGATGCCGACTGGGTGAAAATCCGCGAGGTCAACCTGGACGGCGTGTTGCGCGTGGCGCGTGACGGGTTTGCGCTGCTGCGAGCCTCCGGCGACGGCGCGCTGGTCAACATCGCCTCCATCATGGCGCACCGTGGCCTGCGCCAGCTGGCGGCCTATTCGGCCACCAAGGGGGCGGTCGCGGCGCTGACGCGGGCGCTTGCGGTCGAGTACGCGCCGTTCAAGATCCGGGTGAATACGGTGGCGCCGGGCTTCGTCGAGACGGCGCTGACGGCGCGCGTGCTGAAGGTGCCGCAGTTTTCCAAGGCGCTGCTGGACCAGACGCCGATGGGGCGTTTCGGGACGCCGGAGGAAATTGCCCGCGCCGTCCTCTTTTTGGCCGGACCGGAGGCCTCCTATATCACCGGAACGGAGATCGCCGTCGATGGTGGCATGACGGCGGCGCTGTGAGCACGGCCGTGATCGATCGAAGCGAGACGCGAGGGACGAGAGGGACGAGAGGCATGTCGTTGTCGAACGCCGAGGGTCGTGGTCCGGGTTTCCAGGGCCGGACGGGACCGGGGCAGGGGCTCAGGTGGCAGGGGTTCAGGTGGCAGTGTCTCTGGGGGCCGCTTCTTCGGGGGCTGGGCAGCCCGGCGGCGCGGGCATTGCGGGGGCGGGCTGTCCGGGGCCGGGCGATGGCCGCGGCGCTGGCCGTGCCGGCACTGCTGCTCGGGGCCGGGTCGGCGTGCGCCGCGCCGGAAACATACACCTTCGACAAGAGCCACACCGAGGTGCGCTTCTCCTGGGACCATCTCGGTCTGTCGCGCCAATCGGGCCGCTTCCTCGATGTCGATGGTTCGCTGCAACTCGATCCCGAGCAGCCCGAGGCGAGCCGCGTCGAGGTGGTCATCAAGCTCTCGAGCCTGTCGAGCGGCGTCAAGGAACTCGACGGCGTGCTGAAGAGCAAGGAGTTCCTGGACGTCGCCAGCAATCCCGTCGCCACGTTCCGGTCCAGCGAGGTCGTGCGCACCGGGGTCAAGACGGCCCGCGTTTCGGGCGAGTTGACGCTGTCCGGCAAGACCAACCCGGTCGTGCTCGACGTGGTGTGGAACTTCGCCGGCGAACACCCGCTGTCGAAGATCAATCCCGTCTATGCCGGACTCTACTATACGGGCTTTTCGGCGCGCACGCAGATCCTGCGGTCCGACTGGGGCCTGACGCGCACGATCCCCTACGTGTCCGACGAGATCCGGCTCGAGATCGAGGCGGAACTGAAGCGGACCAGTGCGCCGCTCGCCCCCGTCGAGCGGGCCCCGCTGGATGCCGGCTCGGCTCCCGGCCCGGGCGCCGCGGGCGGCACGAGCGGTGCGGCAGCGCCCTCGCGCTTCTGAGCGGCAGCGCTGGCGCGAGGCGGGCGCCTGCTTGGACGCGGAGTTCGGGCCGCCGCCTGCGCCTCTTGCTGGGCGCTTCGGTTGCCCAGTGCCAACCGCGCCAGAGAAGGCGGCGCGCGTGGTCGAAGCCGCCCGGCCGTGCTCTACATCTCGGCGTAGTTGGGTCCGCCGCCGCCTTCGGGGCAGGTCCAGGTGATGTTCTGGCTCGGGTCCTTGATGTCGCACGTCTTGCAGTGCACGCAGTTCTGCGCGTTGATCTGGAAGCGCGGCTTGCCTTGCGCATCCTCCAGCACCTCGTAGACGCCGGCCGGGCAGTAGCGCTGCGCCGGCTCCGCCCACTCGGGCAGGTTGACCTCGATCGGCACGCGCGGGTCCTTCAGCCGCAGGTGGATCGGCTGATCCTCCTCGTGGTTGGTCTGCGAGAACGAGACGCTGGTCAGGCGATCGAAGGTCAGCACGCCGTCGGGTTTCGGGTAGTCGATCGGCTTGCAGTCGATGGCGGCCTTCAGGCTTTTGGCGTCCGTCTTCTTGTGCGCCAGCGTGTAGCCGAGGCCGACTCCGGGGATGAGGGTGTTCATCCACATGTCGAAGCCGCCGAGCCCGATGCCGGCCCAGGTGCCGAAGCGTGACCACATCGGCTTGGCGTTGCGCACCGGTTTCAGGTCGCGGGCGATCGGGCCGGAGCGCACATCGTCCTCGTAGGCATCGAGCACGTCGTAGCTGCGGCCTTCCTTCAGGGCCGCGACGACGGCGCTGGCGGCGGCGATGCCCGACAGGATGGCGTTGTGGCTGCCCTTGATGCGCGGCACGTTCATCATGCCGGCCGCGCAGCCCATCAGGGCGCCGCCGGGGAACACCAGCTTGGGCATCGACTGCCAGCCGCCTTCGGTCAGCGCGCGGGCGCCGTAGGCGATGCGCTTGCCGCCTTCCAGGTGCGGGCGGATGGCGTCGTGGGTCTTGAAGCGCTGGAATTCCTTGAACGGGTCGAGGTACGGGTTCTCATAGTTGAGGTGCAGCACGAAGCCGACCGCCACCTTGTTGTCGCCGTAGTGGTAGAGGAACGAGCCGCCGCCCGTGCGGCGATCCAGCGGCCAGCCGAAGGTGTGCTGCACGAGACCGGGCTGGTGCTTGTCGGCCGGCACCTCCCAAAGTTCCTTGATGCCGATGCCGTACTTCTGCGGCTCGGCGTCGGCGTCGAGCTTGAACTTTGCGATCAGCTGCTTGGACAGCGAGCCGCGCGCGCCTTCGCCGATCAGCGTGTACTTGCCGCGCAGCTCCATGCCGCGCACGAAGGCGTCCTTCGGCGCGCCGTCGCGGCCGACACCCATATCGCCCGTGGCGACGCCGGCCACCGCGCCCTTGTCGTCGTAGAGCACTTCCGAAGCCGCAAAACCGGGATAGATCTCGACACCGAGCTCGGCCGCCTGCTCGCCGAGCCAGCGCACCAGCTGGCCGAGCGACACGATGTAGTTGCCGTGGTTGTTCATGAACGGCGGCATCATGATGTTCGGCAGCCGCATCTGGCCGGCGGGGCCGAGCACCAGGAAGCGGTCGGCCTTGACCTCGGTCGCCACCGGCGCGCCCTTGGCCTTCCAGTCCGGGATCAGCGCGTTGAGGCCCTTGGGGTCGATGACGGCGCCCGACAGGATGTGCGCGCCGACTTCCGAGCCCTTCTCCAGCACGACGACGGAGATGTCCTCGCCCCGGGCGGCGGCCTGCTGCTTGATGCGGATGGCAGCGGCGAGACCGGCCGGGCCGGCGCCGACGATGACGACGTCGAACTCCATGGCCTCACGCGGGGGAAGATCGTGCTCCTGGCCTGCCATCCGTGGTCTCCGTTCTTGTCTCGGCACTTTCGTCCCGGCGCCGGCCCGGGGCGTGGGGGCGCGGCGCGGACGTATTCGGTGCGCCATCGATCAGGAAGGGGGCGGCGCCTGTCAAGCCCTTCCGGTCCCGGCTGTGTCGCCCGAGATGCCGCACTCATGTTGCTGCATTGTTTCAAGGTCCCTCCGCCGTTGGGCGCGGGTCGGCTTGGCCCGTTATGGCGCCGGTTGCGAACATCGAATAAGACAGCGGACATGACATCGGACGGGATTTCGGAGGCGCTGGAAGGCGCGCGGCAACTGCTCGAGTGGTATCGGGCCATGGGCGTCGAGGCGGCGCTCGGGCTCGAGCCGGTCGACTGGCTGGCGCGCGGCGACGCCGGGCCGGGGCAGGGCTTCCGTCTGCCGTCCTTGCCGTTCGCGCCTGCCGATGCAACCGGAGGGGCGGCGCCTGGAGCGGCGGCTCAGGTTGGGGCGGCCGGACGCACGGCGGCGTCGACCCCGGCCGCGGGGAGCGGCGCCGGTGCTCGCCCCGCCCCTGGTGTGCGTCCCGCTGCAGGCCCGGCCTTGCCCCAGCGGGTGCCCCCGCAAGCCGGTGCTCTGACGCCCGCGGGGCCGACACGCGCCTTCGCCGCCATGCCACCGGATGCCGCCACCCTGGCGGCGCGCGGGCTCGCCGGGTCCTGCGCCACGCTGGACGATCTCGCGGCGGCACTCGCCCGCTTCGACGGCTGCGCCCTGAAGACGACGGCCAAGAGCACCTGCTTCTATCGCGGCAACCCACGGGCGCGGCTCGTCATCATCGGCGAGGCGCCGGGCAGCGAGGAGGACCGCGAGGGACGGCCGTTTGTCGGCCGCGCCGGCCAGTTGCTCGACCTGATGCTGAAGTCGATCGGTCTCGGCGAGGCAGACGTCCACATCACCAACGTCGTCTACTGGCGCCCGCCCGGCAACCGCACGCCGACACCGCAGGAAGCGGAGGCCTGCCGTCCGTTCCTGGAGCGGCAGGTGGCGCTGGTACGGCCGGACCTCGTGCTGGCGCTGGGCGGGGCGGCGGCCAAGCAGGTGCTCGGCGTCGCCGACGGCATCATGCGCATCCGCGGCCGCTGGCACGATCTCGCCATCGGCGGCCACAAGGTGCGTGCCATGGCCACGCTGCATCCGGCCTACCTGTTGCGCACACCGGCAGCGAAGCGTCTCGCCTGGCGCGATCTGCTGCAGGTGCGCGCCGCGCTGTCGTAACGCGTGCCGTCGGCGCTGGGTCGCGCCGCGTTTGCGCTTGCCTTACCAATCGGGAAGGCGGGCCATGATGCTCGGCATTTTATCGATTCCGCTGACATTTTCTGCACCGCGTGGGTGTTACCGTGCCGTTCATCAGATTGGCGCGGCGCGAGAACCAGGGTTCGCGACGGTGCTCGTCCATCACTGCCAGGGAGCGTTCTGCCGTGTCGAAGGGCCTTGTCTATCTTCGCCCCATGCGTCTGGTCTGCCTGCGTGCCACCGGGGCGTACGAAGATACGGTCGTGAGCACCTGGAAGCGGCTCGATGCCTGGCTCGGGGAACGGGGCATTGCAGCGACCTCGCCGCGCTACGGCCTGTTCCGCGACAATCCGAATACTTTGCCGGCGGCCGAATGCCGCTACGATGCGGCGTGCGCGCTGCCCGACGACGTGGACGCGGCCGGCAGCGAGCTGATGGCGGTGCGCATGCCGGGCGGCACCTATCAGCGCCATCGCGTCGTCGGCCGCTACGACGACCTGCACGCCAAGGCGTTCGCGATGTGCACCGCCGAGCTGCCCTCGCGCGGCCTTGCCGTTGCGCCCAACCGTCCGCTCGTGGTGGTCTATTTCTCCGATCCGCTGAAGCGTGACGCCGACAATCTCAAGGCGGAAATCTGCCTTCCCGTCAGCGCCTCGGTCGGCGACGCCGCCGCCTGATAATGGGCGGGCAAACGTCTCTGCCGTATCAGCCGAGCCAGGCGGTGAGATCGGCGATGGCGCGATGCGCGGCGGCGCGTTTCTTGGCGAAGCCCTTGTCCTTGCCTTTGACGCGATTGCCGGCGGCGTCGTGCGTCGGCGGCTCGATCGCCGGGATCAGGCCGAAGTTGATATTCATGGGCTGGAACGAGCCCGTGCGCTGGCCCGCTGTTTCCTCGCCCTCGACCAGCAGATGCCCGCCGGTGATGTGATTGACCAGCGCGCCGAGCGCCGTGGTCGGAGGCGGTGGGATCGTGGCTCGCCCCTGGCGCTCCTCGGCGGCGAAACGGCCCGCCAGCAGGCCGATGGCCGCGCTCTCCACATAGCCCTCGACGCCGGTCACCTGGCCGGCGAAGCGCAAGCGCGGATCGGCCTTCAGGCGCAGCTGCCGGTCGAGCAGCTTCGGCGAGTTGAGGAACGTGTTGCGGTGCAGGCCGCCGAGCCGCGCGAACTCGGCGTTCTGCAAGCCGGGGATCATGCGGAATACGCGCACCTGCTCGGCATGCTTCAACTTGGTCTGGAAGCCGACCATGTTCCACAAGCTACCGAGCGCGTTGTCCTGGCGCAGCTGGATCACCGCATAGGGCCGCTTTCCCCCCTCGTGCGGATTGGCGAGGCCGACGGGTTTGAGCGGTCCGAAGCGCAGCGTCTCGCGGCCACGCTCGGCCATCACCTCGACCGGCAGGCAGCCGTCGAAATAGGGCGTATTGGCTTCCCACTCCTTGAAGCTCGTCTTGTCGCCGGAGAGCAGGGCATCGACGAAGGCTTCATACTGCTCGCGGTTCATCGGGCAGTTGAGGTAATCGGCGCCGGTGCCGCCGGGGCCGGCCTTGTCGTAGCGCGACTGCTTCCAGGCCACGCCGAGATCGATGGAGTCGTAATGAACGATCGGCGCGATGGCGTCGAAGAACGACAGCGCGGCTTCGCCGGTCAGCTTCAGGATGGCCTCCGCCAGGGCCGGGGAGGTCAGCGGCCCGGTGGCGATGATGACGCTATCCCAGTCGGCGGGCGGCAGGCCGGCGACCTCCTCGCGCGCGATGGTCACACGCGGGTGGGCGGCGAGCGTCGCGGTGATCTCGGCCGAGAAGGCGTCGCGGTCGACGGCCAGTGCGCCACCGGCCGGCAGCTTGTGCTGGTCCGCCGCGCGCATGACCAGCGAGCCGCAGCGGCGCATCTCCTCGTGCAGCAGTCCGACGGCGTTGTTCTCCCAGTCGTCGGAGCGGAACGAGTTGGAGCAGACCAGCTCGGCGAGGCCGTCGGTTTTGTGGGCATCCGTGCCGCGCACGGGCCGCATTTCGTGCAGCACGACGGGAACGTCGCGGACGGCCAGCTGCCAGGCGGCTTCCGAGCCGGCCAGGCCGCCGCCGATGACGTGGACGGGTTTCAGGTCTGGAACGATGTGGGTCATCGGAAGGTCATGGCGGCACGAATGTTTACCGTCAATCCAGCTCATTGCCGATTTTGTAACGAGCATCCATCGGCGGCCACAATCCAGTCAAGCTGAACGGCGTATATTATAAGCGTCGCGAGGTAGCTTGGGGCGGTCGGCCGCCTGGAAACCGAGCGGCGGCGCAATTTCGCTCAGGGAGCGTCCCCGTGACACCCGTATTCAAATACAAGCAGCGCTTGCGGCGCGACCTCGTGCGCTGGCGCGAGCAGGGCTGGGTCTCGGCCGACGGCGAGCGCGCCATCCTGGCCGATGTCGACAGCCGCGGCATGGCGCTGGCCCCGGCTCTGGCCATGCTCGGCGCCGTGCTGATCGCCTTCGCCGCCATGAGCTTCGTCGCCGCCAACTGGCAGGACATCCCGAAATTCGTCCGCCTCGGCCTTCTGACGGCCGGCCTGTGGGGCGCCTATGCCGCCTCGGGCGCCTTCTTCAAGCGCGGTCACGACGCCATGGGGCACGCGGCGCTGCTGCTCGGCTGCGGCCTGTTCGGCGCCAACATCATGCTCATCGCGCAGATGTACCACATGGAGGGCAACCCGCCCGACGCGGTGCTGACGTGGGCCGGTGGCACGCTGCTCGCCGGCGTGCTGATGCGCTCCGGCCCGGCGCTGGCGCTCGCCATGGCGCTGGTCGTGCTGTGGAGCGGCTGGGAGACGAGTCTCGTGCGCGGCGTGCACTGGCCGTTCCTCCTCGGCTGGGCGGCGGTGACGGGCGGCTTCGTGCTGGCCCGCTGGCGGCATGGCGTGCATCTGGCGGCGCTGGCGCTCGCCGGCTTCGTCATCTCGCTCGGCTTCCAGCTGGGCAGCGGGCACAACCATTGGATCGCGCTGCTGTTCGGCATCGCCGCGACGGCGGCCGCCTGGGCGGCGGCGCAGCAGTGGCCGCATCTGCACGACGAGGCGACGGCCGTCATGGGCTATGGCCTCGCCACCGTGTTCGCGGCGCTGTTCATCTTCCAGTTCGTCGAGCGCGCCTCGGTCGGTGGCCTGACCGCCCTCGCCGTCGTCGCCCTGGCCATGACGCTCGGCGCCGTGGCCTGGGGCACGCGGGTCGGCAACCGTGATCTGATGCGCCTCGGCTACGTCGGCTTCGCCATCGAGATCCTGTCCATCTACTTCCGCACCATCGGCTCGCTGCTCGGCTCGTCGGTGTTCTTCCTGCTGACCGGCGTCGTGGTCATCGGCCTGGCGTGGCTCGCCATGAAGCTGCACGCCCGCACGCAAGACATGGCACCAACGGTTGAAGGGGAGGCGCGCTGATGGCTATCGGTTCGACGCTCTGGAGTTCACTGCTGACCAATGGCCCGGCGCGCGTGGCGCCGGGATCGGTGTGGAAGCTGATCGGGACCATCGCGCTCGCGCAGACCCTGGTGCTCGGCTACATGGTCCGGGATCGCGTCAACCTGCTCACGCACGGCCGCGAGATCACGCTCGACGTGGTGCCGGTCGATCCGCGCTCGCTGTTCCGCGGCGACTACGTGCGGCTCGGCTACGACATCAATCGGCTCGATGCCAAGCTGATGCCGGAGGCCGAACGGAAGGGCACCGACCCGCGGCGCAGCGGTACGCTCTACGTGACGCTGAAGCGCGGCGCCGACGGCAAATGGCAGCCGAACGCGGTGCGTCATGAGCTCGTTGCCGCCCACCCCGAGGACGAGGTGGTGCTGAAGGCCCGCTACCCGCACGCCTGGGCGCTGTCGGGCACGGCGCCGATCGGCGTCAGCTACGGCATCGAGCGCTTCTACGTGCCGGAGACGCGCGGCCTCGAACTGGAGAAGGACGCGCGCGAGAAGCGCATCTCGGTCGTCGTCGCCGTTGACAAGGCCGGCAACGCCGCCATCAAGCGGCTGCTGGTCGACGGCCAGCCCGTCGCCATCGAGCAGCCTCTGTAGCAGCCGACAGCTCCGAACCGCGCGCCGGCCGGCCCCTCACCAGGTCTCGCCGTAGGGGCGGGCCTCGACTTCGAACGACCACGCCGACGGCTTCTGGCGCGTCAGCATCACGGCCGTATCCGCGATGTCGTCGGGCTTGACGAAAAACCCGTCCGGCTTGTCGGCGAAGCGGGTCCGCATCAATGGTTCGTCGACGATACCGTCGACGATGATCAGCGCGACGTGCACGCCGGCCGGCCCATAGGCGCGGGCGAGCGATTCCGCCAGCGCCCGCTGGGCGGCCTTGGCGGACGCGAAGGCGGCGGCGCGCGCCGCGCCACGCCGGCTGGCGGTGGCGCCGATGACGATGATGTTGCCGTGTGCCCGGGCCTTCATGGCCGGCAGCACGGCGCGGGCCACGAGAAACGCGCCGAGGGCGTTGACGCGCCAAGCGGCCTCGAAGTCCCGAGGCGCGACCTCCTCGGCGGATCCCCACACGCCCTTGCCGGCGTTGTAGACCAGCGTATCGACCGTGCCGAGTTCGGCGGCGATACGCTCGAACGTGGCGTCGACCGATGCCGCATCGGCGACGTCGCATGTGAAGCCGTGCACCGATGGCAGCTCAGCGGCGAGCTGATCCATGACCTCGGGCGAGCGGGCGAGCATGGCCACGTCATGGCCTTCGGCTGCGAAGCGGCGCACGAATGCGGCGCCATTGCCCGCGCCGACGCCGACGATGGCGCAAACCGGTCTGCGACTGCCGGAATGATGCACGAAGCGGTCTCCTTGGGTTACGTTGTCTGCCAATGCGGCGGTACTGTCCGGGCGAAATAGGGCAGTGCTTCGATCCGGCTGCACCAAGCGCGCGTCTGCGGGCCGAGCAGCGCCGCCAGAGCGAGGTGCGGCGCGCGCTTGCCGACGCGCGTCAGGATGGCCGTCAGCGGGTAGAGCGCGAAGTCGGCCGCCGAAGCCCGCTCGCCAGCAAGGAAGGTGGCCGAGACCATGCCCGACAGGTGGGCCTCGATGCGCGACAGCTCGGTGGACAGCGCCGCCATGGCGTCGGTGATGGCGGCCCTGTCCGGATTTCCATCCTTGCGCATGACGATCTCGACCACCAATCGGCGAACGGGAGGATAGAGATAGGCATCGACTTCCGCCGCCATGCGGCGGGCTTCGGCGCGCTCCCGCAGGCCGTCGGGCCACACCCCCGCGGCCGGGAAGCGATCGGCGAGGTATTCGACGATCGCCGCCGATTCCCTCAGCGCAAATCCATCGGCGACAAGCGTCGGCACCTTGCCGCGCGGGTTGAGCGCCAGGTAGGCGGGCGCCTTGTGCTCGCCGGCGTCGGCCGATAGCACGCGCAGGTCGTAGCCTGCGCCGACGTGCTCGAGGGTCAGCCAGACCTTCCACGAGAAGGGCGAACCCGAGAGACAGTAGAACGTCAGGGTCATGGCACGGCTCCGATCGCGGCGGACCAGGGGTCACCACCAGCCGAGAATGCGGCCGGCGAGGGTGACCTGTGCCAGGAAGCCGACGAAGAACGCGATGGTGCGCAGGAGCGGGATGCCCATCGTGTAGATGATGGCGTGCGCCACGCGGGACGCGAAGAACAGCCCGGCCGCCATTGCCGTTCCGGCGCTGCCCAGCTGCAGCAGGTGCACGATGATGGCCAGGGGCGCGAACACGACGAGGTTCTCGATGGCGTTGCGGTGGGCGTTGGCCAGCCGGTACGCCCAGTCGGCGTGCGGGCGCACATCGGGTTCCGGGTTCTTCAGCGCCTTCCAGGGTCCCATCTCGGCGAGGCGGTTGACGATGATGGGCACCCAGATGACTGCCGTGAACAGGGCCGTCAGCGTGGTGTAGTAGAGTTCCGGCGATAGCTTCATGGTCTCTCTCGTCTGCCTGCGGGCGATTGCTGCGGAGGAACGTCGCGGGCTGTGAGGCGGCGACGCATCACATCTACCTGCGGGCGCCGATCGTCACCATGGCGATATCAATCGAATTCATTGCAGGAACGACTGATCTGCCGTAGCTTCGCGCATATGCAGCACGCCTCCCCCTTCGACGATGCCCTCGCTGACCTGCGTGTATCGGGCAACGTGCTGGTGCACGAGACCTACGTGGCACCGTGGGCGATCCTGATCCCGTCCGAGGACGAACTGCGAACCATGCTCGGCGTCGGCGAGAGCACGCGGGTGATGCCGTTCCATCTCGTGCTCGAAGGGGCATTCGAGCTGACCCAGGGCAATGGCCCGCCGCGGAGCGTTGCAGCCCGCGAGGTTGCGATCTGCCTGGGCGGCGCCGAGCACCTGATGGCGTCAGGCAAGCCGAGCCGACTGACGCGGTTCGCCGACATCATGCTTGGTGCACGGCCGGGCTCCGCCGACCCACCCGCAAACGCAAGCAGCACGACGCTGCTGTGCGGCGTGTTCCTCCTCGCCAACGCGCCGCTCAACCCGCTGCTGGGCGCCTTGCCGCCGGTGCTGAAGGTGCAGACGGCGGACAATCCGAGCAGCCCTCTGCTCGTGCACGCGGCCGATATGCTGGCGCTGGAAGTCGCGCGCGGCGGACGCAGCAGCTTTACGGCTTCGCGGCTGCTCGAGGTTTTCTGCGCCGAGGCGATCGCCGGCTACAGGCACGGCGCCGGATCGGAGCAGCCCGGCTGGTTCAAAGGCCTCGCCGACCGGAAGGTCGGTACGGCTCTCGAGCATCTGCATCGCGATCCTGGACGGCCGTGGTCCGTGGCAGCCTTGGCCGAGACGGTGGCCATGTCGCCGTCGCGCTTCGCGGCGCGGTTTCGCGAGACGACGGGCGACAGCGTCATGGGCTACGTCGCGCGCTGGCGCATGCATACGGCTTGCCGCCTGCTGCGCGAAACCAAGGATGGCCTGGACGAGATCTCGCAACGCGTCGGGTATGCCGACGTCGCATCGTTCAGCCGCGCCTTCAAGGCGCTGGTCGGAGCGAGCCCCTCGCATTGGCGCTCGCGCGATCTGCCGGGCTGATGGGCTCGCAAGCACGCCAAGGCTGGCGGCCCCTTTGGCCGGGACCGCGCGGCACTCTTCACGCGCGCTCACGCGCTGCGTAGGATGCCGCTCCATGTCCACGCGCCGGAGCCCGACACGCGCAATGCCCAACTCGCACGCGATCCCCAGGCCGCCGCATCTGCGCCTCGGTGTCAACATCGACCACGTCGCAACCGTTCGCAATGCCCGCGGCGGGGCGGTTCCGGACCCGGTGCGCGCCGCCAGGCTCGCCATCGCGGCCGGTGCCGATGGCATCACCGCGCACCTGCGCGAGGATCGCCGGCACATCCGCGACGAGGACATGGCGCGCCTGAAGGCCGAGATCACCAAGCCGCTCAATTTCGAGATGGCAGCCACCGAGCAGATGCTCGACATCGCGCTGAAGATCAAGCCGCACGCCGCCTGTTTGGTGCCGGAGAAGCGGACCGAGCGCACCACCGAGGGTGGTCTCGACGTGATCGGTCAGCGGGCGCATCTGGCGCCGTTCGTGGCCGAGTTGGGCCGAGCCGGCATCCGCGTGTCGCTGTTCGTCGAGCCGTCGCGCGAGGCGCTCGACGCGGCGCGGGCCATCGGCGCGCCCGTGGTCGAGTTGCACACCGGCTCGTGGTGTCATGCCGTGGAGCACGGGGACGGGGACCAGGCCACCCGCGAATTCGCGCGCCTCATGGGCGCCGCCATGCATGCGGAGCACATCGGGCTGGAGTGCCACGCCGGGCACGGGCTCGACTATCGCACCGCCGAGGTCATGGCCGCGCTGCCGCAGGTGGTCGAGCTGAACATCGGGCACTTCCTGGTCGGGGAGGCGATTTTCGTCGGCCTCGAGCAGGCGATCCGCTCCATGCGGGCAGCCATGGACAAGGGGCGTCACGAACTCTGGGCGATGACAGTGCGCAGAGACGAGGGCGCGCAGGCTTCCGGACCGACCGACGGGGGCGGCGCCCGGCCGGCCACAGGCAAAGCAGCGCCGGCCGAGGCGGGGGGCGGCAAGGGCGGCAAGGGTCAGGGCGGCAAAGGCAAGGGCAGGGCGCCGGCATGATCCTCGGCCTCGGCAACGACATCATCGATATTCGCCGCATCGAGAGGACAATGACGCGCTTCGGCGACCGCTTCCTCGATCGCGTGTTCACCGACGTCGAGCGGGCCAGGTCCGACCGCCGCGCCAACCGCGCCGCCTCCTATGCCAAGCGCTTCGCCGCCAAGGAGGCCTGCGCCAAGGCGCTGGGCACCGGGCTGCGGCACGGCGTGCATTGGCGCGACATGGGCGTCGTCAACCTGCCCTCCGGGCGCCCGACGCTGAGGCTCACCGGCGGGGCGGCCCGCCAGCTTGCGCGGCTGACGCCCGACGGCTGCACCGCGCGCATCGATCTGACGATCACGGATGATTTTCCCCAAGCCCAGGCCATCGTCATCATCTCGGCCGTGCCGTCCGGCCAGACGGGGACGAGGCCGCCCGTGTCCTGAAGGCCGCAGCGCCGGGACGGAACGGCGGCTGTTGGCCGTCAATGGGTTGTGGGAGGCCCTTGCCGCGGCGATGAATTGCGGTCAGGCCCGGAAGCCGGTATAGCGGGCGGGCTCGGCGCAGGACCGATGGGCGCGGCGCGCCCGGGAGCGTGTCCCCGTGGGGTCCCGCGTCGTGCGGCAGCCCCGTGAGCACCAAGGCTCGGACGCAAAAGGCAGGCAATGCTCGATACCAATGCCGAGGATACGCGCGACGACGACAGCGGCTGGCGCGAAACGCTCAAGATCGTGCTGCAGGCGCTGGCCATTGCCATCTTCGTGCGCGTGTTCTTCTACCAGCCCTTCAACATCCCCTCCGGGTCGATGAAGAAGACGCTGCTGGTCGGCGACTACCTGTTCGTGTCCAAACTATCGTACGGCTACAGCAACTATACATTCCCGCACCGCGTCGACCTGTCGATGCTGGGCCTCACCTGGATCAACTTCCCCATCCTGCCGCAGAAGCTGTTCTCGGGCCGCATCTTCGCGTCGCCGCCCAAGCGCGGCGACGTCGCCGTCTTCAAGCTGCCGCGCGACAACGCCACCGACTACATCAAGCGCGTCATCGGGCTGCCCGGCGACGAGATCCAGATGCGCTCGGGCGTGCTGTACATCAACGGCAAGGAAATCCCGAAGAAGCCGACCGGCACCTTCGTCACGCGCGAGGACGAGGGCGGTCCGCGCAAACTCGCCGTGTTCGAGGAGACGCTGCCCGAGGGACGCACCTATCAGGTGCTCGACAGCGAGCCGAACGGCCCGTTCGACAATACGGACGTGTTCAAGGTGCCGGCTGGCCACTATTTCATGATGGGCGACAACCGCGACAACTCGCTGGACAGCCGCGCGCCGTGGAATGTCGGCTACGTGCCGTTCGAGAACTTCATCGGCCGCGCCGAGATCATTTTCTTCTCGGCCGCCGTCGACGAGCCGGATGCGCTGCGCCTGACGCGTCCCTGGACGTGGCCGTCCGACATCCGCTGGGGCCGCTTCTTCAACCTCGTGCGCTGACGGTCCGCGCCTCTCACTCTCGTCCGCCGCTGCTACATCGACAGCCATCGCACCGGATCTCCTCTTGCCGCAACGCTTGCGCGACATGCTGAAGCCGAGGAAGTACAAGGCGCTGGAAAGCGCCATCGGCTACAAGTTCCGCGACCCCGATCTGGTCGCCACGGCGCTGACGCATGCCAGCGTGCGCGGCGGCGGCAAGGTGCAGGCCAAGGACGGCGGCAAGGCCAGGGACGCCAGGGACGCGAAGGGCAAGGGCGGCAAGGCCGCCAAGGCGGGCAAGGCCGCCGACAAGAGTGTGCCGGCTGCCGGCCAGCAGGACAACGAGCGCCTCGAGTTCGTTGGCGACCGCGTGCTCGGCCTCGCCGTGGTCGAGATGCTGGTCGCCACGTTTCCGAAGGCCAACGAGGGCGAACTCGCCAAGCGCTACAACCGCCTCGTGCGTGGCGAGACGTGTGCCGTCGTCGCCCGCAATATCGACCTCGGTGCGCACCTCGTGCTGTCGGACAGCGAGGCCGAGAGCGGCGGGCGCGCCAAGGAGACCATCCTGGCCGATGCCATGGAGGCGCTGCTCGGCGCCGTGTTCCTCGATGGCGGCTTCGACAAGGCACGGCTCGTCGTTCAGACGCTGTGGCGCAGCCAGTGCGATGGGCAGCCGGCCGCCGTGGTCGCCGATCCGAAGTCGGCGTTGCAGGAGTGGGCGCAGGGGCGCGGCCTGCCGCTGCCGAAATACGTCGAGATTGCGCGCACGGGGCCAGATCATGCGCCTCTGTTCACGTCGGAGGTGCGCATCGACGGCTGCGACGCGGCGCGTGGGCAGGGCGCCTCCAAGCGCGCGGCGGAGCAGGCGGCCGCGACGGCGCTGATGCACCGCGAAGGCGTGGCGGTGGCGGGCCATGCGGCGGGCGGCCAGCCGGCGGCAGGCAACCAGGCGGCGGATGAGACCGCGAGGAGCCGGCATGGCTGAGCACGACGACGACGGCACGGGCCAGGGTGGAGCGGGCCAGGGTGGAGTGGGCAAGGGCGCGGCCAAGGCCAGCTCCGGCAAGGCCAGCTCCGGCAAGGGCGACGAGGCACGGGGCGGCACGTCCAAGGCCGTAGCGTCCGAGGGGGGCAAGGCCGGCCCCGGCCAGAGCAACACCCGCCAGAGCACCCCCGGCCAGAGCGGCGCGGGCAAGGCCGGCCCCGGCAGGCCCGCCCCCCGCGAGAGCGCCCGCGCCGAACCGGCGCCAGCGCCAATGCCGGTGCGCGATCCCGCACGCGAACGGTGCGGCTTCATCGCCGTGCTGGGTGCCACCAACGCCGGCAAGTCGACGCTGGTCAACGCCCTGGTCGGCGCCAAGGTGTCGATCGTCAGCCACAAGGTGCAGACGACGCGGGTGCCGATCCGCGGCATCCTGGGCGTCGGCGACAGCCAGCTGGTGTTCATCGATACGCCCGGCATCTTCAACCCCAAGCGCAAGCTCGACCGTGCCATGGTGGACGCCGCCTGGGGCGGCGCCAAGGACGCCGACGCCGTCGTGCTGCTGGTCGACGCCGTTCGCGGCCTGGAGGAGGATGTCGAGGGAATCCTGAAGCGGTTGAAGGGCGCCTCGGGCGCGCGCTTCCTGGCACTCAACAAGATCGACAAGGTCGAGGACAAGTCGCGTCTGCTGGCGCTGGTGCAGGCCATCAACGAGCGCGTGCCCTTCGACCGCGTGTTCATGATCTCGGCGCTGTCGGGCTCCGGCCTCGACGACCTCAAGGCGCATCTGGCCGCCGCCGTGCCGCCCGGACCCTGGCACTACCCGGAGGACGACATCTCGGATGCGCCGCTGCGTCTCGCCGCCGCCGAGATCACGCGCGAGAAGATCTACAAGTGGCTGCACCAGGAGCTGCCCTATGCCTCCACCGTCGAGACGACGAGCTGGAAGGAGTTGAAGGACGGCGGTGTGCGCATCGAGCAGACCATCTTCGTCGAGCGAGACAGCCAGAAGAGCATCGTGCTCGGCAAGGGTGGCGCCACCATCAAGCGCATCTCCTCTGAAGCCCGCCACGAGCTGCTCGAGATGCTGGATCGGCCGGTGCACCTGTTCCTGTTCGTCAAGGTGCGCGAGGGCTGGGGCGCCGACCCCGAGCGCTATCGCGAGATGGGCCTCGAATTCCCCAAGGAGTGAGCGCTACACTGCCCGAGGTCGAGATTCGCCGCCCGTTCCCGATTGAGGGCGCACGCAGGCGGAGACGGAGCGTGATCGCGCCCGTCGCCTAACCGATAGGGATACCGAGTGATGCCGAGGTCAGCCCGACAGCTTCGCGTGGCGGTGGCGCTGGCGCTGCCGTGCCTGATGGCGCTGGGCGCGGCCGGGACCGAGGCCGCCGTGCGCTCCTGTCAGCCGCCACGCGCCTCCGGTGTCGTGACGGGTGCCACCGAGAACGAGGGCAAGCGGCGGGCCATCGAGGCCTGGATGGCCAAGGTGCAGCCGCTCGGCGCCCGCTACACGAGCTGGAGCACGGCGACGCAGCGCATTCTGAAATGCATCAACGGCAAGAGCGGCGGCTTCGATTGCGTCGCCGTCGCCACGCCGTGCACCATCGAGCAGAACCCGGGTGCGCCGAAGGCGCCGCAGCCGGGCCGCCCCGTGCCGCGCAAGCGTCCCGGCGACCCCGGCCGCCCCATCGACGTGTGATCAGAGGGTTGGGCATCCGCCATGCAGTGGTCCGACGAGGGCATCGTTCTGTCGGTGAGGTCGCACGGCGAGACGGCGGCCATCGCCGAGCTGTTCACGCGCACCCACGGCCGCCACTCCGGGCTCGTGCACGGCGGCCGTTCGCGCAAGCTCCGGCCGGTGCTGCAGACCGGCAACCACGTCGACGCGGCGTGGAAGGCACGGCTCTCCGAGCAGCTCGGCCACGTCACGCTGGAGCTGCGCCACGGCTACGCCGCGCCGGCCCTCGACGATCCGCTGGCGCTGACGGGGCTGACCTCGCTCGCCGCGCTCGCTCGTCTGTTGCCCGAGCGCGATCCGCACCCCAACCTCTATGAGGTGACGCTGTTCGTGCTGTCGTTCCTCGACGACGCGAGCGTGTGGCCGGCGCTGATGGTGCGCTGGGAGCTGGCCCTGCTCACTGAACTCGGCTTCGGCCTCGATCTCAGCGAATGCGCGGCCACGGGGAGCAACGATCAACTCGTCTACGTGTCGCCGAAATCGGGCCGGGCCGTTTCGGCGTCGGCGGGCGAGCCGTACAAGGAACGTCTGCTGGCGCTGCCGGCCTTTCTCAGCAAGGGAAGACAAGCGGTGGTGTCGCGCTCGGACGTGATGGCCGGGTTGGCGTTGACCGGGCATTTCATCGAGACGCGCGTTCTGCAGCCGCGCGAACTGGCGATGCCGGAGCCGCGTCGCCGCCTCGCCGAGCTGTTGTCCCGGCCGGAGTGACGTTGCCCTAGCGTCCGCGCAGTGGCGGGCCTGGCGCGGCGGTGTCGGGGTCAGGGCGTGCGCAGGAGGCGGGCGAGCCGCGGCTCGGCAAGGTCGCCGGCCGTACAGGCGTCCTCGCCGCAATTGATGCGCGCGGCACGCTCGTAAGGGTTCTGCCGGTAGCCGTAGCGCAGACCATACCAGAGATAGAGAAGGCTGAATTTCAGCGCGCCGTCGTGCGCGATCTGGCGAAAGTGCTCGTGCTCGTGGGCGCGCAGGTGGGCGTCATCGGCGCAATGGGCCCGGATGTAGCAGATGCGCCAGGGCAGCACGATGGCGTCCGCGCCGACGACATCGAGCAGCATCAGGCTCCAGCCGCGCGCGGCGACGAAGCGGTCGCCGCCGCCGCTTCCTCCCACCGGGGTTGCGCTGTCCAAGCCCCGGCCCGCGTCAGGCGATGAACGGGTTCGAGCGCCGCTCGGCGCCGAAGGTGCTGGTGGGGCCATGGCCGCAGATGAAGGCGATATCGTCGCCGAGCGGCAGCAGCTTGGTCTTGATGGCGCTGATCAGCGCGTCGTGGTCGCCGTAGGGAAAATCCGTACGGCCGATGGAGCCGCGGAACAGCACGTCGCCGACCAGAGCGAACCGCTGCGCCTTGTTGAAGAACACCACCGAGCCCGGGGAGTGTCCCGGACAATGGAAAATCTGAAACGTGTGCCCGGCGACAGTCACCTGGTCGCCGTCGTCCAGCCAGCGGTCGGGCAGCACGTTGCGCACGCCTGCGTTGCCGAAGCCATACTCGCGTGCCTGCTTCTCCAGGCCCTGCAGCAGGAAGCGGTCGCCCGGGTGTGGGCCCTCGATCTTGACGCCGAGACGCTCGCGCAGTTCGTCCGCGCCGGCGGCGTGATCGATGTGGCCGTGTGTCAACAGGATCTTCTCGACCGTCATGCCGACCTCGGCGATCCCCGCCCGGATGTTGTCCAGGTCCCCGCCCGGATCGACGACGGCGCCGATCTTGCTCGCCTCGTCCCACAGCAGCGTGCAGTTTTGCTGGAACGGGGTCACCGGGATGATGGCGGCGCGGAAGCCGGTCTTGGCCGACCTGGTGTCCTGGGGTGCGGTCGTGGTCATGATGGGTCCGCCTCGCGCGGTTGATTAGGCAAGCTGCCGAGGCTTAGCCGAGATCCACCGCGGCCGCCAGTCGGAGCCCGGCACAAGGCGCAAGAATGACGAAGGCGGAAGCCCGGAGAGCTTCCGCCTTGGATCGATGCAGAGCCGGCGCCCGTGATCAGGCCGCGACGATGGTGTCGTCGCCCGGATCGCGCAGCACGTAGCCGCGACCCCAGACCGTCTCGATGTAGTGGTTGCCGCCGGTGGCCGCCTGCAGCTTCTTGCGGAGCTTGCAGATGAAGACGTCGATGATCTTGAGTTCCGGCTCGTCCATGCCGCCATAGAGATGGTTGAGGAACATCTCCTTGGTGAGCGTCGTGCCCTTGCGCAGCGAGAGCAGCTCCAGCATCTGGTATTCCTTGCCGGTCAGATGCACGCGCTGGCCGTTCACCTCCACCGTCTTGGTGTCGAGGTTGACGCGCAGGTCGCCGGTTTCGATCACCGACTGGGCATGTCCCTTCGAGCGGCGCACGATGGCATGAATGCGAGCGACGAGCTCGTCCTTGTGGAAAGGCTTCGTCATGTAGTCGTCGGCGCCGAAGCCGAGCCCCCGAACCTTGTCCTCGATCTGGACGTGGCCAGACAGGATGAGGATCGGCGTCTGCACCTTGGCGACGCGCAACATCTTCAAGACCTCGTATCCGCTCATATCCGGAAGCCCAAGATCGAGAAGGATAATATCGTAGTCGTAGAGCTTGCCGAGGTCCACCCCTTCCTCACCGAGGTCGGTGGTGTAGCAATTGAACCCCTCGGACTGCAGCATCAGTTCGATGCTCTGCGCCGTTGCGCTGTCGTCTTCGATGAGAAGGACTCGCATGTCGTTCCTCTTGTATCCCAGCCCCGCCGTGGCCCGGTGACCTGTCTTGGGAAACCCGCTCCTCTGCGGGCTTCGATTTTCTGCTCGCTAGGAAACTACAGACGAGAGGTTAACAAACCCTAATTTTGTCTTGCGACCGATCCGAACCTGGATCGAAAGCTGCCGAAGTCGATGTCGCGATGTGCGCGGCGCGGGGCCGCCAGCACCGGGGAACGAACCTTGGTAAGCCGCTGGGACGCTGATCTCGTCGCACGCGCACAAGACTGCTCGAACGCGCACGCAGTACATCGCGGGGCCGGCAGGGTTGGCAATTGAACCCCGCGCGATCACACGTTCGGCCACCGCAGCGTGGCGGCCGGTCAAACACCTGGAAAACTTAACAAATTCCCCACTGGGCCGGCATCCTCGGCGACGGCGTCCGGAAGCGGAACAGTCGGGACGCGAGCATCCCGGAACGTTTCGATTCGTGCCGCCGGCCAAGCCCCTCGCCGACTGAATCAACAGGTATCATTGTTCGGCTGCCGGCCGTAGAGGGCTGGGCGAAAAAAAGATGCCGTCGGAGTGGGTTGACAAGCGGCCGGCGAAGCAGTCGCGGCTTGCTTTACTGCAACTTAAGCGGGTCTTGGTAAAGTCGGATAGTCGAAGATCGCGGTGCAGCGACTTGACGTTTGGCTGTGATCGCAGCAGGTTAACAAGGCAGGCCGAGGTTTGAGTTCAGCACCACGTGCCGTTTGCGGCTGGCACGGAACTTGTTTGGCAGGTCGCTCGAGTAGTTCGGAATTGGTAAGGGGTATCGAACGATGAAGCCACGCGACGCGGCGCTTCGCCTCAAGAAATTCGAGGCTGACGAGAAGGCCCGCAAGGTTGCCGACCTCGAATTGATGATTCGGGATTTCGAGACCATGGCCGGTGATCTGGATCGCCAGATCCGCTCCGAGGAAGAGCGGACCGGGGTCAAGGACATCAAGCATTTCGCCTATTCCACCTTCGCCAAGGCTGCGGCGCAGCGTCGCGACAACCTGCGCGCGTCCACGGCCGAATTGAAGGCCAAGCTGGAGGCGGCGATGGCCGAGCGCGACGAGGCGGTGGCGCAGCTCAATCGCGCCGGCAACCCGGAGGCGCGCGACGATATGCGTATGCGGCGCACCGATCGTGCGCAGCCGGCGCTGATGCGCTGAAGGCTGGGCGCAGAGAGCCCCACCCAGGTCGTCTGCGCCGTCCATCTGTTCACAGGAAATGCCGGTGCCGCGGGCCTCGCGGTGGCCGGCATTCTTGTTTTTGCGTCGCACTCGTGGCACCGGGGCATCTGGTCGTGCTCCAGCGCGCGGGCGCGGCCCCGTGTCGGCACAGGCTGAATTGAACGGCTTGGCCGCGCTCTCGCCGCATTGCCACGGTGAGCATCCGGCTCGGATCGGCAAACGGCCGATCCCGGAGCAAGCGCGGCTTGAGACAGCATCCAGCCGCGCGATCCACGTGCGATCAAACCTCAGAGCGGTGAGCAGGGGAAACGAGCCGAGCATGAGAGCTGGCGAGACCAGGAGCCGGGATGACGCAGCTGCCGGGCGCGACCTCGCCGGGGGGAGTCTGGCCTTGGGCCGCGGCCTGCTCTGCGCGGCCGCATCGGTCGTCATACTCGCCGGCTGCGGCGGCGGCAGCGGGCTGTCGCCGTCCGCGCTGACGCTGCCGTCGGTCAAGATGCCGGACGTGAAGATGCCCGAGGTCAAGATGCCCGAGGTGTCGATGCCGAAGCTCGAACTGCCGAAGGGCATCGGCCGTCCAGTCGGAACGCCGACCGAGGTTTACACGCGCGTGGCCCGGGGTGCGCTGCTTTGCTGGTTCGGCGGCAACGGGGCGCTGAAGGGCAAGTACATCTACCACGCCGATGCCGAACCGCCCTCGCGGGGTGGCAAGGCCGAGATCGGCATCCACGTCCTGGACCGCGGCGCGCCGACGCCGCGCGGCCAGCGCGTGTATCAGATTTCCATCGTGCCCGAGGGCGACGGCGCGGCCATGACGGTCGAGAACTGGCGTCTGCCCGACGCCCAGGCGCGCCAGATGCAGTACGACGCCCACCGCTGGGCGGCCTCGACCGACGATGTCGCCTGCGCCGACGATGCAACCAGCGAGGGCTGGAAGGCGGCGGCTCCGGCGGCGCAGCCGGCGGTGTCCGGCGGCAAGCCGGATCAGCCGGCGAAGAAGCCCAAGACGAAGGCGATGTGAGCCGGGCGATGTCGCTCGGGCGGCGGATGCCGGGAGCGTGGACGGCGAGACCGACGTCATCCGGGCCGATCGGCCGTCCCTTGAGCCCCTGCAACGCAACAGCCCCTGCAACGCAACGGGCGCCTTCAACACAACGGGCGCCTCGGCGATTGGCCGAGACGCCCGGTTAACTCTGTCGGGGGGCCGAATTAACGGCCGTTATTCGCGATAGTCCTGCACGCGCGTGGCGCGCAGACCCGGCAGGCCGTGCTTGTCGATGGAACGCTGCCACGACAGGAACTCGTCGACGGTGAGCTTGTAGCGCTCGCACGCCTCCTCGATGCTGAGCAGGCCGCCGCGCACGGCGGCAACCACCTCCGCCTTGCGGCGGATCACCCAGCGCTTGGTATCGCGGGGCGGCAGATCGGCGACGGTGAGCGGGCTCCCGTCGGGGCCTATGACGTAGCGGACCCGTGCTCGGACATGTTGATCGGTCATGGTACTCGTTACACGCTATCTGACCAGGAACCTAACCATAGCCCAGCCAACTTAAGGCTGCGCTAAATCGTATTATGAATATACCATAAGTCATTGTCACCATTCATGCTCTTGAGGGCGTTAAGCTTACCTCGGCGGGTCGTTCCGGGACAGCTCTTAAGCCCGCGCCGACAAACCGGCGGCCGTGCGGAAAAGCCTGTCGGGCAAAACAGTTGTGCGTGAAGCGGAAATGGCGAACCCTCGCGGCGATAGCGGGCCTACAGAGCGCTGAGGCGCTGGCAGCACTGAGGGCAAGGGGCGACAGCGGCCACCGCGGGCAGCCGCCCCCCCCCCGGGCGGGTTACGCCTCCTCGTCCGAACGCCCGGTCGGCCGGCCGGCCAGTTCGGCGCCGGCGTCGGCGGGCAGGCGGCGCACCTTCAGCGCGCACAGGGCCGACAGCACCGCGACGACGACGAAGGCCGCCGAGAAATCGGCAAGGGCCGGCGCCGTGCGACCGGCGAAGCGCTCCGAGACCTCCAGCGCCATGGCGCCGATGGCGACGCGGAAGCTCTTGCCGTCGGTGGGGTTCTCGATCGCGCTCGCGGTGCTCGCACCGAGCGCGTTCGCCCAACCGAAGCCCGAGGAACCCACCGCGCCGGCGGCGGCCGACCCC
>WBZS01000322.1_pt1 | contig 71940 bp, 67 predicted proteins | sample 5204201 | NCBI WGS metagenome assembly WBZS01 (sample SAMN12344357, study PRJNA552823) | activated sludge metagenome | biome: Activated sludge suspended growth; feature: Nitrification reactor; material: Wastewater; isolation source: activated sludge from nitrification reactor of wastewater...
CGGTGGAAGCGCCGCAGGCGGCGAGCGCGAAGGTCATCGCAAGCAGGGCGACGAGGGCGCGGATGATTCGGACGGGCGATGTCATGTCGAAACGATGTGTAGCGGCGGTTCGTTGACGCAAGATTACGGCGAGGACGTGTCAGCGCGGCGGCGATTTCACGTCCAGGGCGATCGGACCGGTAGGCGCGATTGTCCGGGTTCCGGTCAGGGGCACTGACCGGCGCTTTTACCGGGGCCCGATGACCGCAAGCCAGAACCGGCCCGATGCATATCGCGGTCGCGCCCGCGGTTGCGGGTCAATCGCCATGAACACGCCGATAATGGGTGCTGCGGACGCCGAACTGGGCCTGAATCCGTCCGACGCTTGCGCCCAGGCTGCGCGCGCCCCAGACCGCCGAGCGCATGCCGGTCAGCGGCGCCACCGCCAGAAGCCCCAGCGACGCCATCAACCGCCAGATCGCATCCGCCAGGTTACGCAGGCGCGCGGCCGGGCGGCGGCTGTGGTGATGATTTTGGGAGGAGGCGAGCGCCTGATCGCGCCCGCGACGGTATTGATAGGCAAGCGTGAGCCGGGAGGCTGGAACGGTCTCGTTCACGATTGCGCCGGGAGCCCAGCCGCTTCTGCCGCCCGCGGCCTTCAGATCGTGGAAAAAACGGGTGTCGGAGCCGCCGGACAGGCCGATCGCTTCATCGAAGCGCAAGCGATGCGCGGCGACGAACGTCAACCGCACCAGCCAGTTGTTGGTGACCACGATCACGGCTCCATCCGTTCCGGCGGCATGGCGATCGCGGGCGCGCTGCTCCTTGCGCCGCTGGCGCTGAGCCAGGGCGCCGAAATGCCGGCGCTGACCGGACGACAGGTTTTCGGGCGGCAGGAGGCGCTGCGGCCCGCCGACAAGATCGAGTTCGCGCCGTTCGATCTCGCCGACCAGCACGCTGATCCAGTCGGCGCGCGCTTCGGTGTCGTCGTCGATGAAAGCGAGGAAATCGCACCCGCGCTCGTAGGCAATGTCGAGCGCGCGATTGCGGGCAAAGGGGATGCCGATCCGGGGTTCGCTGGCAAAGGCGACGTCCACCCGGTCCCGCATGATGTTGGCGAAATCGCCGGCGACGGTTTCGGCCCCGGCAGCCCGCCCGTTTTCCACGACGAGGAAAAGCCAAGCCCTTTCGGCCGCGAGGTTTAGCCCGGCGAGCGAGACCAGCAGTCGCGCAAGCATCCGGGGCCGTTCGCGGGTGACGACGGCAATGCAGACCCTGACCGGCTGCCGCGACTCATTCGAGGCCGCCGTCGCGCCGAGAAACGCACCGGTTTGATCGTCCTTGGAATTCACGTGTCGAACAGTCGCCGAACTGTTTTGGTCCCCGTGGCCCGCTTATCGCATCCCGGATCGGCCGCCAAGTCTCTCCGGGATCAGCGCCGGAGAAGGTGTCGCACCATGTCGATGACGTCCGGTTCGGCCTGCTGGCCGCCGAACTGCTCGACGACTCCGAAATCCGAACCGTAGGACCACATGGACCAGGCGAAGCCCTGATCTTCGGCGAGCCCGATCATGTCGCGGTAAAAGGCGGCGCGCTCGGCGGCCGGGACGGTGTAGTCGCCTTCCCAGGCCTGGCGGATCATCCCGAATTCGCCGAGCAGGATATCGGCCGGCATAATGCCGTTGCGCTTCGCCCAGGCGGCGACCCGGTCGAAGGGAACGGCCATTGCGGCGTGTAATTCCTCGCTCGTGTCGAGCGCGGCGACCTGTTCGTCGAGATAGGACAGCATTCCGGGACGGCGGGTGAGCGGCGCTTGCGCGCGGATGCGATCGCGGATGCGTTCGACCGCGGCGTCGAGTTCGGCGCGCGGCACCGAATCGAGCGGGTAGGGCAGGCCGGTGACGTAGGGGATGAAATCGCCGGCCCAGCCGGCGCCCTGGTGCGTGAGCAGGAACGGATCGTAGGAGTGGAACGACCACAAAAGGTTCTTGTCCCTGAAGGCGGCCGGGTCGAGAGCGTCGAGCCCTTCCGCCGAACCCCAGCAGGCGCCCGACAGGACCAGCGTCAATCCCGGCGCCGCGGCACGGGCGGCCGCGTGAAGCCGTTCAAGCTGACCCTGCCAGCGCGCGGCGTCATCGCCCTCGCAACCGGTGACCGGTTCATTCAGCAGTTCCAGCGCGACGGCGCTCGGATCCTTGCCGGAAAGGCGTCCGGCGATCTCGGCCACCAACGCCGCATAGGTCTCGAAGCGGGCGTCGTCCTCGAGGATGGTGCGCGTGTTGACGGTTCGGCTGTCGGAGGGAATCGAATGGAGATCGACCAGCGCCTTCAGCCCGGCGGCATTGACCACGTCTACGGCCGCCATGACGCTGCCGACGAGATCGCCGTGCAGGGCGCGCGCCCTTTCGGAGAGCAGCGGCGCCGGATCGACGGGGATGCGCAGGAAATCGAGGCCGGCACTCTTGAGCGCCTTGAGATCGGCTGGCCCGAGGTGGCCCTGCCATTGCGGGTAGGGCAGCATGACATCGCGCTCGTCCCAGCGCTCCTCGGCCGGCCATGTCTGCCAGGTCTCCAGCGACAGGCCGCGACGCGGCGCGAATTCGGCCGCGTTGGCGACGCTCGGCAACAGGCCGAGGGCGAACAGGAGCGCTAGCCTTGTCACTTGGCTTGATTGTCCGGTGGCTGTTAGAACGGCCCATTGTGGCCGTTTGGCTCCTGCGGGGAAAGCGCGATGGCGGATGATGGTGAATCGACGGCGGTCGAGGCGATGCTGTCGGGATGGTTGACGCCGTTCGGCCACCGGCTGAAGGCGCGCGTCTATTATGCCGACACCGACTTTTCCGGTGTCGTCTACCATGCCCGCTATCTGGAATTCTTCGAGCGCGGGCGTTCCGACTTCCTGCGCCTGGTCGGTGTCCACCATACCGAACTCGCCGAGGGCAAGCATGGCGAGAAGATCGCCTGGGTGGTGCGGCGCATGGAGATCGACTTCGTTTCGCCGGCGCGGATCGACGATGTGCTGACCGTGGATACGCGTACCGAATCGGTTTCGGGCGCGCGTATCTTCATGGCGCAGGAGCTCAAGCGCGGCGACGCCGTGCTGGTCAGGGCGAAGGTGGAAGCGGCCATCATGTCGGAACACGGCAAGCCCAGGCGTTTCCCCAAGGAATGGGCCGCGCTGCTGCTGCCGGCCGAGGCGTCCGTTACCGATCGTTAACCATAAAAGCCCATGAAAAGGCAGGGGGAATGCGCCGGCCCGGCCTGCGCCTTCCTTTGAACGCAATTTGACCGGAAAAGCGCGCCGAAATACGCCGCCGACCGGGACTGTCGGGGCGTTGCCCCCGCAGACGGAACGAACGCACGAGCGCGCATCCTGTCATTGCGCGGGGCTGGCCAATTCAGGGATTTCGGGGACCATGGAACAGGTAGCATTGTCGACGCCGGGCGAATTGTCGGTCTGGGCGCTGTTCTGGCAAGCCGGCTGGGTGGTCAAGGGGGTCATGGTCGGGCTGCTGACGGCCTCGATCTGGACCTGGGCCATTGTCATCGACAAGGTCGTTGGCTATGCGCGCGTGCGCTCGGCCCTCGACCGCTTCGAACAGCTCTTCTGGTCGGGCCAGTCGCTGGAAGACCTCTACCGCACGCTTGCCGACCGCAACCCCAACGGCATGGGCGCGATCTTCGTGGCGGCGATGCGCGAGTGGAAGAAATCCTTCGAGAAGGGCGCGCGCTCGCCCATCGGCCTGCAGTCGCGCATCGACAAGGCGATGGATCTGGCGCTGACGCGCGAAATGGAGCGGCTGGAAGGCCGCCTCGGCTTCCTCGCCACCATCGGTTCGTCGGCGCCGTTCATCGGCCTGTTCGGCACGGTCGTCGGCATCATGACCTCGTTCCAGGCGATTGCCGGCGCCAAGTCGACCAATCTCGCCGTCGTCGCGCCCGGCATCGCCGAGGCGCTGCTCGCCACCGCCATCGGCCTGCTCGCCGCCATTCCGGCCGTCATCGCCTACAACAAGTTCTCCTCCGACGCGGCCAAGATCGGCCTGCGCATGGAGGGCTTCGCCGACGAGTTCTCCGCCATATTGTCGCGCCAGATCGACGAGAAGATCGTGGCGCGGGCAGCCTGAGGAGGCGCACATGGGCATGAGCGCGGCATCTTCGAATGGCGGGCGTGGCGGGCGCGGGCATCGCCGGCGCGGGCGTCATCACGGCCTTGTTTCCGAGATCAACGTCACGCCGCTGGTCGACGTCATGCTGGTGCTGCTCATCATCTTCATGGTGGCCGCGCCGATGCTTACCGTCGGCGTGCCGATCGACCTGCCGGAAACCCAGGCCAAGCAGATGAATTCCGACACGCAGCCGATCACCGTGTCGGTGGATGCGGCGGGCAAGGTTTTCCTGCAGGAGACGGAAATCGGCCTCGACGAGGTCGTGCCGAAACTGCAGGCGATCGCCAAGACCGGCTATGACGAGCGCATCTATGTGCGCGGCGACCGCGACGCCGACTACGGCACGGTCATGAAGGTGATGGCCCGCATTTCGGCGGCCGGCTACAAGAATCTCGGCCTTGTGACCCTGCAGGAACAGGATAGCTGAGGCGTCGATGCGCGGCAGCCTTGCCACATCAACAGTCCTCCATGCCGCACTCCTGGCCGTGGGGCTGGTAACCTTTTCAGCGCCGCGCCAGATGCAGGTAGCCGAGGTGGAATCGCTGCCGGTCGATATCGTGCCGGTGGAACAGTTCGCCACGACGATGAAGGGCGACAAGAAGGCACCGAAGGCGGAGCGTTCCGCACCGAAGCCGACGACAAAGCCCGAGACCGTCAAGGACGCCACCGAAATCGGCGACAATACGGCGGACCTGAAAACCCCGCCGACACCGGAAGCCAAGCCGCGCGAGGTAAAGACGGCGGCGGTTCCCGACGCGAAGCCGGTCGAGGAACCGAAGAAGCCGGAAGAAGACAGCGTCGCCAAGGCGATCGCGGAGGCCGAGAAGAAGGCCGAACAGGCTGCGCAAGCGGTAAAGGCTGAAAAGGCGGCCCAGGAAAAGGCCGACGCGGAGAGAAAGGCCGCCGAGGCGCTCAAACAGGCCGAGGACGCCAAGAAGGCGGAAGCCGAAGCCAAGGCCGCGACCGAAGCAAAGGTCAAGGCGGAAGCAAAGGCCAAGGCTGAAGCGGAAGCCAAGGCCGAAGCCGATGCCAAGGCCAAAGCCAAGGCGGAAGCGAAGGCCAAGGCCGATGCCAAGGCGAAGGCGGACAAGGCGGCGCGCGAAGCGGCGGCGAAAAAGCTCGAGGACGAAGTGCTTGCCGCATTGCAGACGACCGAAAAGGCGTCGGGCGGCGGCGCCAAGCGGTCCAAGGACAAGGCAGCGCTTGGCGGCAAGCAGACGACCGGCGCAAAGCTGACGGCCTCCGAACTCGGCGCGCTATCCGATCAGCTCGCCGGCTGCTGGAGCCTGCCCGTCGGCGCCGAGGATGGTGACGGCCTGCGTGTCGACGTCGGATTCAACGTCGACACCAGCGGCAAGGTCGATGGCGCCCCGCAAATCCTGAAATCCAGCGGCAACCGCCAGTTCGACGAAAGCGCGCTCAGGGCGGTGCGCAAATGCGATGCCCAGGGCCTGCTGCTGCCCGAGGGCAAATCCGAGACCTGGGCCGAGGTGATCGTTCATTTCGACCCGGCCGAAATGTTCTGAACAACGAGAAGCGAGACGATGCTGAAAACCCTCCTGCGTACCCTCCTGATTGCCGCCGCCGCTGCCACGGCCGGCCTTGCGACGGCAACGCTGCCGGCCCACGCGCTGGTGGAGGTTGACGTCAACAAGGGCGTCATCGAGCCGCTGCCGATTGCCATTCCCGATTTCCTCGGCGGACCGGACGGACCGGAAATCTCGCAGATCGTCGCTGCGGACCTGAAGCGTTCCGGGCTGTTCGCCCCCATCGATCCGGGTGCCTTCGTCGAGAAGATTTCCGACCCCGATGCCCTGCCGCGCTTCGAGGACTGGAAGGTCATCAACGCGCAGGCGCTGGTCACCGGCGCGGTCACCCGCGAGGCCGATGGCCGGCTCAAGGCCCAGTTCCGCCTGTGGGATACGTTTGCCTCCCAGCAGCTCGAAGGCCAGCAGTTTTTCGCCAACAAGGAGAACAAGCGCCGCCTCGCCCATATCATCGCCGATGCGATCTATGCGCGGCTAACCGGAGAAAAGGGCTATTTCGACACCCGCGTCGTCTTTGTCGACGAGACCGGACCGAAGGACAAGCGCCAGAAGCGCCTCGCCATCATGGACCAGGACGGCGCCAATGTGCGGTTCCTGACCAAGGGCGGAGACATCGTGCTCACCCCGCGCTTCTCGCCGACGCGCCAGGAGATCACCTACATGTCGTTCGGCGGCGGTCAGCCGCGCGTCTATCTGCTGCAGCTTGAGACCGGCCAGCGCGAACTGGTCGGCAACTTCCCGGGCATGACCTTCGCGCCGCGCTTTTCGCCGGACGGACAGAAGGTGGCCATGTCGCTTGGCCGCGACGACGGCAATTCCAACATCTTCGCGATGGACCTGCGCAGCCGCACGACCCAGCGGCTGACCGACTCCAACGCGATCGATACCTCGCCGTCCTATTCCCCGGACGGTTCGCGCATCGTCTTCACCTCCGACCGTGGCGGCCGCTCGCAGATCTACGTGATGGGCGCCGACGGTTCCAATCCGCAGCGAATCTCGTTCGGGGAAGGCACCTATTCGACGCCTGTGTGGTCTCCGCGCGGCGATCTGGTCGCCTTCACCAAGCAGGCGGGCGGCGAATTCGCCATCGGCGTCATGCGACCCGACGGATCGGGCGAGCGCATCCTGACGTCGGGTTTCCACAATGAAGGACCGACCTGGGCGCCGAACGGGCGCGTGCTGATGTTCTTCCGCGACCGGGCCGGGGGCGGCGGGCCGCAGCTTTTCTCCATCGACCTGACAGGGCGCAACGAACAGCCGGTTGCGACGCCGAACTTCGGTTCGGATCCGGCCTGGTCGCCGCCGCTGGAATAACGGTCGCGCGGACGACCCTGGCTGCGGCGCTGAAGCGTGGCGGCGCCATGCTTCCGTCGCCCGGGTGCCGCAATTTCGCCCCTTCGCGCGCCCATTGCAGCCCCACGGGACCGGCCGTCCGGTTCCACGTTTCGTTAACCACGTTCCTTGAGCGACGGTTAACCGCGACATGGTTACTGGACGGTCACGCAAACCTTTAGACTTTTAAGGAGAGGCGGACCATGAGCCGCATTGCTACCCTCGCTCGCCACCCGGCAGCCCTCGTCTTCGTCGCCATGCTGGCCGTGGCCGGCTGCGCCTCGAAGAAAACGCCGAACAACCCTGCCGACCTCGGCCTCGGCGCGGGCGGGGCGGCGACGCCCGGCTCGGCCCAGGATTTCACCGTCAATGTCGGCGACCGCATCTTCTTCGACACCGATTCTTCGGCGATCCGTGCCGACGCGCAGCAGACGCTGCAGCGCCAGGCCCAGTGGCTGAAGAAATACGGCAGCTACGCCATCACCATCGAAGGCCATGCCGACGAACGCGGCACCCGCGAATACAACATCGCGCTTGGCGCCCGCCGCGCGGCGGCGACCCGCGACTATCTTTCGTCGCTCGGCATCCCGGCGTCGAAGATGAAGACCATCTCCTACGGCAAGGAGCGCCCGGTCGCCGTCTGCGACGATATCTCCTGCTGGTCGCAGAACCGCCGTGCCGTCACTGTGCTCGGCGGGGCCGGAAGCTGATCTCGGCCCGGTTTGGGCGGCTCGCGTTGCGGGCCGCCGGCGACGTGTCGCGTCGCAATCAAAATTTGGCCGAACTCGGATGTCTTGATATGAAAGACAAAACGCGGTCCGGAACCCCTCTGGCCCGCGCTTCCCAACGGGTCGAACCATGCGCCTTGTCAACTCCGCCAGCATCCTGACGCTTCTCGTCTCGTTTTCCGCCCTGCCGACCGGCACCGGCGCGGCGCCGCGCCCATCGGTTCCTGTCGGCGGTGTTCCCCTGGTCCTGGCGCAGGCCGGCGATCCGCGCGTCACCGCGCTGGAGGATCAGATCCGCCAGCTCAACGGCCGCATCGAGGAACTGAATTTCCAGATCCTGCAGATGCAGGACCAGATGAACAAGATGCAGCAGGACAACGAGTTCCGCTTCCAGGAACTCGAGGGTGGCAAGAAAGAGGGCACCGCGCCTGACGGCACGCAGAAGAAGTCCGAGGCGACCGAGCCGGCAGTCCAGGACCAGGCAGCGGCGCCAGCCGGTGACGTTCCCGCCACCGGGGTGGAAAGCGCAACGACGACCGCCGAAGCGCCGGCTGACGGCTCGGTCGAACGCGGTGCGCCGCCTCGCATCCTCGGGACAGTGACGTTCGACGCCAAGGGCAACCCGTCGGGCGCGACGATCGAAAACGCGCCGCCGCCGGACGCAGAAGCCGCCGCCGAGGCGGGAAACGAGGCCGGTCCAGATGGCGAAACCGTCGCGTCGCTGCCGCGCAGCGACAGTCCGGACGAACTCTACCGCAACGCCTACCAGTTCGTGCTTTCGGGCGACTACCGCACCGCCGAGGCGGGGTTCCGCGACTATGTCGAGCGGTTTCCCGACGACGCCCGCGTTCCCGATGCTCGCTACTGGCTCGGCGAATCGCTGTTCGGGCAGGAGCGCTACAAGGAAGCGGCCGAGGTCTTCCTCGCCGCCAGCAAGGCGCACCCCAAGGCCAAGAAGGCACCCGACATGCTGCTCAAGCTCGGCGTCTCGCTCGCCGCGCTCAACCAGCGCGATGTCGCCTGCGCCACCTTCGCCGAGATCGGAAAGCGCTATCCCGGCGCATCCGACGCGTTGAAGGGCCGGGTGGTGCAGGAACAGGCGCTCGCCGGCTGTTGAGCACGCCGGCGTCCGCGCCTCTCAGCGATGGCTTCGATGCGCTTGCGCTCGGTGACGAGCAGGCGATTGCCGTCGCCATTTCCGGCGGCAGCGATTCCACCGCGCTGCTGTTGCTCCTGCTGACCAAGCTCTCCTCCAACCCACGGCCGCCGCGCGTGCTGGCGCTGACCGTCGACCACCGGCTGCGGCCCGAATCGGCGGAAGAGGCCGAACGGGTCGGGGATTTGTGCCGGCGGATGGGCGTGGAGCATCGCATTCTCGTCTGGGATGAGGAAAAGCCGTCGAGCGGTGTTGCGGAGGCCGCGAGGCTGGCGCGTTACCGGCTGCTGGCGAAGGCGGCGCGCGACGACGGCGCCAACATCGTTCTCACCGGGCATACGGCCGACGACCAGGCCGAGACCTATGCGATGCGGTTGCAACGCGGGGAAGGGCCAGGCTTGGCCGGAATCGCGCCGGCAACCCTGTTCAACGGTACCGTCTGGTTCGTCCGGCCGCTGATCGGCACGAGGCGGGCGGACCTGCGCGCATATCTTCGGGCGCGCGGCGAAGGCTGGATCGACGATCCGAGCAACGAAAATCCCGCCTACGAACGTGTCCGTTTCCGCAAGGCGCTCGCCGAAGGCGGCGCGGAGGCGATGATCGCGGCGACGCTGACCGCAGCGGCGGTACGGGAAGGCCTGTCGGCACGAGTGGCTGAAGCGCTCGATCGCCACGCGTCAACGGTATCGCCCGGCCTCTTGCGGCTGGATCGGGCCCTCTTCGACCGATCGGATGGCGCAGCCGAAGCGCTGCGTCTGGCCGCGGCCTGCATGGGCGGCCTTGCGCGCCTGCCCGATCTGCAACGGGCGCGGACACTCGCCGGACGCCTGGCGACCGGCGAAAGACTGCGCGTAAGCATGGGGCGCTGCGTCGTCGACTCGTCGCCGAAAGGGGTTTTCCTGCATCGCGAATGGCGCGGCGAGGGTCCGATAGCGGTCGATGCGAGTGCCGGCGCCGTCTTCGACGGGCGCTACCTCGTCGTTTCGGCGGAGGACGGATGCCGGGTGGAAGCGGCGGGGGAGAGCGCTGGACGGGGGGCGGGCCGCCTTGCCGACGCCGCGGCGCGAGCCGAACCGGTCGCGGCCGGGCGGCCGGGGGCGAAAGCAAAGCTCAGGCGCATCGTCCCGCCCCATGCGACGTTTCTGCCCTCGTTCGACCTGGCGGCGGCGAATGCGGCCGCCGCGCTGCTCGGCGCGGAATTGTTTCCGCCGTCGCCTTGGCGAGGCCATATTGACGGCGTCGCTTAACGCATTGCTCGCTTTTGCTTGGCAAGGTGAAACCGCCTTCCTATGTTAGGCAGCACGCATCCTCTCCATTCCGCCCGCGGGGCGGGGACGTCACGGGACCGACGATGAATCCGAATTATCGCAACATGGCGCTTTGGGCTGTCATTCTGGTGCTGCTGCTCGTGCTATTCAGCCAGTTCCAGAATCCGGTAACGCGCGGCTCATCCACCGAGGTCGCCTATTCCGACTTCCTGAACGACATCGCCAACGGCAAGGTGAAGTCGGTGACCATTGCCGGTTTCCGGATATCCGGCAGCTATGCCGACGGTTCGGGCGGTTTCCAGACCTATTCGCCCGGCGATCCGCAACTGGTGCAGCGCCTTGAGGACAAGGGCGTGAAGATTTCGGCCCGTCCGGAGACGGACGGCTCGACCACGCTGCTCTCGACGCTGCTGTCGTGGCTGCCGATGCTGCTCATCGTCGGCGTGTGGATCTTCTTCATGCGCCAGATGCAGTCTGGCACCGGCCGGGCGATGGGCTTCGGCAAGTCGAAGGCCAAGCTTCTGACCGAGGCGCATGGCCGGGTCACCTTCGCCGATGTCGCCGGCGTCGACGAAGCCAAGCAGGATCTGGAGGAAATCGTCGAGTTCCTGCGCGATCCCGGCAAGTTCCAGCGCCTCGGCGGCAAGATTCCGCGCGGCGTGCTGCTGGTCGGCCCGCCCGGCACCGGCAAGACGCTGACGGCGCGGGCGGTGGCTGGCGAAGCCAATGTGCCGTTCTTCACCATCTCGGGTTCCGACTTCGTCGAAATGTTCGTCGGCGTCGGCGCGAGCCGCGTGCGCGACATGTTCGAGCAGGCCAAGAAGAACGCGCCCTGCATCATCTTCATCGACGAGATCGACGCGGTCGGCCGCCATCGCGGCGCCGGCCTCGGCGGTGGCAATGACGAGCGCGAGCAGACGCTGAACCAGTTGCTGGTCGAGATGGATGGCTTCGAGGCGAACGAGGGCATCATCCTCATCGCCGCGACCAACCGGCCGGACGTGCTCGATCCGGCGCTGATGCGTCCGGGCCGCTTCGACCGTCAGGTCGTGGTGCCGCTGCCCGATGTGATCGGCCGCGAAAAGATCCTGAAGGTGCATGTCCGCAATGTGCCGCTGGCGCCGAACGTCGACCTGAAGACAATCGCGCGCGGCACGCCGGGCTTCTCCGGCGCCGACCTGATGAACCTCGTCAACGAGGCGGCGCTGATGGCGGCCCGGCGCAACAAGCGCCTCGTCACCATGCAGGAGTTCGAGGACGCCAAGGACAAGGTGATGATGGGCGCCGAGCGCCGCTCCACCGCGATGACGCAGGCGGAGAAGGAACTGACCGCCTATCACGAGAGCGGCCACGCCATTCTCGCGCTCAACGTGCCGTCGGCCGATCCGCTGCACAAGGCGACGATCATCCCGCGCGGCCGCGCGCTCGGCATGGTCATGCAGCTGCCCGAGGGCGACCGCTATTCCATGAGCTACAAGTACATGGTGTCGCGGCTGGCCATCATGATGGGCGGGCGCGTGGCCGAGGAGTTCAAGTTCGGCAAGGAGAACATCACCTCGGGTGCGGCTTCCGACATCGAGCAGGCCACCAAACTGGCGCGGGCGATGGTGACGCGCTGGGGCTTCTCCGACAAGCTCGGCCAGGTCGCCTATGGCGACAACCAGGAAGAGGTCTTCCTTGGCCATTCGGTGGCGCGCACGCAGAATGTCTCGGAAGAGACGGCGCAGCTGATCGACGCGGAAGTCCGCCGCCTGATCGACGAGGCCTATACGACGGCGCGCACGGTGCTGACCAAGAAGAAGAAGGACTGGACCGCGTTGGCCGAGGGCTTGCTCGAATACGAGACGCTGTCGGGCGAGGAGATCAAGCAGTTGCTGGCCGGCCAGAAGCCGTCGCGCGACATGGGCGATGACACGCCGGGTACCAAGGCAACCGCGGTGCCGAAGGCTGGTGCGCGGCCGAAAACGCCGAAAGCCGGCGGCGAGCCGGGCATGGAACCGCAGCCGCAATAAGGCTTCCCGCCAAATACATCGAACCCCGCCGGAAACGGCGGGGTTTTTTGTTTCACGCCGCTGGACATCGCCGCAAAGCGCCGGAATCAATAGGCCCATGCGATGGCTGTTCGTGGCGCTGTTGGCGTTGGTCGGACTGGCGGCGTCCGGCGTCCATGCCGGCGAGGGCCGCCGCGTGGCGCTGGTCGTCGGCAACGGTCGCTACCTCAATGCCGATCCGCTCGCCAATCCGGTCAATGACGCCACCGACATGGCGGCCGGTCTGCGCGCCGTCGGGTTCGAGGTCGTGGAAGGCTACGATCTCGACAAGCGATCGCTGGAGCGGCGGATCGGCGAATTTTCCGACAGGCTGGAAGGGGCGGCGGCGGGCCTGTTCTTCTATGCCGGGCACGGCCTGCAGGTCGACGGCCGCAATTTCATCGTTCCGGTCGATGCCCGGCTCGACGTCCCGGCCAAGCTGAAGCTCGAAGCCGTGCCGATGGACGATGTGCTCGACCTGATGGAGCAGCAGTCGCCGGTCAGCCTGGTGTTCCTCGACGCCTGTCGCAACAACCCGTTCACGCGCAGCCTAAGTCTCTCCGCCCAGACGCGTTCGGCTACCGCCATCGGCGCGGGGCTCGCCCAGTTTGCCTCGAGCCGTGGCTCATTCATTGCCTTTTCCACCGCACCCGGCGCCGTCGCCATGGACGGGACCGGCCGCAACTCGCCCTTCACCGCGGCGCTGCTGGCCCATCTGGCCACGCCTGGCGCAAGCATCTCCGATGTGATGATTGAGGTGCGCCGCGACGTGCTGGCGGCGACGCGCAATTTCCAGACACCGTGGGAACAGGGCTCGCTGACCGAACGCTTCGAATTCGTATCCACCGGCGTGGAGCGGCCCGCGATTTCGGCCGGACCCGTCGCAAACGCCCCGCTCGCCGTGGCTTCGGCGGTTCGCGGCGACGACAAGGCGACGATCGAAACGCTGGTCCGCGAGCGCTACCTGAAACCCGAACCGGCGCGTTTCGGCGAGACGCTCGGCGACATCTTCGCCGAACGCGTGACGACCTATGGCACGGAGATGGCGCTTGCCGACCTCGTGGCCGCCAAATCCGCGTGGTTCGCGCAATGGGCATCCTGGAAACTGGAAGCCGGGGATCTCGACGTTGTCATCGACGGCGACCGGGCGTCAGCGAACTTTCCGCTCGATTATTCCTATGCGCCGACAGCCGGCGGCGCGCCGACGGTCGGATCGGTCCGTGTCAGCCTCGCGCTGAGACGAACGGCGCAGGGTTGGCGGGTCGAGCGGGAGAACTAACCGATTGCGCGGCGCCCGCCGAACGAACGGGGGCGGTCGCAACGTCACCCCGGCGGCCCGTTGACGCTCTGCCGGCCGGCGCGCAGGATGCCGGAAAACAAAGGGAGGGACGAGGCGATGCGGACGTGGCTTTGGGGAGGGGTAGCGGCGCTGGCGCTGGCTTTGCCGGCTGAGGCCGCGGAGATCGCGATCAATCCGGCCGATGGAACAGAAAAGCTGATCGAGGCCTTCGTCAGTGTGCAACCGGGCGACACGATCAGCCTCGGCGAGGGCCGCTTCGAGCTCACCGACGGGCTGTCGCTCGACGCCGAGGGCGTCACGGTCAAGGGCGCGGGACCCGACCGGACCGTACTCTCCTTCAAGGGCCAGACGGGCGCCGGCGAAGGGCTGCTGGTCACCGCCGGCAAGGCGGTGCTGAAGGACTTCGCCGTCGAGGACACCAAGGGCGATGGCATCAAGTCGAAGAGTGTCGACGGGATTTCCTTCCTCAACCTGCGCGTCGAATGGACCGGCGGGCCGAAGGAAACCAACGGCTCCTATGGCGTCTATCCCGTCTCGTCGAAAAACGTTCTGATCGATGGCGTCACCGTGAAGGGTGCGTCGGATGCCGGCATCTATGTCGGCCAGTCCGACAACATCGTGGTGCGCAATTCGCTCGCTGCCTTCAATGTCGCCGGCATCGAGATCGAGAATTCCTACCGGGCCGACGTCCATGACAACACCGCCATCCACAACACCGGCGGGATCCTGATCTTCGACCTGCCCAACCTGCCGCAGATGGGCGGGCACGACATCCGCGTGTTTGCCAACACCGTGATCGACAACGACACGCCGAACTTCGCGCCGAAGGGCAACATCGTCGCGATGGTGCCGAAAGGTCTCGGCGTACTGGTGATGGCCAACCGCAATGTGCACGTCTTCAACAACACCTTCGACAACAACGCCACCACCCATGTCGCGGTGATCGGCTATCCGCTGAGCTACGAGGACAAGACCTATGTGGCGATCCCGCGCGGCGTGGTCGTGCGCGACAACACCTATGGCAGGGGCGGTTATGGGCCGGAGGGCGAGGTCGGCGAGACCTTCGCCGGCGTCACCGGCCTGCCCTTGCCGGACGTGCAGTGGGACGGGGTGACGACCCTGACGGAATGGTTGACCTGGGTGGCGCCGGAGAACCGTGTCTATGTCGACGAGACCGGAGCGAGCTTCGCCAATCTGAAGATGATCGCCAACTTCCTCTTCCCGTGGAAGACGGCGCCGGACCGGCGCATCGGCAACTATGCGGGTTCGCTGCCGGAACCGGCACAGGTCAAGCTGCCGCAGGATGGCGGCGCATCGTGAGGCGCATCGCCGCTGCGATGGTTGCGCTGTTTGCGCTGGCGCTGCCGGCGCGCGCGGTGAACATGGAGGCGATCCTCGCCGACCGGCCGCCGGAGACGCTTTCGGCCTTCGGCTTCTTCGACGACTTGGCGGTGCGCAAGCCAGCCGAACGCGTCGTGCCCTACGACCTGGCTACCCCGCTCTTCACCGATTTCGCCGTGAAGTTCCGCTACATTTTTGTCCCGCCGGGCCAATCCGCGGCCTACAATCCCGACGAAGCTCTCGACTTTCCGGTCGGCTCGGCTCTCGTCAAGACCTTTGCCTATCCGGCCGATTTCGCCAAGCCGGGCGAAGCGATCCGCATGGTCGAGACGCGGGTCCTGTTGCATGGCGAGAAGGGCTGGCAGGCCTGGGCCTATGTGTGGAACGAGGCGCAGACCGACGCGACGCTGAAGCTCGCCGGCGCCAGGCTGGCGATGAGCTTCCGCGATGCCTCCGGCAAGGACGTCTCGTTCACCTATGCGGTGCCGAACAAGAACCAGTGCAAGGGCTGCCACGTGCTTTCCGGCGCCATTTCGCCGATCGGTCCGAAGGTGCGCAACCTCAACCGTCCCGTGCCCGCTGGCGGAGAGAACCAGCTTGGCGAATGGACGCGGCTCGGGATTCTTTCCGGTGCGCCCGATGCTTCGGCCGCGCCTGCCGTTCCCGACTGGCGCGACGAGGGCCAGCCGCTGGACGCGCGGGCGCGCGCCTGGCTCGACATCAACTGCGCTCATTGCCACCGTGCCGAGGGGCCGGCCTCCAATTCCGGCCTGTTCCTGACCTGGGGCGAGCAGGACGCGACAGCACTCGGCGTTCGCAAGCGGCCGGTGGCGGCCGGACGCGGCGCGGGAGACCTGGAATTCGACATCGCGCCCGGCGACCCCGCCCATTCGATCCTGATGCGGCGGGTGGAGAGTGCGGAGCCCGGAATCATGATGCCGGAGCTCGGCCGCTCGCTGACCGATCCGGCGGCGGTGGCGCTTCTTGCCCGCTGGATCGAAAGCATTCGTTAACCATTGGGGATGACGATGACAACCGTTCGCGCGCATACCGGTCACGCCTACACCTCTGCGATGGTAACCGGGGCTTACATTTTTTGATCGCCACGGCCGCCGCTTTTATGGCAAAGAGCCGCCAAGTGATCGACGGGGCTTGGACATGAGCAAGCGCTACTTCGGCACCGACGGCATCCGCGGAACAGCCAACAAGTTCCCGATGACCGCCGATGTCGCAATGAAGGTCGGCATGGCCGCCGGCATTTCCTTTCAACGCGGCAGTCACCGCCACCGGGTGGTCATCGGCAAGGACACGCGCCTGTCCTCCTACATGATCGAGAATGCGATGGTCGCGGGCTTCTGCGCCGCCGGCATGGACGTTTTCCTGCTCGGGCCGGTGCCGACGCCGGCGGTGGCGATGCTGGCGCGCTCGCTGCGCGCCGATATCGGCGTGATGATCTCGGCTTCGCACAACCCGTACCACGACAACGGCATCAAGCTCTTCGGTCCCGACGGCTACAAGCTGTCCGACGAAATCGAAGCGCGGATTGAATCGCTGATCGACCGCGATCTTTCCGCCGCGCTGCCGGAGGCCGACGCGCTCGGTCGCGCCAAGCGCATCGACGGCGTGCATGACCGCTACATCGAATTCGCCAAGCGCACGCTGCCGCGCTCCCTGTCGCTGACCGGCATGCGCATTGTCGTCGATTGCGCCAATGGCGCCGGCTACAAGGTCGCCCCGGCGGCGCTGTGGGAACTGGGCGCCGAGGTGGTCGCCATCAACGACGAACCGAACGGCAAGAACATCAATCTGGAATGCGGCTCGACGCATCCGGCGGGACTTGCACGCAAGGTGCACGAGGTGCGCGCCGACATCGGGATTGCGCTCGACGGCGACGCCGACCGGATGGTGATCGTCGACGAAATGGGCGAAGTGGTCGATGGCGACCAGATCATGGCCCTGATCGCTGAGACCTGGCACCAGGCCGGACGGCTGCAGGGCCGCGGCGTCGTTGCCACGGTGATGTCCAATCTCGGGCTGGAGCGGTTCCTCAACGGCAACGGGCTGGAATTGCACCGCACGAAGGTCGGCGACCGCTATGTGGTGGAGCACATGCGCGCGCACGGCCTCAACCTCGGCGGCGAGCAGTCCGGCCATATCGTGCTTTCCGATTTTTCCACCACCGGCGACGGCCTGGTTTCGGCATTGCAGGTTCTCGCCTGCGTCAAGAAGGCGGGACGACCGGCGAGCGAAGTCTGCCGCAAGTTCGAGCCGGTTCCCCAGCTGCTGAAGAATGTACGCTATTCCGGCGGCAAGCCGCTCGAAACGGCTCCGGTCAGGGCCGCCATCGAAGCCGGCAAGGCGAAGCTCGGCGAGAGTGGTCGCCTGGTCATCCGTCCTTCGGGGACCGAACCGCTCATCCGCGTCATGGCGGAGGGAGACGACGAAACCCTGGTGGAAGCGGTCGTCAACGACATCGTCGGCGTGATCGCCGAACGCACCGCCGCCTGATTTTCCTTTCGTGTCCCGGCGCGTCCACGGTCGCCGGCCGTGCTTTCCCGCCTTCGCGGCGCGAAAGAAAACGTGAACAAACGTGGTGAAGAAACACGGTTAAGCGCGGCTTAACCTTTGTCTCCCATTATCCATCCCGATCAACCGCGGCGTGACGAATTGGCCGCGCAGGAAGGGAATGGACCGATGAGAATTCGCCTTGGCTTTGCGCTTGCCGCCACGGTCGCCGCCATTTCGCCGGCACTCGCCGCCGATATGCCGGAACCGCCCGTGATCGAACCGATCCCGCCGGTTGTCTACGAGGAGCCCGACATGGGCGGCTGGTACATCCGCGGCGACGTCGATTACCACATCACCAAGTTCAAGGGCGCGGACTACATCACCTACGGTCCGCCCGCCGGAACCAACACCTTCACGACCGGTTCGATCGCCAACAGCTGGTCCGCCGGCGGCGGTATCGGCTACAAGGTCAACAAGTACTTCCGCGTCGACGCCACGGCAGACTACCTGCTGCGTTCGTCGTTCTCGGGATCGACTTCGGGCACCTGCGGCGGCGCACCGTGTACGTCGACCGATACCTCGACCTTCGAGGCCCTGGTGCTGATGGCAAACGCCTATGCGGATCTGGGAACCTACAACGGCTTCACACCTTATGTGGGCGTCGGCATCGGTGGCGCGAAGGTGCACTGGAGCACGCTGGCCAACGATATCGGCGGTTCGGTCACCTATCATGCCGGCGCCAACAACTGGCGTTTCGCCTATGCGGCGATGGTCGGCGTCTCCTACTGCCTGACCGACAAGGTCGATGTCGACGTCGGCTACCGCTACACCCACATCACCGGCGGCCGCATGTTCCAGCTCGACGCCGGCGGCGGCGCGGGACCGGGCTTCGACAGGGGCATGGACAACCACGAAGTCCGCGCCGGCCTGCGCTACAATTTCGGCAAACGCAATGGCTGCCGGGAAGTCGCCTATGTTCCCGAGCCCGTGCCGACCCCGATCTACAAGAACTGACCTCCGGAACCTCCAGCCGGAAATCCACGCCGGGTCCTCGCGGACCCGGCGTTTTCTTTTGCGCATTGAAAACACAACGCTTTTTTCGTGGTCATGCTTAACCGCGACTTAACCCTTATCCTTAATGATGGGTCAAGAACGCGGTCAGGGCCGGAAAGGTGCGCCCGCCGTCTTTCAGGAGTTTCGTTTCCATGACCCATCTCTCGCGCCTGCTTCTTGCTGCCACCGTTCTCGTGGCGCCTTCGGCGTTTGCCGCGGATTACGACCCGCCGATCGTGGTCGACGAGGCTCCCGAGTATCAGCCGGTCGAAATCGGGTCGGGCTGGTACCTGCGCGGCGACATCGGCTACGGCATGGGGGTCGCGACCGGCACGGCGACGTACCGGACCTACGATTCGGCGACCGCGACCTACTCCGACAACAGTTTTGCCACCTCCGCGATTTCGACCGGCTTCAACGGCGGCATCGGCTTTGGCTACCGGTTCACCGACTATTTGCGTGCCGATGCGACGGTCGACTATCTCCGGGGCCGGTTTGACGGCACCACGGTTTCGGCCACGCCCTGCCTCGATCCGATCGCCAATCCGGGTTACGCCAGCACCACTTGTCGGTCAGAGGATTCGGCGACCTTCGAAGCGCTTTCGCCGATGGTGAATGCTTATGCCGACCTCGGCACCTATGCCGGCTTCACGCCGTATCTCGGCGCCGGCGTCGGGCTTGCCTTCGTGCGCTGGAACGATCTGACCAACGAGCAGTACTGCGTCGACGGCGGCGCCGTCTGCCCGGCGCCGGCCTATATCGGCGCGACGACCCATGCGGGCGAATCGAGCTGGCGCTTCGCCTGGGCGGCGATGGCCGGCGTCTCCTACGACGTTTCGAAGAACACCAAGATCGATGTCGGCTACAAATACCGCCACATCTCCGGCGGCAACATGTTCGGCTTTGATTCCGCGACCGCCTCGGCCGGCGCCACGGGCGTCCAGGGCAAGGATGGCGGCTTTTCGCAGCATGAAGTCCGCGTGGGCCTGCGCTACGAGATCTGGTGAGCCCCTTCTTCCCTATGAAACAGACGGCGGCGGGGTGACCCGCCGCCTTTCGTTTGGTCCGGACGCGACATTTTTTTGTGCAGTTGCGAAATCGCGCTTGACGGAAACCGCGCCGCCCTCTATCGCCGCCAGCGGGCCACCCCTCCCCACCGAGGGGCGTGCTATCTGGAAGGGTAGAACCATGACGATGAACGCCAAGCCGGACGTGCGTCCGGCAAATCCCAATTTTTCCTCCGGTCCCTGCGCGAAACGTCCCGGCTGGTCGCCGTCGGCGCTGAGCGATGCCGCGCTCGGCCGTTCGCACCGCTCCAAGCTCGGGAAATCGAAACTGGAACAGGCCATCGCGCTGACGCGCGAGGTGCTGCAGGTTCCGGCCGACTACCGCATCGGTATCGTGCCAGCCTCCGACACCGGCGCCGTCGAGATGGCGCTGTGGTCGCTGCTCGGCGAGCGCGGCGTCGACATGGTGGCCTGGGAATCCTTCGGCGAAGGCTGGATCACCGACGTGGTCAAGCAGCTGAAGCTCGCCGACGTGCGCTCGTTCAAGGCGCCCTACGGCGCGTTGCCCGACCTGACGCAGGTCGATTTCGACCGCGACGTCGTGTTCACCTGGAACGGCACGACCTCCGGCGTACGCGTGCCGAACGCCGATTTCATCCCGGCCGACCGCAAGGGCCTGACGATCTGCGACGCGACCTCGGCCGCCTTCGCGCAGCGTCTCGACTTCGCCAAGCTCGATGTCGTCACCTATTCCTGGCAGAAGGCGCTGGGCGGCGAGGGCGCGCATGGCGTGCTGATCCTGTCGCCGCGCGCGGTGGAACGGCTCGAAACCTACAAGCCGGCCTGGCCGCTGCCGAAGATCTTCCGCCTCACCTCGGGCGGCAAGCTGATCGAAGGCATCTTCAAGGGCGAGACGATCAACACGCCCTCCATGCTGTGTGTGGAGGACTACCTCGACGCGCTCCTGTGGGCGAAGTCGGTCGGCGGCCTTGACGGCCTCGTCGCCCGCGCCGACGCCAATTTTGCCGCGCTGCAGGCAATCGTCGATGCGCGGCCGTGGCTTGCCAACCTCGCGGCCGATCCCGCCATCCGGTCCAACACTTCGGTGTGCCTCGTCTTCGCCGATCCGGCGATCGCGGCCAAGGGTCCGGAAGCCTCCGCCGCCTTCGCCAAGGCTGTCGTCTCGGCGTTGGAGAAGGAGGGCGTCGCCTACGACATCGGCGCCTATCGCGATGCCCCGCCGGGTCTGCGGATCTGGTGCGGCGCGACGGTGGAAGCCGGCGATGTCGCCGCGCTCGGTCCGTGGCTCGACTGGGCCTACGCCAAGGAAAAGGCGGCTTTGGCCAGCTGAAACGTTTCCGAACTCCGACTACCCCTCATCCGCCTTCACTTCGTTCAGGCACCTTCTCCCACAAGGGGAGAAGGAGGGGCTCCCGGCCTTCTCCCCTTGTGGGAGAAGGTGGCCGAGCGGAGCAAGGCTAGATAAGGGGATTTCATCCCCAATGCAGAGGAACACCATCATGGCGCCCCGCGTTCTCGTTTCCGACAAGCTTTCCCCCACCGCCGTGCAGATCTTCAAGGATCGCGGTGTCGAGGTCGACTACCTGCCGGACCTCGGCAAGGACAAGGAGAGGCTGATCGAGGTCATCGGCCAGTATGACGGCCTGGCCATCCGCTCGGCGACGAAGGTCACCGAGAAGATCATCGCCGCCGCATCCAAGCTGAAGGTCATCGGCCGCGCCGGCATCGGCGTCGACAATGTCGATATCCCGGCCGCGTCGCGGCGCGGCATCATCGTCATGAACACGCCCTTCGGCAATTCGATCACCACGGCCGAGCATGCCGTCGCGATGATGATGGCGGTGGCGCGCGACCTGCCGGAGGCCGACCGTTCCACCAAGGCGGGGAAGTGGGAGAAGAACCGCTTCATGGGCGTGGAGATCACCGGCAAGACGCTCGGCGTCATCGGCTGCGGCAATATCGGCTCGATCGTCGCGACACGCGGCATCGGGCTGAAGATGCACGTCATTGCCTATGACCCGTTCCTCTCGGAACAGCGCGCCGAGGAGCTCGGCGTGCAGAAGGTCGAGCTCGACGAACTCTATGCCCGGGCCGATTTCATCACGCTGCACACGCCGATGACCGACAAGACGCGCGGCATGATCAACAAGGGTGCGCTGGAGAAAATGAAGAAGGGCGTGCGCATCATCAACTGCGCCCGCGGCGGCCTCATCGTCGAGGCCGATCTGGTGGAGGCGCTGAAGAGCGGCAAGGTTGCCGGCGCCGGCGTCGACGTCTTCGAGGTCGAGCCGGCGAGCGAAAATCCGTTGTTCGATTTTCCCAATGTGGTCTGCACGCCGCATCTCGGCGCCTCGACGACGGAGGCACAGGAGAACGTGGCGCTGCAGGTCGCCGAACAGATGAGCGACTATCTCATCCGCGGCGCCGTCTCCAACGCCATCAACATGCCCTCGATCACGGCGGAGGAAGCGCCCCGCCTGAAGCCGTTCGTCAAGCTGGCGGAAGTGCTCGGCGCGTTCGTCGGGCAGGTGACCGAGGAGCCGGTCAAGGAGGTCGAGATCGTCTTCGACGGCTCGACGGCGCAGATGAACACCAAGGCGTTGATGAGTGCAGCGCTGGCCGGCCTCATCCGGCCGATCGTGTCGGACGTCAACATGGTCTCGGCGCCGATCATGGTGAAGGAGCGGGGCATCATCGTCTCCGAGGTCAAGCGCGACAAGTCCGGCATCTTCGACGGCTACATCATGCTGAAGGTCGTCACCGCGCTGAAGACGCGCTCGGTCGCCGGCACCTGCTTCTCCGACGGCAAGCCGCGCTTCATCCAGATCAAGGGCATCAACCTCGATGCCGAGGTCGGCCGGCACATGCTCTACACCACCAATGCCGACGCGCCCGGCATCATCGGCCTGCTCGGTACGGTGTGCGGCGAGAACAAGGTCAACATCGCCAACTTCTCGCTCGGACGCGACAAGCCGGGCGGCAACGCCATCGCGCTGCTCTATCTCGATGCGCCGTTCCCCGAGAAGGTGCTGGAAAAGGTGCGCGCCCACGAGACGATCGAATCGGCCAAGCCGCTCTCCTTCGACGTCGAAGGGGTTTGAGGCCGGCTGAGTTTCACCGCCCCTTGCCGCGCTCGGCGATGGCAATGCCGCCGAGCACCAGCGCCAGGGCCACGGCGTGGTAGAGGTGAAGGCGCTCGCCAAGAACGAGGATGGCGAGCGCCGTGCCGAAGACCGGCACGAGGTTGATGAACAGGCCGGCGCGGTTGGCGCCGATGCGGGCGTTGCCCTCGATCCAGAAAGCCTGCGACAGGATCGACGGGAAGATGGCGGTATAGGCGAGGATGGCCCAGCCCCTGGCGGTCGGCGCCTGCGTGGCACCCATCGCCCATTCGATCAGCGCCGATGGAATGGCGGTGAGGAAAGCAAACCCGGTCAGTGCCGTCATCAGGCTCTTCCAGTGGATTGCCGGCTTGCCGCGCAGCGCGACGGTGTAGAGGCCATAGGTGGCGATGGCGAGCAGCACCAATGCGTCGCCGGGATTGATGGTGAGCGCGGCGAGCCTTTCGAGGCTGCCGCCCGAGGCGATCAGGATGACGCCGGCCAGCGTCACCAGAAAGCCGGCAAGCTGGGCGGGACGCGTATGCTGGCCATGCATCAGGAAGCTCGCGGCAAACACGAACACCGGCATCGACGCCTGCAGCACGGATGAGTTGACCGCCGTGGTGAAGTGCAGCGCTGCATAGAGGCAGATGTTGAAGAAGGTAAAGCCGACAAAGGCCATCGTCGCCAGCCATACGCCGCGTGCGTGCAGCATCGCAGCATCGGCCATTGTCTCGCGCCAGCCGATGGCAAGCATCAGAAGGAAGGCCAGCCCCCAGCGACCGGCGACGAGCAGCATCGGCGAGATTTCGCCCACGGCCATGCGGCCGGCGACCGAATTGCCGCCCCAGAACAGGGCGGTGAGGGCAAGGAGCAGATAGGCGGAACGGTGCATGACGGAAGCCGACGGGACGTGCCGTTAGACCGGAATTGTCCGATACGCGCAAGCGCGGCCACGCGAACGCCTTCCCCTTGCGTGCGCCGCGCGAATGGGACAACAAGGCGCGCGGACGCCCGCCCCCGGCGACGCCAGCCTGCCACAGGGGCTCCCGGGTCGCCGCCATGAAGCCGGTGCAGATCGCCGCCTATCTTTTCCTCGCGGTCACGTGGGGCTTCTCCTTCGTCATACTGCTGCATGTCGTCGAGGCGTTCGGCTGGGCCGGCGCGGTGGCGCTGCGGGGCCTGTTGTCCGGCGGGTTGCTGGTCGCGGCGGCCCGGCTCACCGGACGAAGGCTCGATTTCAGCATCGGCTGGACGAGCTTGTCGGTGGTTGGCGCCACGACGGTCGCCGGCCAATTGATCTTCCTGTCGCTGGCCACGCCGAGGATCGGCACGGCGATGGCGTCGATCTTCGTTGCCGCCATTCCGTTGTTTTCGATGGTCATCGGCCAGGTGTGGGGTATCGAGCGGGTGACAAGGCGCGGGCTCGCCGGCATCGTCCTCGGCGTCGCGGGAATCGTCATGCTGGTCGGCTTTCCGGCGGTGCCGGTGACGACGACCTTTCTTGCCGGCTGCGCCGCATCGCTGCTTTCCGCCTTCTTCGCCGCCTATGGCTCCAACCATGTCGCCCGCAATATGCGCGGTGTCGGCGCGTGGGAACTGACCATCGGCTCCTCGCTCATCGGCGGGCTGATCGCACTGCCGCTGCTGGCGATCGCGCCGTTTCCGCGCGCGCCCGCGGTAAGCGATTTCGCCTGGCTGTTCGCGCTCGCGGCGATCGTCAGCGCGCTCAACTACGTCATCTATTTCCGCCTCGTGGTCGAGATCGGCGCGACGCGGGCGATCAGCGTGGAATTCCTCGTCACTGTCGTTGCCGTTCTGGTCGGTACCGTGCTGCTCGGCGAGAAGCTCAGTCCCATGCAGTTCGCCGGCGCCGGGGTGATCATCCTCGGCTGCGCCCTGGTGCTCGGCCTGATTCCCGATATCCTGCGCCGTACAGCCAGGACCTGAACGGTCGCGCGCCCGCGACCAACTTCGCAGTCGCGCCGGTGCCCGCGATCCGCTAAGGAGGCGCGGTCTGGGCGGCCAAGCCGTCGCGAGGGGTAAAGTCATGGCCAATGTCGTGGTGGTCGGCGCTCAATGGGGCGACGAGGGCAAGGGCAAGATCGTCGACTGGCTGTCGGAACGCGCCGATGTCGTCGTGCGCTTCCAGGGCGGCCATAATGCCGGCCATACGCTGGTCATCGACGGCGTCTCCTACAAGCTGTCGCTGCTGCCCTCGGGCGTGGTGCGCGGCAAGCTTTCGGTCGTCGGCAACGGCGTCGTTTTCGACCCACATGCCTTCGTGGCGGAATTGAAGAAACTGAAAGATCAGGGCGTCGAGGTGACGCCCGAGACGCTGCGCATTGCCGAGAACACGCCGCTGATCCTTTCGGTCCATGGCGAGCTGGATCGCCTGCGCGAATCGAAGGCGGCGGCGGGGACCAAGATCGGCACGACGGGCCGCGGCATCGGCCCGGCCTACGAGGACAAGGTCGGCCGCCGCTCGATCAAGGCGATGGACCTCGCCGATCCGGAGACGCTGCCGGCCAAGGTGGACCGGCTGCTCGCCCATCACAATCCGCTGCGGCGCGGCCTCGGCGTGGAGGAAATCGACCGGCAGACGATCCTCGACGAACTTGCCTCCGTTTCCGACCACGTGCTGCCGTTCGTCGATCGCGTCTGGGCGATCCTCGACGAGCGCCGGCGTGCCGGCGCCCGCATCCTGTTTGAAGGCGCGCAGGGAACCTTGCTCGACGTCGACCACGGCACCTATCCGTTCGTGACCTCGTCGAACACGGTGGCGGGCCAGGCAGCCGCCGGCTCCGGCATGGGACCCGGGGCGATCGGCTATGTGCTCGGCATCGTCAAGGCCTACACCACGCGGGTCGGCGAGGGGCCGTTCCCGACCGAGCAGAAAAACGAGATCGGCGACAAGCTCGGCGAGCGGGGCCACGAGTTCGGAACCGTCACCGGGCGCAAGCGCCGCTGCGGCTGGTTCGACGCGACGCTGGTGCGCCAGGCGGTCGCGGTCAACGGCATCGACGGAATCGCGCTGACCAAGCTCGACGTGCTCGACGGCTTCGACGAGCTGAAGGTGTGCACGGGCTACCGTCTCGACGGGCGCGAGATCGACCATCTGCCGGCGAGCCAGGCGGCTCAGGCGCGCGTTGAGCCGATCTTCGAGACGCTGCCGGGATGGAGCGAAACGACGGCAGGCGCGCGAAGCTGGGCGCAATTGCCGGCGCAGGCGGTCAAATATGTACGACGGATCGAGGAACTGATCGGCGCGCCGGTGGCACTGCTGTCGACGAGTCCGGAACGCGAGGACACCATTCTGGTGACCGATCCTTTCCGGGATTGATCGCAAGGTCCGGATTTGCTTACTCAGCCAAGGTCATTAGTTTGACGCATTCACAGTGATTGAGGTTTCCGGGGCAGGGAATTCCGCCAAACGGAAGAGCGGGCAATCGACATGGCAGATTTTTCGGCGGTTCTGAAGAAAACGATCGAGGGGCTCGGGAGTTCCAGCCCGACGACGCGACAGAAGGTCTATGAGAAGGCCCGCCAGGCGATGCGCGCCAAGCTCGCGTCCGCCAATCCCGCGATGACCGGCGACATGGTGCAGCGCCAGCTCAAGGCGCTGGAAGATGCGATCGAGGCCGTGGAATTCGATTTCCGCATTTCCGACGCGGTCAGCATCGCGACCCCGACGGTGCCGCGGACCTCGCCCTTCGCCCCGAGCCGGCCTGCGCCGATCCCACCGGCGGCGTCCGCGCCCGCCGCCGCTCCGGCGGCCGCCCAACCGATCCCGGCACCGCGCGAGCCGGCGAAGGTGTCGATGCCCTCCACCTCGGCCGCGCCGATGCCTTCCACATCCGCCTTTGCGACGTCGCGACCGGCGCCGGCGCCAAGGCCGACCTACCAGCCCGCCCCTTCGGCCTATCGTCCGCCGCCAGCCGATCCGCTGCCGCCGGATGATTTCGCATTTGAACAGGCGCCCTATGAAACCGGCAGTGCGCGGCCCGTGATGGTGCGCAAGCGCAGTGGCGTGCCACTGATGCTGGCGGCGCTGGCGTTCGTTCTGGTTGCCGGCGGCGGTGCCGCGGCATGGATCTACAAGGACAGCCTGTCGACGATGGTCGCCAGCCTTTCGGGTTCGTCGATGCCGACCAAGCCGGCAAAGCCGGCGAATGCTCCGAAGGCGGATGCCAAGGCGCCGGCCGCCGCGGCCGCGGATGCGCCGAAGGAAGAAGCCGGCCCGGCCAAATTCACCCAGCGTCTGACCGAGGATGGCCGCGAAGTCGATGCCGGCCCGGCCGGCGGCGGCGCGTCGGTCGGCGAGGGCACCTCGGTCGCATCGGCGACCCAGGACCAGGCCGCACCGCTGCCCGGCACGGCTACGGACGCGACCGGAGAACAGGTTCCCGCTGGGGACGGGACGACGCCCCCGCCCGCGGGCCAGGACAGCGCGGCGGCCGCAGCCGCGCCGGTAACCGCTGCGCCGACGGCGCCGGCCGCACCCGCCGCGGGTGAGGCGGTGGCCGTCGCCCAGAAGGCGATTTTCTACGAGGAGCGCACCAGCGCGGCCCAGGGATCGGCCGATTCGGGAAGCGTCGTATGGTCTCTGGTCATGGATTCGCCGGGCGGCGATCTGCCGCCCGAACCGGCGATCCGGGCCGAGGCGAACGTTCCGGAGCGGAACCTGAAGTTACGGATGACCATCCGACGCAACGCCGACGAGACGCTGCCGGCCAGTCACATCGTCGAGATCGTGATTACCGGACCGGAGAATCCGGCGAGCGGGACCATCGAAAACGTCCTGCGCATGACCTTCAAGGACAATGAGGGTGCAACCGGCAACCCGCTATTCGGCGTACCGGCGAAGATCGCGGACGGGTTCTTCCTGATTGCGCTCACCGATTCCAAGGCCGAGATCGAGGCCAATGCGGCGCTGATGAAGCGCGAGCAGTGGATCGACATCCCGTTTGTCTACGGTTCCGGCCGCCGTGCGCTGATCACGATGGAGAAGGGCGTACCGGGCGAAAAGGCGTTCGAGGAAGCCTTCAAGGCCTGGGACGCCAAAGCCAGCGGTTGAGCCGGCGCGTCACGCGCCGGCTTCGATGGTCCTGAGGGATTTCTGCGCCCGCAGCGCGGCGGCCTTGACCGCCTCCTGAACCTTTTCGAAGGCGCGGACCTCAATCTGGCGCACACGCTCGCGGCTGATGTCGAAACGCGTCGACAGTTCCTCCAGCGTCACCGGATCCTCCGACAGGCGGCGCGCCTCGAAGATTTCGCGCTCGCGCTCGTTGAGCACGCCCATCGCGTCGGCCAGCAGCCTGCGGCGGCTGTCCAACTCATCCTGCTCGGCGAGGATCTGCTCCTGGCTTTCGCTCTCGTCGACGAGCCAGTCCTGCCACTCGCCCGAATCGCCTTCCGCGGCGCGGATCGGCGCGTTGAGCGAGGCATCGCCGGAGAGGCGGCGGTTCATCGACACCACCTCTTCTTCGGAGACGTTGAGCTTGGTGGCGATCGCGGTCACCTGCTCCGGCTTGAGATCGCCCTCGTCGAGGGCCTGGATGCGGCCCTTGAGGCGGCGCAGGTTGAAGAACAGGCGCTTCTGGTTGGCGGTGGTGCCCATCTTCACCAGGCTCCACGACCGCAGGATATATTCCTGGATCGACGCCTTGATCCACCACATCGCGTAGGTGGCGAGGCGGAAACCGCGGTCGGGATCGAATTTCTTCACGGCCTGCATCAGGCCGACATTGCCCTCGGAGACGACCTCGCCGATCGGCAGGCCATAGCCGCGATAGCCCATGGCGATCTTGGCGACGAGGCGCAGATGCGAGGTGACGAGCTTGTGGGCGGCCTTGGTGTCGCCGTGCTCCAGGAACCGCTTGGCGAGCATGTACTCTTCCTGCGGCTGAAGCATCGGGAAGCGGCGGATTTCCTCCAGATAGCGGGAGAGACCGCCTTCGCCTGAAACGATGCTCGGCAATGCATGGGCCATATGTGCACCCTCCTTTGCGCCCCCACTCGATGTAGCGGGCTTATGGGCGCGATCGCATCCCGCGCATCGCGCCGAACGGGTTATATAGGGGATCGGCCGTCGAAATAAGTGAAACTTTTTTCACGAAACCGCGATCACGGGGAAGAGTATTGCGAGCGCAGGGCATCGAGCAGCGCCGCGAGGTCGGCCGGCGGAGCCGTCTCGAAGCGCATGACCTCGCCGGTTGCCGGGTGGGCGAAGGCAAGCATGCGGGCATGCAACGCCTGGCGCGGAAAGGCCGAGACGGTTTTCCGCAACTCCTCGGGAAGCCGGTTGGCCTTGGTCCGAAAACCGCGCGCATAGTCGGGGTCGCCGACAAGCGGATGGCCGATATGGGCCATGTGGACACGAATCTGATGCGTGCGCCCGGTCTCCAGCCGGCATTCGACGAGCGCGGCCAGATCGCCGAAACGCTCGACCGCGCGCCAATGCGTGACGGCCGGCCGCGCATCTGCGGCGGTCTCGCGAACCACGGCGCGCAAGGTCCGATCGGTGGAAGCGCGACCGAGCGGGGCGTCGACAATACCTTCGCGGCGGTCGGGAACGCCCCAGACGAGGGCGAGGTAGGCACGTTCGAGCGCGCCATCGCGGCCGTGATCGGCAAAGGCCTCGGCGAGGGAACGATGGGCGCGATCGTTCTTGGCGACGACCATGACGCCGGAAGTATCCTTGTCGAGGCGATGGACGATGCCCGGCCGCCTGACACCGCCGATGCCGGACAGGCTGTCGCCGCAATGGTGGATCAACGCGTTGACGAGGGTGCCCGACGCATTGCCGGCGCCGGGATGGACGACGAGGCCGGCCGGCTTGTCGATGACGATCAGGTCAGCGTCCTCGTAGAGAATCGCGAGCGGGATCGCCTCGCCGCGCGGCACGGCGTCTTCCGGTTCGGGCAGGGCGACGACGATGCGCTCGCCGCCGCGCAACTTCAGGCCGGGATCGGCGGCGGGGCGCCCACCGACGCTGACGGCGCCCTCGCGGACGAGGGCCTGCAGGCGCGAGCGGGAAAAATCGGGCGCGAGCGCCGCGGTGAGCCACTGGTCGAGGCGGCGCCCGGCAGCGTCATCGCCGGCGGTCAACTCTTTCCTCGCCGGGGCGTCTCGGCTATCAGCAGCCGACATCGACGCGCAAACCCGGAACGGATCGCATGAACGACGCCGAAGACATGAAGCCAGATCCCGCGCTGGACGCGATCCGCGGCAAGCTGATGCGCTTCTTCCTCATCAACGTCGTGTTCCTCATCCTCGCCGTTATGGTTGTGGTCGGGGCCATTGTCTACAAGAGCATGAAGAAGCCGGCAGCCGACATGGCGCGCCCCGCCATTCCCGGCGATCAGGGCCAGGCGGTTTCGACGACGCTGGCCATTCCCCAGGGCGCGCGGCTGGTCGGCGCGACATCGGACGGTGTCGTGATCACGCTGGACGTGGAACTGGCCGGCGGCGAGCGCGAGCTGCGCATCCACAACGCGGCGACCGGCGCGCTGATCGGCCGGCACCGGATCGTCAGCGAGTAGGCGACCGGCGGGCTGTTGCATTCGCCCGTCGCGGTCGCTATATCGCCCTCACCGCGCGCCCATCGTCTAGCGGTCAGGACGGCGCCCTCTCACGGCGCAAACCGGGGTTCGATTCCCCGTGGGCGTACCAAATTCCCTTACATCGTTCCTATTCGGCCGCGTCGAGCTTCAGTTCGCCGGTGGCGATCTGCTCGCGCTCGATCGATTCAAACAGGGCGCGGAAATTGCCCTCGCCGAAACCATCGTCGCCCTTCCTCTGAATGAACTCGAAGAAGATGGGGCCGAGCACGGTCTTGGAGAAGACCTGCAGCAGGATGCGGGTCATGCCGCCGCCGACCACGCCCTCGCCGTCGATGAGGATGCCGTGGCGTTGCATGCGCTCGAGCGGCTCGTCGTGGCCGCGCACGCGGTCGCGGCTCATGGCATAGTAAGCTGCTGGCGGGGGCGGCATGAACGTGACGCCGTTGGCAGCGAGGCCATCGGCGGAGGCATAGATGTCATCGGTGCCGAGCGCGACGTGCTGGATACCCTCGCCGTTGTACTTGCGCAGGTAGCTCTCGATCTGGCTGCGGTCGTCGGTCGATTCGTTGAGCGGGATGCGGATCTTGCCGCAGGGCGAGGTGATGGCGCGCGAGACCAGGCCGGTCAGCTGCCCCTCGATGTCGAAGAAGTGGATCTGGCGGAAGTTGAACAGGTCGCGATAGTAGTCCCACCAGCGGTCCATGTTGCCGCGGAACACGTTGTGGGTGAGGTGGTCGAGATAGTGGAAGCCCAGTCCCGGCGGCCTGGGATCGCTCTCGCCGAGCCACTCGAATTCGGCGTCATAGGCCGATCCTCGCGCACCATAGCGATCGACGAAATAGATGAGCGATCCGCCGATGCCGACGATGGCCGGCGCATCGATGACCTTGTCGCTGCCATCATAAGGCGTGGCGCCTTTCGCGAGCGCGTGCTCATAGGCGTGGCGGGCGTCGACGACACGCCAGCCCATCGAGGCGGCGCACGGCCCGTGCGTTTCGGAAAAGCGGACGGCATGGGAACCGGGCTCGGCATTGGCGAGATAGGTGACGTCGCCCTGCCGCCAGACCGTGACCGCCTTGGTGCGATGACGCGCGACGGGCGAAAATCCCATGCGGGTGAAAAGTTCGGCGAGCTTCTCGGGCTCCGGGTGGGAGAATTCAACGAATTCGAAGCCATCCGTGCCGGCCGGGTTGTCGGCGGAAATGGCGGCAGGTGGGGCGGCGTGCGGAAACGGTCCCATCATGGTTCTCCCTCTGTCTTTCTTGGCTTTGATTATGATGCACGGACGGCGCATCTTTCATGCATATTGTCTTTCAGGAAATGATGGAGCGCACAGATCGTGCATGAACTGGAAAAATTCCGATGAATCCTGACCTCGACAATTTCGACCTGAAAATTCTCGCTGCGCTGCAATCGGACGCGCGGCTGACCAATCACGAGCTTTCGGAGCGGATCAACCTGTCGGCGTCACAGTGTTCGCGGCGACGGATTCGCCTTGAGCAGGAGGGCTACATCACCGGCTACCGGGCGATGATCGACCGCGACAAGCTGGGCTTCGGATTGACCTCGGTCGTCACGGTGCGGCTGTCGACACACAACCGTGACAATGCGCGCCGGTTCAGCGAACTGGTGCGGCGACTGGCGGAAGTGACCGATGCCTATGCCCTGACCGGCGCGATGGATTACGTGATGCGGGTGGTGACGCGCGATCTCAAGGCGCTTTCCGCCTTCGTCAACGAGCAGCTGTTGCCGCACGAAGCGGTCGACCACGTGACAACGGCGATCGTGCTCGACACGCTCAAGGAAAACGGTGAGGTCCCCGTCAGGCGAAGCGATCGCTAGGGGCTAGTCCTTCGGCGGATACCAGTAGCGCGCCGCCGTCGACTTGCGGTCGATGAGGACAAAACCGTCATCGCGGACCTGATAGGGCGCGCTCCATTCGCCGTCCGGCCACTGGATGCGGACCTCGGCCTCTTTCGCCTCGCCAAGGCCGAAATGGCGCCAGCCGAGTTGCCCTGAAGCGTGGCCCCCTCCCACCGTTACCTCGCGCCGGGTCGCGGTTTCCCCTGCCTTCACCTCGATCCAGGCGCCGATGGCGTCACGGTTGGGGCCCGGCTGCTCGAGACGCAGCGCGATCCAGTGTCCCGGCTGCGGCGTGACGTTGCGCCAGAGCTGGGCTGGGACCCAGCGGTTGACGACCACGAGATCGAGGCGACCGTCGAGATTGAAGTCGGCCAATGCGGCGCCGCGCGAGGTGGCGAGGGAGGCGACGCCGGCCATCTCTCCGGCCTCGACGAAACGGCCGTCGGCGCCTTGCAGCAGGAGATTGTTCGGATCGCGCTGCGCGAAATCCTCCATCTCGGCGACGTTGCCCTTCGCGATGAACAGGTCGAGGCGTCCGTCATTGTTGACGTCGTCGAACTGCGGATGCCAGCCGGTCGACGGACGCACGTCGCCCCCGGTGTAGGGCCGGTGCGCGGTAACGCCTCGCTTGAGGGCGGTGTCGGCATAGGTTGGCTGCGGCTGGCCCCCAGGCGGTACGGCGGCGAGCGTTTGCAGGCGATGGTCGGCCATCGAGGTGAGGAAGTATTCGGGAAACCCGTCGTCGTCGAGATCGGCAGAAGCAATGCCCATTCCCCAGATGCGCAGGAACTTCCAGCCCTCCGCCTCGGTGAAAAGCGATGGCGCCTTGCCCGGTTCGAAGTGCCAGAGCTGTTCCTGGCCGCCTTCGTAATATTCGCGGTCGTTGGAGACGCGCAGGGACGGCGCGCCGGAGCGGTTCCAGTCCGTAAACAGCATCGACAACGGACAGTAGCTCGGCTTCAGCGGCAGCGGCGCGGCGAAGCGGGGTTGGTCACCGTCCGGCCGGTGGAGCCAGTTGTCGGTACAGGAGCCCCAAGGGGAGAGGTCTTCGCGCCGGTCGATGTAATTACCCACGGCAAGTGTCGGCCAGCTCGCGCCGCGTTCCCAGGTCGCGGCGAAGGCGACGGACCAGCCGTCGCCGCCGTCAAATCCCCACGCTTCGTTGGCGCGCTCGAACCGGCAGCTGCCGAGACCGCGCATCAGGACATTTTCGCCGACACGCAGGACCATCAGGTCGGTAACGCCATCGCCATCGACGTCGAGTGGATACGCACCGGTGACGGCATCGAACTCAAGGCCGCTGCTTTCGACTGCGAAGCGCAGCGGACCGCCGCGCGCGCTGTCGTTGCGATAGAACTTCGCGGGAGCCTCGCCGCCGGCGAGAAAAAGGTCCTCGAAGCCGTCGCCGTTGCAGTCGAAGACCGCGGCGCCGCCTCCGACCATGTATTGCCAATCGCCGGCGTAGACGCTGTTGAGTCCGGACGACGCGGTCTCCTCCTCGAACGCAGGGATCGCCGGGCCTTCGGCGACGGCCGGGATGGGCATCATGGCAAGGGCCGCGCCGGCGAGGGCTATCAGAAGCCTTGACGGCCATCCGCGCATGTCAGTCCCTTGTCTTCAGCGCATTGACCCGGGCGCCGATGCAACGACCCTGGTCGAGGCCGCGCTCGATCGCGGCGCGGAAATGAATGCCGCCGTAGAGGCGCGAAATGCCGGCTTCGTCCGCCGCTTCCCGGAACGAACTGAAATGTCGCGGTGCGATCCCATCGCGTTCGTGGGTAGCATCCTCGAAGGCGAAGGGATCACCGAACAAGTTCGCCAGCACCACCTCGGCGGCGCCGGACTGCGAGCTGTGGCCGCTCGGGTATTCGGGGAAGGGCGGGGTGATGAGCAGCGGCTCCCACTTGGCGTCGATGAGGCGGCGGATATAGGTGACCGGGCGCACGAGGTCATAGCGGAACTTTTCATGCCAGCAGCCGATGAAACCGTCGGCGACGGCGATGCCGAGACGGGCGAGCACATCGACCGTTCGCGGAAGATCGGCGCCGTCGCGCTCGAAAATCTGGAGGGCGATGGAGATCCAGTGACCGGGCGGTGTCGGCGACAGCATCGGGTCGTCCGACCAGAAACGGGCGATGGCCTTGTGTTCCGGTGTCAGGGCGCGGACGGCGTCGTAGACCTCGACGGCCTGGCGTCGGAACTCAGAGCCTTCCGCCTCGCTGTAGTCCGGCGGCGGAGGCAGCCCGCATTCGGCACCGTCCTTGAGCACGAAGGGGCGATTGGCGCCCCAGGATGGCAATAGTGGCGTCTGCTGCAGGGAAATCGGATTGGTCGGCACCCAATGGGCCGGGCCGGGCACGAGCTGGTATTCGGCCGGGAAGCCCAGATTGTCGATTTTGGCGCCACCGTCGCTGAGGGACCAGTTCTGGATGTGGCGTGCGATCGCCTCGCCAAGGGCGATGCTGCGGGCGACGACGGCCGGATCAACCGCCTCGGCGACGCGCGCCGCTGTTTTCTCCGCGAACCGGGCGAGCACCCGCTGTCCGGTCGGCCCGGTGTGGCCGAACTGGTCGGCGACGGCAAAGGACATGGCGGCGTTCAGGGCCACTGCATCGTCATAAATTTCGTTGGCCTCGCGTGACGGCGGGGGCGTAAGTTGGTTGAGCTGGCCGGCGAGCGAGCGCAGGCCGTTGCCGCCCGAGGCAACCGTTTCGAACGCAGTGACGCCCACATAGCTGAAGGCGCGGCTTGCCACCGGCGGCGAATAGGTCGGCGTGTGGCGGACGAGTTCGAGGACAAGCGCGTACCAGTCGCGCAGCGTCTGCGCCGCCAAATCCTGTCGCGGGCCGGCCAAAGCCGCCTGGAGGGATGCCAGGATGACCAGCGCAGCCATCGCGATCATGCGTCGGATTCGGATCATGGGCGTTCCATTCATTCGGCCGCGTTGGCTGCCAGATCGCTGGCCGAGAAGATGTCGCGGTCGAGCTGTGTCAGCGCGGTGATGCGGCAGCCATCCTCCGTCAGTTCCTGCTCGTCGGGATAGCAGGCAATCGAAACATCGCGCCCGGCATTGCCGGAGAAGGTGCCGCTGATGGTCTGGCGCAAGGTCGGCTCGATCAGGTCGAAGGCGTTGGCGCCGCTGCCGACGATGGAAACGGCAACCGGATCGGTCAGCGCAAAGAGATTGCCAAGGCCGAGGCCGAGCGCGCGACCGGCTTCCGCGAAGGCCGCGCGGGCATCCGGATCGCCGGCTCTCGCCGCGGCCGCGATCGCCTCGATTTCGGAGGCGGTGACATGGCGATCGGGCACCACGTCGCGGTCCTCGCGGTTCGCCCGGCGCCAGATCGCATAGCTGGAGGCATAGGCCTCGATGCAGTCATGGCGTCCGCAGCGGCAGCGCGACCCGCCGCCCATGACCACCATGTGGCCGAATTCGCTGGCCGAGGACCGCGCGCCGGAAAAAACCGATCCCTTGAGATTCAGCCCCATGCCGATGCCCTCGGCCTGCAGAAGCGCCATGAAGTTGTCGCCGTGGCGTCCCGGATCGAGGCGACGCAGCGATTCGACGATCATGGCGCAGTCATGGCGCAGAACGGCCGGCGCATCGAAGGCGGTTTCCAGCGCATCGGCGAGAGGTACATTCTTCAACGGTGTGAAGGGCGACCACATGATCGAGCGCGACTGCGCATCGGCCATGCCCTGGACGCCGACGGCGACGTGACGCAGCGCTCCGCGCGGGCGCGCGCGCTTGAGGGCTTCGCGACCGGCGGCAATGACGGCGGACACGAGCGCATCCTGCGACGCGGCCACCGCTTCCAGATCGACCGTGCCGGCCGACAGGCGGCGACCTGAATAGTCGAAAACCGCGGCGCGCACGCCATGCACGGTCATGACCATGGTGAGAACGGTGGCGATGGCGGGGTTGAGCGCCAGGCTGGTCTGCGGCCGGCCGCGGCGGCTTGCCATGGTGGACTGGCCATTGCCTTCCACCAGGACCTGTTCGGCTATCATGGCCGAGCAGAAGGCCGAAACGGTTGCCGGCGACAGGCCGGTCTGCAGGCAGATATCGGTGCGCGACAGCGGACCGCGCCGGCGCAAGGCGTCAAGCACGAGGCGGCGATTGTGCCGACGCATGTCATCATGCCGCGCAATTCCGGTCATCAGCCACCGCTCCTCTGCCGGTTATTTTGCACTGCAAAAAAGACGTTGCATTGCAATATGTTATTGGCACCCAGATTCATATTGACACAGCTCCGGCGATGCGTCACTATTTTTTTCGAGGCTTGAAAAAAGAGCTTCGCCATGGGCCACTGGCCGATTTCAATCGCGCCCGTCTGCGGGCGCAGGGAGGTATCATCATGAAGAAATTCGTCGCCGCCATGCTGGCGGGCGCGGCTCTTTCGGTTTCGCTCGCGGCGGTCGCGGAAGCCAAGGACAAGGTCATCGGCGTTTCCTGGTCGAACTTCCAGGAAGAGCGCTGGAAGACCGACGAGGCAGCCATGAAGGCCGCCATCGAGGCGAATGGCGACAAGTACATTTCCGCCGACGCGCAGGCTTCTGCCGCCAAGCAGCTCACGGACGTGGAATCGCTGATCGCGCAGGGCGCCAACGCGCTCGTCATCCTGGCGATGGACAAGGACGCCATCGTTCCGGCCGTCGACAAGGCCGCCGCGGAAGGCATTCCGGTTCTCGGCTATGACCGCCTGATCGAAGACCAGCGTGCGTTCTACCTGACGTTCGACAACAAGGGCGTCGGCAAGATCATCGCGGAGAACGTGACGGCCGCCAAGGGCGAAGGCAACTTCGCCATCATCAAGGGCGACAAGGGCGACCCGAACGCCAACTTCCTGCGCGAAGGCATGGAAGAGGTCATCGGCGGCGCGGTGAAGGACGGCAAGATCAAGATCGTCTGCGAAACCTACACCGACGGCTGGAAGCCCGACAACGCGCAGAAGAACATGGAACAGTGCCTGACCTCGCAGGGCAACAAGGTCGACGCTGTCCTCGCCGAGAACGACGGCATGGCCGGCGGCGTCATCGCGGCGCTGACCGCCCAGGGCATGGCCGGCTCGGTGCCGGTCGGCGGCCAGGACGGCGACCATGCGGCGATCAACCGTGTCGCACGCGGCACGCAGGTCGTGTCCGTGTGGAAGGACTCGCGCCAGCTCGGCAAGGCCGCCGGCGACATCGCCTCGGCGCTTGCCGGCGGAGCGGCGATGGACGCGGTTCCCGGTGCGGTGAAGTGGTCTGGCGGTGCGAAGGGCGTGGAAATGAACGCCATCTTCCTCCAGCCGACCCCGATCACCAAGGACACCATCAACCTCGCCATCGAGGCCGGCCACATTGCCAAGGACAAGGCCTGCGAAGGCGCGATGGCCGGCGTGAAGGGCTGCGAATAAGGCTTGACGGCGTACGGCTAGCCTGACGCACTTGGCCGCGCCGGCTCGCATGACGAGCCGGCGCGGTTTTCTTGGGGGGCCCCGCGGCGCCCGATTCGTTCGCGGGACAGGGAGGCGAACATGAACAAGTCAACGGCCGCGAAGGCCGCGCCCCGCGCCTATCGGGAAGGGGCATTCGCGCGCTTCCTGCGCGCGACCGAGATCGACTCGCGTCTGATCGGCATGGCGGGCGCGCTGCTGCTGATCTGGATCGGCTTCCATGTCTACGGCGCAGTCGTCAACGGCTTCGGCGCCTTCCTCACGCCGCGCAACCTTTGGAACCTGTCGGTCCAGACCTCGTCCATCGGCATCATGGCGACGGGCATGGTTCTGGTGATCGTCACCCGCAACATCGACCTGTCGGTCGGGTCGATCCTCGGTTTTTCGGCGATGGTCATGGCGATCGTTCAGGTCTGGATCCTGCCGAAATGGCTCGGGCTCGGACATCCGGCAATCTGGATCATCGCCGTGCTCATCGGCATCGCCACCGGTGCGGCGATCGGCGCGCTGCATGGCTGGCTGATCGCCTATCTGACGATCCCGGCGTTCATCGTCACGCTCGGCGGGTTGCTAGTGTGGCGCGGCGCCGCCTTCCTGCTGGCGCGCGGCGAGACGATCTCGCCGGTCGACGCCAATTTCGCCCTGATCGGCGGCGGGCCCTACGGGTCCGTCGGGGCCATTGCCAGCTGGATCATCGGGCTGATTGCCTGTGCCGGCATCGTGGCGATGTTGATTTCGGGGCGCCGCCAGCGGCTGCGCTTCAATTTCCCGCTGCGGCCGATGTGGGCGGAGGTCCTGCTCGGCGTCGTCGGATCGGCCTTGATCGTCGGGTTCGTCCTCCTCGTCAACGCCTATGAATGGCCGCTCGGTATCGTGCGCCAGTATGCCCAGCGCAACAACATCGAGATCCCCGAGGGTGGGCTGTTCATCTCGCACGGCTTTGCCATTCCCGTCCTGATCCTGATCGCCGTCGGCGTCTCCATGACCTTCCTGGCGACACGCACCCGGTTCGGCCGCTACGTGTTCGCGATCGGCGGCAATCCGGAAGCGGCGGAACTCGCCGGCATCAATACGCGCTGGGTGACGCTGAAGATCTTCATGCTGATGGGAGCGTTGTGCGGCCTGTCGGCGGCGGTGGCGAGCGCGCGCCTCAACTCGGCGACGAACTCGCTGGGCACGCTCGACGAACTTTATGTCATCGCCTCGGCGGTCATCGGCGGCACGTCGCTCGCCGGTGGTATCGGCACGATCTACGGCGCCATCCTCGGCGCGCTCGTCATGCAGTCGCTGCAGACCGGCATGGTGCTGATCGGCTTCGACGCGGCGGTGCAGCAGATTGTCGTCGGTTCGGTCCTCGTGGCGGCCGTCTATATCGACACGATCTATCGCAAACGCACCAAGTAAGGGAGGCCGTCATGGAACAGACCCAATCAGCTGCCGCCCTGCGCCAAGCCGGGGCAACCCCTCTGGTGGAACTGCGCGACATGTCGATCGCGTTCGGCGGCATCAAGGCCGTCGACCACGCCAATGTCGATCTTTACCCCGGCGAGGTCGTCGGGCTGCTCGGGCACAACGGTGCCGGCAAGTCGACGCTGATCAAGATCCTGTCGGGGGCCTACCGGCGCGATACCGGGCACATCTTCATCAATGGCGAGGAAGCCCATATCGCCAATCCCCGCGACGCCAAGCGGTACAATATCGAGACGATCTACCAGACGCTGGCGCTGGCCGACAACGTGGATGCGGCATCCAACCTGTTCCTTGGGCGCGAACTGAGGACGCGGTGGGGCACGCTCGACGATATCGCCATGGAGGCGCAGGCGCGCAAGGTGATGGGGCGCCTCAATCCGAACTTCCGTCGCTTCAAGGAGCCGGTGAAATCGCTGTCGGGCGGGCAGCGCCAGTCGGTCGCCATCGCCCGCGCCATCCTGTTCAACGCGCGAATCCTGATCATGGACGAGCCGACGGCGGCGCTCGGACCGCAGGAGACCCATCAGGTCGGCGAGCTCATCAAGCAGCTCAAGGCCGAGGGAATCGGCATCTTCCTGATCGAGCACGACATCCACAACGTGTTCGACCTGTGCGACCGCATCTGCGTGATGAAGAACGGCCAGGTGGTTGGAACCGCGAAAATCGAGGATGTCACCAAGGACGAAGTGCTCGGCATGATCATCGCCGGCAAATGCCCGCCGGGCGCCGTGCCGGGGCCCGGCGCCCTTTCAATGGACAGTTGAGCGGAAAACCGGGTCAGTAATATCCGGCCGGGCAGGGCGCGATGTAGACGTGGCCCTTCTTGTTGCGGTAGCGGCATTCGCCCTTGTGGGTCGCCGCGCCGAGCAGGACGCCGGTCGCGCCGCCGGCCAACGCGCCGATCAGGGCGCCGCCGGGCTTGCCGGTCGCGATCGCCCCGATGGTGGCGCCGACGCCGGCGCCGACCGCCGCGTCATGTTCGGCGGTGGTGCAGCCAGCCACGAGGACAAGCGCGGACAATGCGATCAAAGTGCTTTTCATCGGTTCTCTCCGTAACCGTCATGCGCCCCCGCGCCGCCACTGAATGGGGCGCAGTCGCGGCAAAAATTCGGCAAGGATCAAAAAAACAACCAGATCGCGAACAATGCGAAGGCGAGTGCCGCGGCACCGCGCTTCCAGGAAAACGAAACGGCGGGAAATGGGCGGTTGTCCGGCTGGGCACCGGCGGCAAAATCGGCGAAAGCGAGCCGCGCCGCGGTTTCGGCCCTGTCGAATTCAGCGCTCATTCCCGTCATTGGGGTCCACTCCTGCCACGGCAAGACCGGAGCGCATCCTGCCGTATCGTGAAAACGCTCGCCGATTATGGTAAACGGATTGCTAACGTCCCAGCATGGCACGGGAGAATGATGCACGCATGACACAAGGCGGTCCACGCGTGGTGCTGGCGCTGCGTCACGGCGACGGTCCGGCCGACGATCGGGTGCATCGGCACGTGCGCAAGGCGGGATACCGGACGATTCGCGTTCGGGCGTTCGACGGCGAAAAGGTCGCGCGGCTCGATGGGGATGTCGCCGGCGTGGTCGTGTTCGGCGGCGGGTTCGATGCGTACGCCCACGAGCGCCATTACTTCCTCGCCGACGAGCAGCGATTGATCGAAGCCAGCATGGCGCGCAATGTTCCGGTGATCGGCATCTGCCAGGGCGCGCAGCAGATCGCCCATGCGCTCGGCGCCTGGGTCGGGCCATCGCGGCGTGGATTGACGGAATTCGGTTATTGCGAGGTCGAGCCTGTGCCGGGCGCGGAGGATTTCCTGCCCGGTCCGCTGGTCGTGGCGCAGTCGCATTGGCACGAATGCGACTTGCCGAGGGGCGCGCGCTGGCTTGCCACCAGCGCCACTTGCGACGTGCAGGCGTTTTCTTACGGGAGCGCACTCGCGGTGCAATTCCACCCGGAGGTGACGAAAAGCGGTTTTCGCCGCTGGCAGGCGGCGCCGTGGGCGCGCTACGGGCAGCCCGGTGCGCAGACCCGCGACGAGCAGGACCGGCTGATGCACGCCCACGACCGCCGCCAGGGCGCCTGGTTCCGCCGGTTGCTGGAGCGAATGCTGCCGCCGCTTTCGTAAGCAGCCGCTTAAATTCAGGGTCGGGATCCGACTCAGCCTGTGAATAAGTCTCCACTCTAGAGTGACGCGCCTAATTATTTTGCGCGGCGCAGCATTGCTTTTTGTGCAATGCAATAATAAGTGTTGCTACCTGCGGGAGGGACGCCGAAAAGGAGGCCTCCAGCGATGCATATTGCGCTCGCGCCATATCCTGAGTACCGGCCGCCACGCGGCATCGGTCTGCGCATTCTCGGCCGCGACGACATTCCCCTGCTGGTGACGCACATGACCGGGCTCGACGCCCGAGGCCGCTACGACCGGTTCAACGGCACCACGGACATTGCCTGGATCGAGAACTATGCCCAGCGCTGCATCCACCCTGGCGTCATGGTCATCGCCGCGCATCGCCAGGCCGAGGTGATCGGCGTCGCCGAACTGCATCCGGTGAAGCTCGATTCGGCGGAAGTGGCCTTCAGCGTCGATTCCGGATGGCGAGGGCGCGGCATCGGTTCCGCCCTGTTCGCGCTGATCCTTGAGGCGGCATGGTCGCGGGGGCTCGACGAGATCGAGATCACCACGCACAGCCAGAACGAGGCGATGAAGCGGCTGGCGCGAAAATTCGGCGCCGATGTGCATTTCCTCGACGGCGATTCGATCGGCCGGGTGCGCCTGGACGACATCCACATGCTCGACGCAACCCGGAGCTGATCGCAAAGCCTTCTCGTCGACCGGCGGAATGGTGTAGGGTCAAGAAATCATCCGGGAGGACGTCATGACCGACAATTCGTTTTTCGACATGTTCAAGGCGATGGGCAAGGGCATGAAGGTGCCCGGCGTCGATGTCGATGCCATCCTCGACTATCACCGCAAGAACCTCGAGGCCCTCGAAGCGACAGCGAAAATGGCGTCGGCGGGGGCGACGACCGTCTTCGACCGCCAGCGCGAGATGCTGGCCGATACGCTCAAGCAATGGACCGAAATCGCGCAGGCGGCGAAATCCGGGAATCCGCAGGATGTGATGGCCAAGCAGGCCGATCTCGCCAAGAAGTCGTTCGAGGCGGCCGTCAAGAATGCCAGCGAGACCGCGGACATGATGACACGCTCGGGTTCGGCGGCGTTCGACCTGCTGAAGCAGCGGATCACCGAGGCGATGGACGAGACGCGCAAGGCGGTCGAAAAGGTCAGCAAGGTCTGACCGCCGCCGATATTTTTTTCGCGTTCCGATAAAATTACGGTTCCCAATCGCGCCGCGCCGATTAAGATGATGCGTGCGCTTTGGGAGGAGCCATGTTTCTCGGCATTGATCTCGGGACGTCGAGCGTCAAGGTGCTGCTCGTCGATGACGCGCAGCAGGTCATCGGCTCGGCATCCGAGCCGATTGCCGTTGCCAATCCCCATCCGGGATGGTCGGAGCAGGACCCGGCGGACTGGCAGAGCGCAACCGACGCTGCGATCAGCCGGCTGAAGGCCGATCATTCGCGGGACATCGCGGCGGTTGCCGGCATCGGGCTCTCCGGCCACATGCACGGGGCGACGCTGCTTGACGGCAGCGACCGGCCGATCCGGCCCTGCATCCTGTGGAATGATACGCGCAGCCATGCCGAAGCGGCCGATCTCGACTCGCAGCCGGCCTTCCGTCGGCTGACCGGCAACATCGTTTTCCCCGGGTTCACGGCACCAAAGCTGCTTTGGGTGGCGCGCCACGAGCCGGCTCATTTCGCCGCCGTGCACAAGGTGCTGTTGCCGAAGGACTATCTGCGCCTGTGGCTGACGGGCGAATACCTCTCCGACATGTCGGATTCGGCCGGCACCTCCTGGCTCGATGTCGGGGCGCGGCGCTGGTCCGGCGAATTGCTGGCAGCAACGGGGCTTGAAGAACGGCAGATGCCGGGACTGGTCGAAGGCAGCGATCCGGCCGGGCGGCTGCGCGCCGATCTCGCCGAGCGCTGGGGCATGCGCGCCGCGGTGACGGTCGCGGGGGGTGCGGGCGACAACGCCGCTTCCGCCGCGGGTCTCGGCATCGTGCGCGAAGGCGAAGCGTTTGCCTCGCTCGGGACATCGGGCGTGCTGTTCGCCGCCAATGACGGCTTCAGGGCCTTGCCGGAAAGCGCGGTGCACGCCTTCTGCCACGCGCTGCCGGGCACCTGGCACCAGATGGGCGTGATCCTCGCGGCAACCGATTCCCTCAACTGGCTGGCCGAAATCACCGGGCGGTCGCAGGGGCAACTGACCGAGGAACTTGGCGAAGCGCTGCGGCCGCCGGGCGCCACGGCGTTCCTGCCCTACATCTCCGGCGAGCGGACGCCGCACAACGACGCGCTGATCCGCGGCGCGTTCGCCGGCATCGGCAAGGAAAGCCACCGCGCGGCGCTGACGCAGGCAGTGCTTGAGGGCGTCGCCTATGCCTTTGCCGATTGCCGCGACGCCCTGGCGGCGGCCGGCACGCGGCTGGATCGCGCTTTCGCCGTCGGCGGCGGCGCGCGCTCGCGCTACTGGCTGAAGGTGCTCGCGACCGTGCTAGGCATCCCGCTCGACCTGCCGGTCAACGGCGATTTCGGCGCGGCTTTCGGCGCGGCGCGCCTCGGCCTGATCGCCGCGACGGGCGCTGATCCGCTGTCGGTGATGACACCGCCTGCGATCGCCGAAACAATCGAGCCCGACAAGGCGCTGGCGGACGCGTTCGCCGAGCGCCTCGACACCTACCGCAAACTCTATCCCGCCATCAGGAGCGCCACGACGTGAGCACAGGATTTTTCGGCGACATCGCCCCCGTCCGCCATGAGGGCCCGGACAGCGACAATCCGCTGGCCTATCGGCACTACGACAAGGACGAGGTCGTTCTGGGCAAGCGCATGGAGGACAATCTGCGCTTCGCGGTCGCCTACTGGCACTCATTTGCCTGGCAGGGCGGCGATCCGTTCGGCGGCCAGACCTTCCAGCGGCCGTGGTTCGGCGACACGATGGAGCACGCGAAGCTGAAGGCCGACGTCGCCTTCGAGATGTTCGCTCTGCTCGGCGTGCCGTTCTACTGCTTCCACGACGCCGACGTGCGCCCCGAAGGCGCGACCTTCGCCGAGAGCCGCAAGAACCTGGAGGCAATCGTCGATATCTTCGCCGACAAGCAGAAGCAGACCGGCGTGAAGCTGCTGTGGGGTACGGCCAACCTGTTTTCGCACCGGCGCTTCATGTCGGGTGCTGCGACCAATCCGGATCCCGACGTCTTCGCCTATGCGGCGGCGACGGTGAAAAGCTGCATCGACGCGACGAAGAGGCTCGGCGGCGCCAACTACGTGCTGTGGGGCGGGCGCGAAGGCTACGAGACGCTGCTCAACACCGACCTGAAGCGCGAGGATGCGCAGATGGGCCGCTTCCTCAACCTCGTGGTCGAGTACAAGCATAAAATCGGCTTCAAGGGCACGATCCTGATCGAACCGAAACCGCAGGAGCCGTCGAAACACCAGTACGACTACGATGTGGCGACGGTGTACGGGTTCCTGCGTCGCCACGGGCTGGAAAACGAGGTCAAGGTCAACATCGAGCAGGGCCATGCGATCCTGGCCGGACACTCCTTCGAGCATGAACTGGCGCTCGCCAACGCGCTCGGCATCTTCGGTTCGATCGACATGAACCGAAACGACTACCAGTCTGGCTGGGATACCGACCAGTTTCCCAACAACGTGCCGGAGATGGCGCTGGCCTACCACGAAGTCATCAAGGGCGGCGGCTTCAAGACCGGCGGCACCAATTTCGACGCCAAGCTGCGCCGTCAGTCACTCGATCCCGAGGACCTGCTGATCGCCCATATCGGCGGCATGGACACGTGCGCGCGCGCCTTCAAGGCGGCGGCCAGGATGGTCGAGGACAAGGCGCTGATCGCACGGGTCGACGATCGCTATGCCGGCTGGAAATCGGCCGAGGCGAAGGCGATGCTTGCGGGCAAGCGGTCGCTGGCCGAGATCGCCGAGCGGGTCGAAAAGAAGAACATCAATCCCGAGCCGCGTTCGGGCCGGCAGGAACTGCTGGAGAACATCGTCAACCGCTACGTCTGATCGCGGGACCGCGTGCCGGTCAGGACCTTCCGGCGTGGCGTTCGGCGACATAGGCGCCGACGATGCCGGCGATCCAGTCCATGACGTAACGTACCCGTTGCGGCAAGTTGCGCCGGCTGACATAGAGCAGGTTCAGCGGCAGCGGCCGGGCGCGCTGGCGCGGCAGGATTTCCACGAGCCGGCCGGAATCGAGGTGATCGCGGACGCCGATGAGTGGCGCCTGGATAATGCCGAGGCCGGCGAGGCAGGCGGCCTGGTAGGAATCGGCGTTGTTGACGGTAAGGGCGCCACGCATGGCGACGGTGTGTTCCTTGCCGTCAGCCACGTAATCGAAACCATCGGCACGCGCTCCGAAAGCCGTCGCGTAATGGACGATCAGATGGCGGTCGAGGTCTTCGAGCCGCTCCGGGTGGCCGCGCGAGCGCAGATAGGCGGGGCTCGCGCAATTGACCTGAATGAGTTCGGCGATAGGACGGGCGATGAGAGCGGGGTCGACAACCTCTCCGGATCGCAACACGAAATCGTAGCCCTCGCGCACGAGATCGACGCGGCGCTCGGACCCGCCGATCTCGATTTCGAGAAGCGGTTGAGCGGCCAAGAGTTCGGGCAGGCGCGGAAAGACCGCGTTTCGAGCCACGGCGCCCGTCATGTCGATGCGGACGCGCCCGCGCAACTCGCCGGCGGCCTGGAACATGGACTGCAGTTCGTCGATGTCCGTCAGGGCATCCTTGCAGCGTTCATAGAAGGCGCGACCGTCATGCGTTAGTTCCACCTTGCGCGTGGTGCGGTGGAGGAGCCGCGCGCCGAGGCGCGCCTCGAGTTGCTGGACCGCGGTGGAAACCCGAGCCTTCGGCATGCCGAGGCTCGTGGCCGCCTGGCTGAAACTCGAAAGTTCGGCGACTCGGACGAAGATGTGCATCTCGCTGACGAACGACATTGTATGAAAATCCAGAACAAAGAAATCCAAATGACAATGTTTATCTCCGAATTTTAGCACAATACAAGCCTGACAGGACACAACCGAGGGCAAATCCCATGTCGCACGAACATATCGCCATCATCACCGGCGGCAGCCGCGGGCTCGGACGAAGCATGGCGCTTCATCTGGCGCTGCGCGGCGTCGGCGTGATCCTGACCTACAAGTCCGGCAGAGCGGAAGCCGAGGCGGTGGTCGCCGAAATCGCTGCGCAGGGCGGCAAGGCAGCGGCGCTGGCGCTCGACGTTGCCGACAGCGGTTCGTTCGATACCTTTGCCGCGGAAGTCGGCCAGACGCTCGGGGCAGTGTGGAACCGCGACCGCTTCGATTTTCTCGTCAACAATGCCGGCATTGGCCTTCACTCGTCTTTTACCGAGACGACCGAGGCGCAATTCGACGAGATGATGGCCATCCATCTCAAGGCGCCGTACTTCCTGACGCAGAAGCTGCTGCCGCTGATCGCGGATGGCGGGCGCATCGTCAATGTCTCCACCGGAACGACACGGATCATCCTGCCCGGCTATTCGGCCTATGCGACGATGAAGGGCGGGATCGAGGTGCTGACGCGCTACATGGCGAAGGAACTGGGGCCGCGGCGCATCGCCGTCAACGTGGTTGCGCCTGGCGCGGTGGAGACGGATTTCCGTGGCGGCGCGGTGCGCGACAACCCGCAGATGAACGCCATGATCGCGTCGCAGACGGCGCTGGGACGTGTCGGCCTTCCCGATGACATCGGCGCGATGGTCGCGTCGCTGCTGTCACCCGAGAATTCTTGGATCAATGCCCAGCGGATCGAGGTCTCGGGCGGGCAGTCGATCTGAACCGTTGACCGGCGTGGCGGATTAAGCTGCGCCGGTGCTTGCCCTGACGAGGCAATCGGTCAACATGGCCGCATGGCCTTCACGCTTCGCCAGCTCCGCTATTTCGTCGCCGTCGCCGAGCGCGGCTCGGTTTCCGGCGCCTCGCAAGCGCTGTCGATCAGCCAGTCGGCGGTGACCGAGGCGATCAAGGAGCTCGAGAGCGATCTCGGCGTCTCGCTGTTCGAGCGCCATGCGCGCGGACTGGCGGTGACCCACAAGGGCCAGCTGTTCATGCGCCACGCCACCAAGATCCTCGGCGATGTCTCGGACGCGCGCCGGGCGCTCGGCGAGGACGAAAGCGCACCGCCGGGACAACTGGCGCTCGGCGTCACCGCGCTTGTCGCCGGTTATGTGTTGTCCGACCTGCTGGCGCGCTACCGGCGGGCGTTTCCGGGGGTCAAGGTCTCGGCCATCGAGGACACGGGCGATTATCTGGAGCACCTGCTGGTCGGCGGCGAACTGGACGTCGCGGTGATGGTGACGTCGAACCTGCGCGACCGCATGGCGCTGACCACAGACCTCATCGAGCGTTCGCCCTACCGGCTGTGGGCGCCGCTCGGCCATCGCCTGGCCGCTCAGGAGAAGGTGTCGATCGCCGATGTCGTCTCCGAGCCCTTGATCATGCTGACCATCGACGAGATCGAGGAAAATACGGCGAAGCTGGTCCACGCGCTCGGGCGCAAGCCAGACATCGCGTTCCGGACCCGCTCGGTCGAGGCGGTGCGCTCACTCGTGGCGACCGGGGCCGGCGTCGCCATCCTGCCGGAACTGGTCTACCGGCCGTGGTCGCTGGAAGGCGACCGCATCGAGATGCGCGAGATCAGCGGCGACATGCCGGCGGTGCAGGTCGGCATGGCTTGGCGGCGCGGTTCGGGCCTGACTCCTGCCGCGCGCGATTTCATCGAGCTGGTGCAGGCGCAACGCGGCGGCCGGCCGCGCGGGTGATATCGGAAAAGCCGATATTCCTTTTCTGATAAATGAATTTGCGAAAGCTGAGGCACGCACTAGCCTTGGCGCATCTTGGGGCCGCGTGGCGAGGCGGCCCGTTCACGGGAGGTTGCACATGAAGAAGATCCTGAAATCCTGCACCGCGATGGCGCTGGCGCTGGCGACGAGCGCGCCGGCTTTTTCGGCCGAAATGATGAAGGAGCTCGGCAAGGGAGAGGGCGAAGTCTCAATCGTTGCCTGGGCTGGCTATATCGAGCGCGGCGAGACCGACAAGGCTTATGACTGGGTGACGGAGTTCGAGAAGAGCACCGGTTGCAAGGTTTCGGTGAAGACCGCCAACACCTCCGACGAGATGGTGGCGCTGATGAACGAGGGCGGTTTCGACCTCGTCACCGCTTCGGGCGACGCGTCGTTGCGCCTGGTTGCCGGCAAGCGCGTGCAGCCGATCAATACCGACCTCATCCCGTCTTGGAAGACCATCGACGAGCGGCTGCAGAACGCGCCGTGGCACACCGTCGACGGGGTCCATTACGGCACGCCCTATGTCTGGGGCGCCAATGTGCTGATGTACAACACCAACGCGTTCAAGGCGGCGCCGACCTCGTGGAAGGTGGTGTTCGAGGAAGCGACCCTCGACGACGGCAAGTCGAACAAGGGACGCGTGCAGGCCTATGACGGCCCGATCTACATCGCCGACGCGGCGCTCTACCTGATGGCGCACAAGCCGGAGCTTGGCATCAAGGACCCCTACGAATTGAACGAGGACCAGTACAAGGCGGCGCTCGACCTGTTGCGCCAGCAGCGCACGCTGGTCGGCCGCTACTGGCACGACGCCTTCATCCAGATGGATGATTTCAAAAACGAGGGCGTGGTCGCCTCCAGTTCGTGGCCGTTCCAGGTGAACGTTCTGCAGGCGGACAAGGATGCGATGGCCAAGACGCCGATCGCCTCGACCTTCCCCGAGGAAGGCGTGACGGGCTGGGCCGATACCACCATGCTGCATGTCGACTCGGCCCATCCGAACTGCGCTTACATGTGGATGGAACACTCGCTGGCGCCCAAGGTGCAGGGCGACGTGTCGGCCTGGTTCGGGACGGTTCCGTCGGTGCCGGCCGCCTGTAAGGGTAATGAACTGCTTACCGATGCGGGCTGCTCCACCAACGGGGCGGACAATTTCGACAAGATCCGCTTCTGGAAGACGCCGCAGACCAAATGCGCCACGCAGGGCGATGCATGCGTGCCCTACTATCGCTGGGTCTCGGACTATATCGGGGTCATCGGCGGTCGCTGATCGCTGAAACGGGCGGCAGAGCGATACCCCCCAATCCATCGCTCTGCCGCCGACCTTCTTGCGGAAGAAACCATGACGTTTGCGGTCCGATTCACCGCCGTGTCCCGGCATTTCGGCCATGTGAAGGCCGTCGACGCGGTCGATCTCGAGATCGCGCCGGGCGAGTTTTTCGCCATGCTCGGACCGTCGGGATCGGGCAAGACGACGTGTCTGCGCCTGATCGCGGGTTTCGAGCAGCCGACTTCCGGCCATATCGAGATTTTCGGCGAGACGGCAGAAGGCGTCCCGCCCTACCGGCGCAACGTCAACACGGTCTTCCAGGACTATGCGCTGTTCCCGCATCTCAACGTCCTCGACAACGTCGCCTACGGGCTGATGATCCGGGGCATCGACAAGGCGGAACGGCACCGGGCCGCCAAAGAGGCGCTGGAACTGGTCAAGTTGCCCGGCTACGGAGAGCGGCGGCCCGGACAGCTTTCCGGCGGCCAGCGCCAGCGGGTGGCGCTCGCTCGCGCCCTGGTCAACAAGCCGAAAGTGCTGCTGCTCGACGAACCGCTCGGCGCGCTCGACCTGAAGCTGCGCGAACAGATGCAGGAGGAGTTGAAGAGCCTGCAGCGTTCGCTCGGAATCACCTTCGTTTTCGTCACCCACGATCAGGGCGAAGCGCTGTCGATGGCCGACCGCGTGGCGGTGTTCAACGACGGGCGGATCCAGCAGATCGGGGCGCCGCAGGACATCTACCGGCGTCCGGTCTCGCGCTTCGTCGCCGATTTCGTCGGTTCCTCGAACGTGATCGGGCCCGCGCTGACCCAACGGCTCGGCGGCGGGTGGCGCTGGGCTTCGCTGCGCCCGGAGGCAATCCGGCTGGTTGACGGCGGCGACGGGCTGCGCGCCCGGGTCGCCGGCTCGCTGTTTCTCGGCGCGACGACCCGTCTCGTCCTCGACGTCGAGGGCACAACGCTGCACGCGGTTCTGCCGGGTAATACCGCGGTGCCCGCGGACGGCGCCCACGTGGTGCTCGATTTCGACCGTGCCGACCTGCACCTGATGGAAGCCGGGTGATGGGCGCGGCGGCGATCGGGGCGGGCGGAAGCGGATTTGCCAGCCGGCTGTCGGACGCGCTGTGGCGACGCCCGTCCCTGCTGCTGGCGCTGCTCATCGGGCCGCCGCTCTTCTGGCTCGGGATTGTCTATATCGGCTCGCTGCTGGCGCTGCTGGTGCAGAGCTTCTTCTCGATTGACGAATTTTCCGGGCTGATCGTTCGCGAGTTCACGCTCAAGACCTATGGCGAACTGCTTCAGCAGGCGAACGTCGATATCATCGGGCGTACCGTATCGATGGCCGCCCTGGTGACGCTGGCGTCGATCGCGGTGGGCTTTCCGGTTGCCTACTACGCCGCCCGCTTTGCCAAGGGCCGCTGGAAGGCGGTATTCTATCTCGGCGTGATGCTGCCGTTGTGGTCGAGCTATCTCGTCAAGGTCTATGCCTGGAAGCTGATCCTCGCCAAGGAAGGCATCCTGACCTGGCTGTTCGACCGGCTTCACCTGACCTGGCTGATCGACGGCTGGCTGGCGCTGCCGTTGGTCGGCGGCAACTCGCTGTCGACGAGCTATACCGGGACGTTCATCGTCTTTGTCTACGCCTGGCTGCCGTTCATGATCCTGCCGATGCAGGCGGCGCTGGAGCGCGTGCCTGCGAGCCTGATCGAAGCCTCGGGCGATCTCGGAGCGACGCCGGCGCAGGCGTTCCGGACCGTGATCTGGCCGCTGGCGCTGCCGGGCGTCGTCGCCGGCTCGATCTTCACCTTCTCGCTGACGCTCGGCGACTACATCATTCCGCAGATCATCGGCTCGTCGCGCCTGTTCATCGGCCAGGCCGTCTATGCGCACCAGGGCACGGCCGGCAACATCCCGCTGGCGGCGGCGTTTACCGTGGTGCCGGTGGTGATCATGGGGTTCTATCTGTGGGGCGCGAAGCGGCAGGGGGCTTTCGATGCGCTCTGAACGCAGCGGCGCAACCTTCGGGCTGAAGCTCGCGGCGGCCGGCGGGCTCGCCTTCATGCACCTGCCGATCCTGCTGATCTTCGTCTACGCCTTCACCACGGAAGAGCGGAGCTATGCCTGGCCGCCGCCGGGGCTAACGCTGAAATGGTTCGCCGTGGCCTGGGAGCGGCCGGACGTCTGGGAGGCGCTGTCGCTGTCGGTGCGGGTCGCGTCGCTCGCGACGCTGCTGGCGGTCATCCTCGGTACGCTGGCGGCGGCGGCGATGTCGCGATTCCGCTTCTTCGGGCGCGAGGCGATTTCGCTGCTGGTGATCCTGCCGATCGCGCTGCCGGGCATCATCACCGGTATCGCGCTGCGCTCGGCCTTCAACCTGGTGGACATCCCCTTTTCCTATCTCACCATCGTGCTCGGCCACGCGACCTTCTGCATCGTCGTCGTCTACAACAACGCGGTTGCCCGTTTCCGCCGCATGTCCGGCTCGCTGATCGAAGCGTCGATGGATCTCGGCGCCGACGGCTTCCAGACCTTCCGCCACGTGGTGCTGCCCAATCTCGGCACAGCCCTGCTTGCCGGCGGCATGCTGGCCTTCGCGCTCTCCTTCGACGAGGTGATCGTGACGACGTTTACCGCCGGGCAGCAGGCGACGCTGCCGATATGGATGCTGGAGGAACTGGTCCGCCCGCGCCAGCGCCCGGTGACCAATGTCGTGGCGATGGTGGTGGCGCTGGTCACCTTCCTGCCCATTCTTGCCGCCTATTACCTCACACGTGACGGCGACCAGATCGCCGGACAGGGAAAATGAACTGGAGGATGCCATGAACACCGAGATGCTGATCGGCTCGCGCTTCGAGAAGGGGACCGAAACCGAGGAGAACATCCTCAATCCGCGGACCGGCGAATCGATCCTCCATATAGCGGAGGCCAGCCCGGCGCAGATCGAGGCGGCGGTCGACGCGGCGGAGACGGCGTTCGTGACCTGGGCGCGTACGTCCCCGGCGCAGCGCTCGGCCTATCTGCTGAAGATCGCCGATCGCATCGAGCAGGAAGCCGATGCCTTCGCCGCCCTTGAGGCGCTCAACTGCGGCAAGCCGATCAATGCGGTTCGCAATGACGAGATTCCGGCCATCGTCGATTGCTGGCGGTTCTTCGCCGGCGCGGTGCGCTGCATGCCGGGCAACGCGGCGGGCGAATATCTGCCGGGGTTCACCTCGATGATCCGCCGCGATCCGATCGGCATCGTCGCCTCGATCGCGCCGTGGAACTATCCGCTGATGATGATGGCGTGGAAGCTGGCGCCGGCCATCGGCGGCGGCAACACGGTTGTGTTCAAGCCTTCCGAACAGACGCCGCTGACGGCGCTGAAAATGGCGAAGATCCTCGCAGAGGTGTTGCCGGAAGGTGTCGTCAATGTCGTTCTCGGGCGGGGTGAGAGCGTCGGCAACGCGCTCATCAACCATGCCAAGGTCTCCATGGTGTCGCTGACGGGCGACGTCGCCACCGGCAAGAAGATCCTGCAGGCGGCGGCCAAATCGGTGAAGCGCACCCATCTGGAACTCGGCGGCAAGGCGCCGGTGATCGTGTTCGACGATGCCGACATCGACGCCGTGGTCTCGGGCGTGCGCACCTTCGGTTACTACAACGCCGGACAGGATTGCACGGCGGCCTGCCGCGTCTATGCGGGCGCCAAGGTCTATGACAAGTTGGTCGCCGACCTCTCCTCGGCGGTTTCGACGCTGAAATTCGGCCAGGCCGACGACACGGAGAACGAGATCGGCCCACTGATCTCGCGGCGCCAGCGCGACCGGGTGGCGAGTTTCGTCGAGCGCGCGGCCGAAAAGAACCACATCGAGATCACCACCGGCGGCAAGGCCATGAACGGCGGCGGCTTCTACTACGAGCCGACCGTGGTGGCGGGCGCCTTGCAGAGCGACGAAATCGTGCGCCGCGAGGTGTTCGGACCGGTCGTGTCGGTGACGCGGTTCACCGATGTCGACGAGGCGGTCGCCTGGGCCAATGATTCCGACTACGGGCTCGCCTCGTCGGTGTGGACGAAGGACGTCGGGCGGGCGATGGAGACGGCGTCGCGGCTGCAGTATGGCTGCACCTGGGTCAACACGCATTTCATGCTGGTCAACGAGATGCCGCATGGCGGGTTGAAGCAGTCCGGCTACGGCAAGGACATGTCGCTCTATGCGCTGGAGGATTACACCGCCGTGCGCCACGTGATGGTTGCGCACGGATAGGCGCGACAGATCACGCGCGGCGAGGCGACAGGAGCCTTTGTTTGGCTCTTGAAGTCCCGCGTCCGAATCGGTTGTTGACCCGATCGGGCAAACAAAGGGAAATTCGCATCTCGGAACACCGTCCGGGGAGGCCGCCATCGCCCACTATCTGACCCTCAGCCGCGTCGCACGGCTTGTGGGCGTGCCGCGCTCGGCACTGCAGCGCATGGCCGCGACCGGCAAGCTGTCGACCTTCGACGGCGAAGTCGAACTGGGCGAAGTGCTGCGGGTTTTCCCGGACATTGCCATCGATGACGAAACGGAAATCCGGCGGGTCGAGGAGATCAAGGCGGCAGCAATCTCCAAGTCGCCGGCCGCCAAGCATCTGCCGGATCCGCAGGCGCTGGCGCAGCGCCTCAAGGCGCTGGGACGCGACTACGCTCGCGCCAAGGTGCTGGCGGACCACTACGAGATGGTGCATGGCGGGCTCTCGGAGCGCCTCGCCGAAATGGCGGAGGACGGGCGATTGCCCGCCGGCGCGGCCAACGATCTGATCGACTGGATGCGCCGCCAATTGCTGCTCGACAACGAGAACCGCGCGCGTCGCGAACGCCTGATCGCCAACGAAAGCCAGTTACGTGTCATGACCGCAACCGTCACGCTGATGCCGAAGGGCCGGACTTTTGAGGTCGAGGGCCGCGAGTCCATCCTTGAGGCCGGGCTGCGCGCTGGCCTGCCGCTGGCCTATGGCTGCTCCAATGGCAATTGCGGCGACTGCAAGGCCCGTCTTGTTTCCGGCGAAGTGGTGAAGGTGAAGCCGCACGACTACGTCTTCTCGCGCCAGGACAAGGCGGACAACGTCATCCTCACCTGCGCGTACTCGGCGGTCGGCGACGTCGTTCTCGAAGCCGGATCGCCCGGGGCCCGGGACATCGCCGAGCAGACGATTGCCACCAAGGTGCGGTCCATTGAAACGCCGGGGCCGGGCGTGACGGTCCTGACGCTGCTCACCTCGCGGTCGGAGCGGTTGCGCTTCCTCGCCGGCCAGCGCGTGCGCGTGGCGATCGGCGAGCTTTCGGCCGAACTGCCGGTGGCGAGCTGTCCGTGCGAGGAGCGGCGCATCGAACTGCATGTGCGCGGCGACGACGATTTCGCCCGGGCGGTCAAGGCGCTCAAGCCCAATGCGCCGGTGATGGTGACGGGTCCCTATGGCGAGTTCGTGCTCGACGACGACTCGGTCGCGCCGCTGCTGCTGGTCGCCATCGGCGCGGGGTTTGCCAGCATGAAAAGCCTCATGCAGCAGGCGCTGGCGCTGGAACAGGCGCCGACGATTACCTTTTTGAGGCAGGCCGATGCGGCCGGACCGTACCAGCAGAACCTGACGCGCTCCTATGCCGAATCGCTGGACCATTTCTTCTGTATCCCGGTGGACGGCGACTGGACGACCGCGCTGGCGGAGGCGGCGCGCGTGGCCGGGGCTCTCGCCGGGCATGATGTCTATGCGGCAGGGCCGGCCGCAGCACTCGCTTCCCTGCAGTCGACGCTGGAGGCGGCGGGCCTTCCGTCGTCGCGGTTCCGGGGCGAAGTGGTCGAATGAGCCGCATGCGGAAGCGCATCTGCGGGCCGGAGTGACTTTATTAGCTTTAAGTTACGTTTGGTGCGATGGCACGGATCGAGACATTCGGAACAACCGGCGCAGGCGAGGCCGTGCATCGGGTTCGCCTCGAGTGCGGCGGGCTAAGTGCGAACATCCTGACCTGGGGCGCGGTCGTGCAGGATCTGCGCCTTGCCGGGCATGCGCCGCCTCTCGTGCTCGGGTTCGATCGGTTTGACGACTATCCGGCGCAATCGCCCTGGTTCGGCGCCATCGCCGGGCGCTTCGCCAACCGCATCGGCGGCGGGCGGTTCTCAATCGACGGACGCGAATTCCAGGTCGAGCGCAACTGGCTCGGACACCACACATTGCACGGGGGCGCGGCGGGCATGGCGCACACCGTCTGGGAAATCGCCGACGCCGGCGACGATTTCGTTACGTTGGCGCGGCGCGATTTGAATGGGGCAGCGGGGTTCCCCGGAAACCTCGATGTCGAATGTCGGCATTCGCTTACGGATAGCGGTACATTCGCCGTGGACCTGACGGCGACGACCGATGCGCCGACGCCATGCAGCCTGGCGCATCATTCCTATTTCAACCTCGACGATGGCGGCGCCGGCGAAGTTCTCGGGCATGAGCTGCAGATCGCGGCCGACGCGTATCTTCCCGTCGACGCGGATCTCATTCCGACCGGCGAGATCCGGCCGGTCGAAGGCGGATGGTTCGATTTCCGCGAGATCCGGCCGATCGGCTTGATGGATGACGGCGGCGAAGCCGGCTACGACCATAATTGGTGCCTGGCTCAGGCTCGACGACCGGTGGCGTTCGCCGCGCGGGCGAAGGGCCGACATTCAGGCATCGCGCTGGAAGTCTGGACCAGCGAACCCGGACTGCAATTCTACGATGGCGCGGGAATTCCGGGCGGACTTGGCGGGTTGGACGGCATCGTCTACGGGCCGCGTTCCGGGTTCTGTCTCGAGCCGCAAATCTGGCCCGATGCTCCCAACCGGCCGGAGTTTCCGAACGCGATCCTGCTTCCTGGCCAGACCTATCGGCAGCGAAGCGAGTTCCGCTTCCATCGCAGGTGAGTCGGGATGAGCCCGAGGTGGTGATCCCGACAGGATTTGAACCTGTGACCCCCAGATTAGGAATCTGGTGCTCTATCCAACTGAGCTACGGGACCACGCGGGCAGACATACGCGCTTGCGCCGGCAAATCCAAGCGCCCGCGGGTCAGGCCGGGGGAAGCAGGGTTTCGGCGAGGCGGACCCAATAGGAGATGCCGGCGGGAATGGCGTCGTCGTTGAAATCGTAAGCCGGGTGGTGGAGCCCGGCGGTGTCGCCATTGCCCATGAAGATGAAGGCGCCGGGGCGGGCATTGAGCATGTAGGAGAAATCCTCCCCGCCCATGACCGGGGCGACCGACGGGTTGACATTGGCCTCGCCGACGACGGCGCCTGCGACATCGGTGGCGATGACCGTCTCGGCCTCATGGTTGAGGGTGACCGGATAATTGGCGTCGTAGTCCACCTTCGCTTCCGCGCCGGCCGCGCCGGCGATCCCCTGGGCAAGGGCGAAGATGCGGGTACGCGCCAGATCGGCGAGTTCCGGTTTCAGCGTGCGGACCGTTCCGGCAATCTCCGCCGTCTCGGGGATGATGTTGTAAGCGTCGCCGGCGTGGAACTTGGTGACGGAGACGACCAGGGCCTCGACGGGGTCGGCGCCGCGCGAGACCACCGTCTGCAGCGCGGTGACGATCTGGCTGGCGATGACGATCGGGTCGGTGGTGCGGTGCGGCATGGCGGCGTGTCCGCCCTTGCCCCTGACCGTGATGGTGAACTCGGCCGTCGAGGCCATCAGCGGGCCCGGCCGGAGAGCAAACTTGCCCACAGGGAGGCCGGGCATGTTGTGAAGGCCGAAGACGCGCGAGATGCCGAAACGCTCCATCAGGCCTTCCTCGACCATGACGCGGCCGCCGCCGCCGCCCTCCTCGGCCGGCTGGAAGATCACCACGACCGTGCCGGCGAAATTGCGCGTTTCGGCGAGGTACTTCGCGGCGCCGAGCAGCATCGCGGTATGACCGTCATGGCCGCAGGCGTGCATGACGCCGCTGTTGGTGGAGGACCACTGCTTGCCGGTCGATTCGACGATCGGCAGCGCATCCATGTCGGCACGCAGGCCGATCACCGGCCCGTCGCCCTTGCGGCCGCGGATGACGGCCACGACACCCGTCTTGGCCATGCCTTCCACAAGGTCGTCGACGCCGAATTCGCGCAGCCTCTCAGCGACGAAGGCGGAGGTTTTGAAGAGATCGAAGTTGAGTTCCGGCATGGCATGCAGGGCCCGCCGCCATTCGGCGACTTCGCCCTGCATCTCCGCAGCCCGGTTGAGGATAGCCATGAATGCTCCTTCTGCCGCAGCCCGCCATGCCTGGACGGAGGGCGCTTTTGCCTTGTTGGGGCCACATCGTCTGGTAAAGTGCGTCGCGGCCCGATGCTTGCGACGATAAAAGCGCGGCGCCACACAATCGGCAACCCCAGGACAGCGAAATCTAGAGCTCGCATGACGTTCCGCCCGATCCTGCGCCTTCTTGCCGCGACGGCCGTCGCCATCGCGACCCCGGCCTTGGCCGGCACGTCGATCCTGGTCGACATCGGCACCGGGCGCGTGCTGGCGCAGGACAACGCGTTGCAGGCCTGGCATCCGGCGTCGCTGACCAAGCTGATGACGGCCTATGTGACGTTCCGGGCGCTGAAGGCCGGCGAAATGACGCTGCAATCGCCGGTCCGGATGACGAAGAACGCCGCCAAGCGGCCACCGGCAAAAATGGGCTACAAGCCCGGTGCGGTGATGACGCTCGACAACGCGTTGAAGATGCTGCTGGTCAAATCGGCCAATGACATCGCGGTTGCGGTCGCCGAAAATGTCGCGGGATCGGAAGCCGCCTTCGTCGAGCGGATGAACGCGGAAGCTGCCCGCCTAGGGATGTCGGGCAGCCATTTCGTCAATCCGAACGGCCTCCACGATCCGGCGAACGTGACGACGGCGCGCGACCTCGCCGTTCTGGCGAGTGCGATTCGGCTCGAATTTCCCGAATATGCCCATTATTTCGACATCGAGGCGCTGACCGACGGCAAACGCCTGCTGAAGACCTACAATCTGCTGATCGGCCGTTTCGACGGTGCCGACGGCATGAAAACCGGCTTCGTCTGCGCTTCGGGGTTCAATCTCGTCGGTTCGGCGACGCGCGACGGGCGGACTTTGGTGGCCGTGGTGCTCGGCGCGCCGGACGGGAACAAGCGTGCCGTGGAGGCCGCCGAGCTTCTGGCGCGCGGGTTTTCAGCCGATCCGCGCTCCGGTTCGCCCTTGGCGGCGCTATACGGTCCGTCGCCGGCGCCGGTGCCCGACATGCACGATACGATCTGCCCCAAGCCGAAGAAGCCCGAACCCGGCCAGAAGCCGGCGCCGCAGGAGGCTGTGGACAAGCCGAAACTCGATTCGCCCTGGCTGCACGATCCGGATCACCCGCCGGTCGCCGTCAAGGTTGGCCTTGGCGGCGCGGTCGGCGAAGCGCGGGTGATCGATGAGCCGTCCAAGCCTGTCCCGGTACCGACGCCGCGGCCGGACTATCCGCTGAAGGCCGCCGTCGAGACCGGCCAGAGCGTGCAGTGACGGCCGCATGAAACCCGTTCCCGTCACCATTCTCACCGGTTTCCTCGGCGCCGGGAAGACAACGCTGCTCAACCGCATGCTGAAGAGCCCGCTGCTCGCCGACGCCGCGGTCATCGTCAACGAGTTCGGCGATGTCGGTGTCGACAACCTGATCGTCGAATCTTCGGGCGAAGCGATGATCGAACTCTCCGGCGGGTGCCTGTGCTGCACGATGGGCGCAGAGCTTTCCGAGACCCTCGCCGAACTGATGGACCGCATGCATACCGGCAAGATCAAACCGCTGTCGCGGGTGGTGATCGAGACGACCGGGCTTGCCGATCCCGGGCCGGTCATCCGCTCGATCATCGGTCACCCGGTCCTGGTTCAGGCTTATCGCCTCGACGGGGTCATTACGGTGGCCGATGCAGTGAACGGCGCAGTGACGCTGGACGAAAATGCGGAATCCGTGGTGCAGGCGGCCGTCGCCGACCGGATTGTGCTGACGAAGACCGACATCGCCGTCACCGGCGCGGCGGCGGTCCTGAGGGAGCGTCTGCGGGCGATCAATCCTCACGCCCGCTTCCTTGAGGCGCAGGGGCTCGACGACGCGGCAATGCTGCTCGACGGCGCATTCGACCCGAGCCTTGCGCGCGCCCACGCCAGCAATCACCATTCTCACGATCACGATCACGATCACGATCACGATCACGATCACGATCACGATCACGATCACGATCACGATCACGATCACGATCACGATCACGATCACGATCACGATCACGATCACGGGCATGACGCGCACGGCCACGGGCCGCACGATGCCGATGTGCGTTCATTCGTCATCGCCCATGAAGCGCCGATCAGCCGGCTGACGCTGGCGATGTTCCTCGACCTTGTGCTGTCGGCTCACGGCGAGGGCTTGCTGAGGCTCAAGGGCCTGGCGTGGACGCTGGAGGACGGCGACATTCCGCTGGTGGTGCAGGCGGTGCGCCGGGCGTTGTCGCCGCCCTATCGGCTGGACCGGGCAGTATCACCGGCGCAGACCCGGCTGGTGTTTATCGGCAAGTCGCTGGACGAAATGGCGATCCGGGATGTCTTCGCCGCGTTCGTCAACAATCCCGTGATCGATAGGCCCGATCGAACAGCGCTGACGGATAATCCCCTTGCTCCGCCCGGGCTGCGGTTTACCGCCGGATAGACGAGGAACCGCTCAGCCGCCGAAAACCTTCCACCATTTCTTTTTCGCAGGGGCCGGTTCGCCGGTTTCGGCGGTTGCGCTGGTGTCAGCGCTCTCGGCGGTTGCGCTGGTGTCAGCGCTCTCGGCGGCAGCGGCGGGCTTCGGCTCGGGAACCGGAGCGGCTGCCAGGGCTTTGCGCACCTCATCCTCGGCCTTCTGCTTCTCGGCGGTTTCGAAGGAGGGAGGCAGGCGCGAAACCTTCTTTCCGGCCGAGCGGGCCTTGCTCCACGCCGAAACGAGATTGGCTTCCTTGACGCCGGCGATGGATGGAGCGGGCGGCGGCAGGTTCTGCGACGTTGCAGCCGAAAAGGCCGATTTCTCGCTTTCCTGCAGGGCCGAATAGGCGACCTTGATGGAGTCCGACTGAACAGCCGCCGGGCAGGCTTCCGAGGCCTTGAAGCTCTTGCCTGCCTCGGCAACCAGATTGAAAACGTAGCGCTTCTCGCAAACGTCCACCTTCGGCGGGACCTTGGCGATCTCGAAATGGTCGTAACCTTCCTTCAGCATCTGCCAGAAGGGGTAGTTGGGGTCGTTGCGGTAGCGCGCCATGTTGGCGGCCGACATGCGAAACGGGAAGGCCTCAAGCTGGATCTCGGACTGCCCGCCGCGAAAGGCATCCCGGGCAAAGGCATAAATCTGGGCCACCTGCTCGTCGGACATCGAATAGCAGCCCGACGATGAACAGGCGCCATGCACCATCAGGTTGGCGCCGGTGCGGCCGTGGGCGCGGTCGTAGGCGTTCGGGAAGCCCGTATCGAAGGCGAGGTAGTAGCTCGACTTCGGATTCATCTGATACGGGCGGATCGGGTAGAAACCCTCCGGCGCCTGCCGGTCGCCCTCCGTGAATTTCGGTCCCAGCTCACCGGAAATCTTGCAGATATCGTAGGTGGTCACGAGGTCGTAGCGCCCGGTGTCCTTGCGCTTCCAGACCTCGAACTTGCCCTCTTCCTTGAAGATGCGGAACATGACCGGCGAATAGCGGGTCATGCCCTTGGCCTTCATCTGCTGAACGAGCTTCTCGGGCAGCGGCCGTTCGGCCTTCGGGCCGAAATCCTTGATCGCTTCTTCCTGGCAACCGGCGAGCGACAAGGTCGCTGCCAGGAGAAATCCGCCAAGGGTCGCCTTTTTCATCGAAACCGTCCGGAGTGTCCCGCCCCCCGACGCGCCGGGAGCCTGCCGCTTTCCTTACGCCCGTTAACCTTGCCAAAAGCTTACGGCAAGGCCTGCGTGCGCGGCGCGCCTTTGAGCCGATTGAGCGCACAGCCTTGGCGATTTTATGGCGAAACGGCGACGGCCTGCCTTACAGGTCCCGGCCGATGGCAAGGAACTTGTCGCGCCGAGCTTCGCGATGATTGACATTGGAGGCCGCCAGTTCCGCAAGCGCGGTGGCGATCTGCTCGCCGGCGGCCGCGATCGCAGCCGCCGGATCGCGATGCGCGCCGCCGAGCGGCTCGGCGATGATGCCGTCAATGACCTTGAGTTCCTTCAGGTCCTGCGCCGTGATCTTCATCGAGGTCGCCGCATCCTTGGCGCGGGTCGAATCGTGCCACAGGATGGACGCCGCGCCTTCCGGCGAGATCACCGAGTAGATGGCGTGTTCCAGCATGTAGACGCGGTTGGCCGTGGCAATCGCGATGGCGCCGCCGGAGCCGCCTTCGCCGATGACGAGCGAGACGATCGGCGAGCGCACCGACAGGCAGGTCGCGGTCGAACGCGCAATCGCCTCGGCCTGGCCGCGCTCTTCCGCGCCTATGCCGGGATAGGCGCCGGCAGTGTCCACCAGGGTGACGATCGGCAGGCCGTAGCGGTCCGCCAGTTCCATGATCCGCACGGCCTTGCGGTAACCTTCCGGGCGCGCCATGCCGAAATTGTGGGCGAGGCGGCTCTTGGTGTCGTCGCCCTTCTCCTGGCCGATGATGGCGACGGGCGTGCCGCGGAAACGCGCCAGACCGGCGATGATCGCCTTGTCCTCGCCAAAGGCACGATCGCCGGCCAGCGGGGTGATGTCGGTGAAGAGGCTGTCCATGTAATGCAGGCAGTGCGGACGGTCAGGGTGACGCGCCACCTGCGCCTTCTGCCAGGGGGCGAGCGCCTTGTAGAGGTCGCGCAGCGTATCCTGCGACCGCTTCTCCAGCTTGGCTATCTCGTCGGCGAAATCGACGTTGCCGCCTTCGCTCATCTTCCGGAGTTCGACGATCTTGCCCTCGATGTCGGCGACCGGCTTTTCGAAGTCGAGATAGATGCTCATCGGCGTTCCAGGTTCCTTTCCCGGCCCGCGCGCTGCTGCGCGAAGGCGGAAGCGGCCATCGCTCTAGCCCTTGCGACCAGCCTCGGCAAGCGGGTGGTGGCTTTCGACGAGGTCAACGAGGCGTTCTTCCAGTACATGGGTATAGATCTGCGTGGTGGAAATATCGGCGTGGCCGAGCAATTGCTGGACGACACGCAGATCGGCGCCGTGGGCAAGGAGGTGGCTGGCGAAGGCGTGTCTTACGACATGCGGCGAAAGATCGGCGCCGCCGAGGCCGGCGCGGGCGGCCAATCCCTTGAGTTCGCGGGCAAAGACCTGGCGCGGCAGATGGCCGGCTTCGCCGCGCGAGGGGAAGAGATAGGGGCTGTCCTGCGCCTCCCGGTCGGCGCCGCGCACGGTCATCCAGGCGGTGAGCGCGTCGCGCGCCTTTGCCGACAGCGGCGCGACACGCTCCTTGTCGCCCTTGCCCCTGACCACGAAAAAGCGCTCGTCCCTGAGCGCAACGGTGACCGGCAGCGAAACGAGCTCGGAGACGCGCAATCCGGTCGCATATAGGGTCTCGACGAGGGCGTGCAGGCGCAACGCGGCATAACGATCTTCGGCTTCCCCCGCTGCCTCGCGCGAAGCCTGATCGAGCAGTCGGGAGACATCGGCTTCCGAAAGCGTTTTCGGCAGCGGGCGGCCCGGACGCGGGCTGTCGATCACGCCGGTCGGATCGTCGCCGCGCAGTCCCTCGGCATAGAGGAAACGAAAGAACTGGCGCAACGCCGACAGACGGCGCGCCTGCGAGGTCGGGGCGAAGCCGCGGCGCGCCAGCCCAGCGATGTAGGCGCCGAGCGCCCCTGAGCCGCTGTCTGCAAGTCCGCCGCCCAGCGCTTCGTTGGCATCCTCGAGATCGCGGCGGTAGGAGGAAAGCGTGTTGTCTGCCGAACCACGCTCGGCGGACATCATCTCGAGGAAGGATTCGATAGCCGTGCGGCTGTTCATTGCGACTGGCCGGCCGCGGGCGCTCCGGTGTCCTCGATGGGAACGCGGGTGCTGATTTCGCCCTGCTTCGGCTGGACGAACGTCACGAGCGCGATCATCGCGGCGAAGACCAGGCCGGCAAGGAAAATGATCGTTGTGAGAAAGCGAAACAGCGTCGGCATCGACGTCGCGGCACCCCTGTTGTCGGAGTTCCTTATGGAACTGCGAGGCCGCAGAGGCAAGCATTCTTGACGCCCGCGGCGGATTCGGCCCATAGCCGCAGCGGGATCATGTCCATGAACGATACCGACGCAAACGACGACGAACGCCTTGCCCGGATGCGTGAGCATCTGGGCGCGCGCGCCATCGTGTTCGTCGGCCTGATGGGTGCCGGCAAGACGGCGATCGGGCGGATCGTGGCCAAAGCGCTCGATCTTCCGTTTTCCGATTCGGATCACGAAATCGAGGACGTATCGCGCATGAGCGTGCCGGAGCTGTTCGAGCGCTACGGCGAGCCGGAATTCCGCGCGCTGGAACAGCGGGTCATCAGCCGGCTGCTGCACGAGGGCGCCCGCGTGATCTCGACCGGCGGAGGAGCGTTCATGAATGCCGAGACCCGAAAGGCGATCGCTGAAAGCGCTGTCTCGGTCTGGCTCAAGGCGGACCTCGACACGCTCATGGCGCGGGTCTCGAAGAAGCAGAACCGCCCATTGCTGAAGACGCCCGATCCGCGCGGGACGATGGTGAAGCTCATAGAGGCCCGCTACCCCGTCTACGCGGAAGCTGACATCACCGTGGTCACGCGCGACGAGACGCGGGAAATCATCGCTGACGAGACGCTTCGGGCGATCGACGCCTGGCTTGTCGATCATCCCGCGCAAGATGAAAAGGAACGTGCATGACCTCCGGCGCTCAGCAACGAACGGTTACCGTCGGTCTCGGCGACCGGGCCTACGACATCCTGATCGGCCCGGGGCTGATCGCGCGCGCCGGCGCGGAAATTGCCGCGCGGCTGCCGCGCGCGCGCGTCGCCGTGGTGACGGACGAGAACGTGGCCGCGGCGCATCTCGCCACGCTCACCGAAGGGCTGGCCCAAAGCGGTGTCGCGGCTGCCGACCCGATCATCCTGCCACCCGGGGAGAAGACGAAGAGCTTTCCGTATCTCGAAAAGGTGGTGGATGCCGTCCTTGCGGCGCGCCTGGAGCGCGGCGATGCGGTCGTGGCACTCGGCGGCGGCGTGGTCGGCGACCTGACCGGCTTCGTCGCCGGAATCATCCGCCGCGGCATGAATTTCGTCCAGATCCCGACGTCGCTGCTGGCACAGGTCGATTCCTCGGTTGGCGGCAAGACCGGCATCAACAGCGCGCACGGCAAGAACCTTGTCGGCGTGTTCCACCAGCCGCGCCTCGTTCTCGCCGATACCGGAGCGCTCGATACATTGCCCGAACGCGAATTCCGGGCGGGTTATGCCGAGGTGGCCAAATACGGGCTGATCGACCAGCCGGACTTCTTCGCCTGGCTCGAAGGAAACTGGCGCGACGTTTTCGAGGGCGGCGAGGCGCGCACCGAGGCGATCGCGCGCTCATGCCAGTCCAAGGCCGATGTGGTGGCGCGCGACGAACGCGAGACCGGCGACAGGGCGCTGCTCAATCTCGGGCACACCTTCGGCCACGCGCTCGAAGCGGCGACCGCCTATGACAGTGCCCGTCTCGTCCATGGCGAAGGTGTCGCCATCGGCATGGCCTTGGCCCACCGGTTTTCCGCCCGGCTCAATCTCGCCAGCCCGGACGATGCGGCGCGGGTCGAACGGCATCTCAAGGCGGTCGGCCTGCCGACGCGGCTGTCGGACGTGCCGGGCGGTCTGCCATCGGCGGAGAAACTGCTGGAGTTCATCGCACAGGACAAGAAGGTCAGCCGCGGCGCGCTGACGTTCATCCTGACGCGCGGCATCGGCCAGTCGTTCGTCGCGCGCGATGTGCCGGCCTCGGAGGTGCTGCTCTTCCTGCGTGAGAATCTCGGGACATGACCGGCTGGGTCGTCGCCGCTGTCCTCCTTGCCGCCATGGCGGCTATGGTGGCGTACCGGCACGAACTGGACGAATGGTTCGGCCGCATGACCGGGGAAGAGGAGCTTTCGGCGGCGGACGAGCTGCGCGGCGCGGTCGAGGAAATGCACCGTGAAGGCCAGGTGGTGAAAGCCGACCGCGACCGCCTCGGCGGCCTGCTCGATCTTTCGGAACTCGAGGTGGCCGATGTCATGGTCCACCGTACCGCCATGCGCATGATCGATGCCGACGAACGCCCCGAAACCATCCTTCGGGAGGTGCTGTCCAGTTCGCATACGCGCATGCCGGTCTACCGGGAAACGACGGAAAACATCATCGGCGTGCTGCACGCCCGCGACTATGTCCGCGCCTATCACGAGGCCGGCGAGGAGGTCGGGGCGATCGACGTCACCACAATCGCCGCGAAGCCCTGGTTCGTGCCGGAAACGACGACGCTCTCCGACCAGCTCAACGCCTTCCTGCGCCGAAAGGCCCATCTCGCCATCGCCGTGGACGAATACGGCGAGGTCAAGGGGCTGCTCACGCTGGAGGACATCCTGGAGGAAATCGTCGGCGATATCGCCGACGAACACGACGCCGGCCTTCCGGGGATCAAGCGGCAGGGGGACGGCTCCTATGTCATCGACGGGGCGACCCCGATCCGCGACATCAACCGCGCCCTCGACTGGTCGCTGCCGGACGACGAGGCCACGACCATCGCCGGTCTGGTGATCCACGAGGCGCGAACAATTCCCAACGAGCGGCAGGCGTTCACGTTTCATGGCGTCCGTTTCACCATCATGAGGCGGGAGAAGAACCGCATCGTTCGCCTGAGAGCGAAACCGGTGCCGATCGCGTAAGGAACCATTTACACTATCGCCGCATTACCGATCGTTCATTGGCATTCGCCTTCTGGCTCGCGCAGGGTTTCGCCTGAAAGGGTGAGACAATGATCGAACGCAGAACCTTCCTCTTCGGTGCGGCCTGCCTCCTGACCGGTGTCGCGCCGGCCTCCGCCGGTCTCCTGCGGCGCAGTCCGCTTGAGCCGGTGACGGCGAACTACGGACCGGCGCGACTCGACATCTACGCGCCCGCCGGGGCCGTCGGCCTGCCGGTCGTCTTCTGGGTGCATGGCGGCGGCTGGCGCATCGGCAACCGCCGTCATGTCGACAAGAAGCCCGAGTTCTTCACCGACCTCGGCTATGTCTTCGTTTCCATCGACTACAGGATGTTGCCGCAGGCCGATGTCGCCACCCAGGCGAAGGATGTCGAAGCGGCTTTCTCCTGGGTCAGGGCCCATATCGCGGACCATGGCGGCGACCCCCGTCACATCGTCGCGATGGGCCATTCGGCCGGCTGCCATCTCGTCGCGCTGACTGGGCTGCGCGGCGGGCTGGTGGGTGTGAGCGGCCTCATCCTCGACGATGTCGAAGCCTACGACCTTGAGGACATGGCTGCGCACGGGCGCCTGCGCCATGTCTATGCCGAGGCGTTTTCAGATCCCGGCCAATGGAAGGCGCTTTCGCCGATCACCTATGCGGAGCGTCCCGGCCAACCGCCGGTGCTGATCGCCTGGTCCAGGGTCGAGGGGCATGAGGCGGCGGCGCATCGCCTGGCCGACCGGCTGCGCCGGTCCGGCACCAGTGTCGGCCTGTTCGACGGGTCGGCCTATTCGCACGGCCGGATCAACCGCCTGATCGGCGAACCGTCGGAGCCGATCACGCAGGCGGTGGCCGCATTCGCCGCCGCCTGTCTCGATCCTTGAGGAACGTCAGTTCACCTCTTCCGGCGCAGACGCCTCGACGGCCAGCGCGTGAAGGCCGGCGGCGAATTCGTCGGCAAGCAGGGCATTGACGATTCGGTGGCGATCGACGCGGCCCTTGCCGGAAAAAGCCGGCGAAACGACGCGGATGCGCAGGTGCGTTTCGCCAGCACCGTCGAAATAGGTCTCCTTGCCGTGCTCATGATGGTGGTGGCCGGCATGGCGGTGGCTTTCGTTGATGACTTCCAGAAAGGTCGGCGAAAGGCCGGAACGCAGCTTGCTTTCGATGGCGGGAATGATGGACATTGGTTTTGATCCTACCCATATCTGGTGAAGCACGGGGAGCGTAAACGCGTCCTTCAGCGTTTCCGACCAACATCGGCGAATGTCAATTCTTGTATCGTGCGGCAAACCACCCATAATCGAGACGGCATGAAACCCGTATCCGACTTCATGGAACGCATTCGCATCCGGCGCGACGACGCGCGGGAGGCGCGCAGCGTTTTCCCGCGTTGCCAGTGGGACGGCTGCGAGGAGGCCGGGACCCACCGGGCGCCGGTCGGACGCCAGCGCGAGGGCGAGTATTTCCGCTTCTGCCTCGATCACGTGCGTTTCTACAACAAGAATTACAATTACTTCTCGGGCCTTGCCGACAACGATGTGGCGCGGTTCCAGAAAGAGGCGCTGACCGGGCACCGGCCGACCTGGCGCATGGGGGTCAACGGCGGGGGTGCCGCGCCCGGCGCCGATTTCATGCGCGGCCGGGCGTCGAACCTGAACCGGCGCCTGCGCGATCCGTTCAATCTCTTTTCCGGCGCGCGCGATGCCACCGAGCAAACCACGCGCACCCGGCGCGCCCGCCCGCTGGAGGCGAAGGCGCTCGAAACGCTCGGCCTGGAAGTGACCGCCACCTCCGGCGAGATCAAGGCGCGTTACAAGGCGCTGGTCAAAAAGCATCACCCCGACGCCAATGGCGGCGAGCGGGGGTCGGAGGATCGGTTCCGCGATGTCGTGCAAGCGTACCGATTGCTCCGGCAGGCCGGTTTCTGCTAGAGCCGCACGGTAAAACAGCGCCAACCCGGATTGATCGACGGGGCGTGTAGCCCAGTCCGCGGGAGTCATGATGAACAAGGTCGAACGCGACATCGCCAACCTGCCCGACACGACACTGTCGGTGGAGAAGGTGTTCGGATTCAAATCGAAAATGACGGTTCCGGCCTATACGGCGCCTGATCAGCACGTGCCGGAAGTCGATCCGGACTACCTCTTTGACGAACCGACGACGATGGCGATTCTTGCCGGATTTGCCTTCAATCGCCGCGTCATGGTGTCCGGATACCACGGGACCGGCAAATCGACCCACATCGAACAGGTGGCCGCGCGGCTCAACTGGCCCTGCGTGCGCGTCAACCTCGACAGCCATGTCAGCCGCATCGATCTGGTCGGCAAGGACGCAATTGTCCTGAAGGAAGGCCAGCAGGTCACCGAATTCCGCGACGGCATCCTGCCTTGGGCCTACCAGCACAATGTCGCGCTGGTGTTCGACGAATACGATGCCGGCCGACCGGACGTGATGTTCGTGATCCAGCGCGTCCTGGAATCCTCGGGCCGGCTGACCCTGCTCGACCAGAGCCGCGTCATCAGGCCGCATCCGGCCTTCCGCCTGTTCGCCACCGCCAACACGGTCGGCCTGGGCGACACGACGGGCCTCTATCACGGCACGCAGCAGATCAACCAGGCGCAGATGGACCGCTGGTCGATCGTCACCACGCTCAATTACCTGCCGCACGACAACGAGGTCGCCATCGTGCTGGCCAAGAACAAGTCGATGCGCAACGACAAGGGCCGCGACATCGTCTCCAAGATGGTGCGCGTCGCCGACATGACGCGCCAGGCCTTCATCAATGGCGACCTGTCGACCGTGATGAGCCCGCGTACGGTCATCACCTGGGCCGAGAACGCCGAAATCTTCGGCGATGTCGGCATGGGCTTCCGCCTGACCTTCCTCAACAAGTGCGACGATCTGGAGCGGCCGCTGGTGGCGGAGTTCTATCAGCGCGCCTTCGGCGAGGAACTGAAGGAATCAGCGCTCAACGTGGCGCTGAGCTGAGCGGGGCGCCGCGATGGCCCAGCCGGGCGACAACACCCGAGGAAAAGGCAAGAGCGGCGGCGACGGCGACGTTTTCAAGCGGGCGCTGACCGTCTGCATGCGGGCAATCGCCGCCGACAAGAACCTCGAGATCGCTTTCGGCAAGGACAAGCCGGCGTTCGCCGCCGGTCGCGCGCGGCTTCCCGAGCCGACCAAGAAGCCGACGCGGGCCGAACTGACGGTGACCCGCGGCCTCGGCGATTCGATGGCCTTGCGGCAGGCGCGCCATGACGCGCGCGTCCACGCGAAGCTCGCCCCGGAAGGCCGCCAGGCGCGGGCGATCTACGATGCGGTCGAGCAGGCGCGGGTCGAGGCCATCGGCGCGAACGCGATGATCGGCGTCGGCGAAAATCTCTCGGCCATGCTCGAGGACAAGTATGCCCGTTCGCCGATGGCGACGGCGGCAAGCCGCGAGGACGCGCCGATCGAGGAAGCCATCGCCATGATCGTGCGCGAGCGGCTGACCGGCCGTCCGGTGCCGAAGAGCGCGCAGGCCCTGGTTGGCCAGTGGCGCGACTGGATTGAGGGCAAGGCGGCAGGAGACCTTGACGGTCTCGCCGCGAAGATCACCGATCAAAACGCGTTCGCGCGCGTCGTCCGCGACATGCTCGTCTCGATGGAGATGGCCGAGGAGCTCGGCGACGAGGACGAGGACCAGTCTGCCGAAAACGACGAACAGCCACCGCAGGGCGAGGACCGCAACGAGGAAGAGGGCGAAGAGGATTCCGGCGGCGAGGAGAGCAGGCCGGAGGAAAGCGATTCGAGTTCGGACGAATCGGAGGAGGGTGAGGCGGAAGCCTCCGACGCTGCGGCCGAGGACGCCGGCGAGGAAGAGGACCTTGAGTCCGAAACGCCCGGCGAAGCCAAGCGTCCGGAACCCTCCTACACGCAATTGCCGCCCGATTTCGATTACAAGGTCTTTTCCACGGCCTTCGACGAGACGATCGCCTCGGAAGAACTGTGCGAGGAGGAGGAACTCGACCGGCTGCGCGCCTATCTCGACAAACAGCTCGCCAGCCTGCAGGGCGTGGTCGGGCGGCTCGCCAACCGGCTGCAGCGGCGACTGATGGCGCAGCAGAACCGGTCATGGGAATTCGATCTGGAGGAAGGATACCTCGATTCCGCACGACTGGTGCGCATCGTCATCGATCCGATGCAGCCGCTGTCGTTCAAGCGCGAGAAGGACACGAAGTTCCGCGACACGGTGGTGACGCTGCTGATCGACAATTCCGGCTCGATGCGCGGGCGGCCGATCACTGTTGCGGCGATCTGCGCCGACATCCTGGCGCGCACGCTGGAGCGCTGCGGCGTTTCGGTCGAAATCCTCGGCTTCACGACGCGGGCCTGGAAGGGCGGGCAGTCGCGCGAGAAGTGGCTGAAAGACGGCAAGCCCGCAAACCCCGGCCGGCTCAACGATTTGCGCCACATCATCTACAAGTCGGCCGACGCTCCGTGGCGGCGGGCGCGGCGAAATCTCGGGCTGATGATGCGCGAGGGCCTGCTGAAGGAAAACATCGATGGCGAGGCGCTGCTGTGGGCGCACAAGCGGCTGGCGCAACGCCCCGAACAGCGCAAGATCCTGATGATGATCTCCGATGGCGCGCCGGTCGACGATTCGACGCTGTCGGTCAATCCGGGCAATTATCTGGAGCGGCATCTGCGCGGCGTGATCGAACTGATCGAGACGCGGTCGCCGATCGAACTGATCGCCATCGGCATTGGTCACGACGTGACGCGCTACTATCGCCGCGCCGTCACCATCGTCGATGCCGAAGAGCTTGCCGGTGCGATGACCGAGCAGCTCGCGTCGCTGTTCTCCGAGGAAACCGGGCGTGCGGCCGCCATGAAGAGAGCCGGATGAGACAGGCCGCCGCCCTCGGGGCGATGCTTCTGGCCTTTTCGTCGGCGGCACTGGCGGACGCGCCGGTCAAGACACTCGAAATCCATGCGCGGCCGATCAGCCGTTTCGAAATCGGCTCGGACCGGACCCGGTTCGGGGCGCTCGAATTCGTCGGCGGGCTTTCGCTGAGTTCCGACGACGCGGATTTCGGGGCGTTGTCGGCCATCCGCTTCCTGCAGCCCGGCACCGATTTCGTCGGGGTTGCCGATACCGGCTTCTGGTTCTTCGGTCGCCTCGAACACGACGCCGAAGGGCGGCCGTCCGGGCTGTCCCGTTTCACCATGCAGGAGATGGTCGGAAAGGATGGCAAGATCCTCGGCGAGAAATGGCTGACGGATGCCGAAGGGCTCGGCCTCAAGGACGGGAAGGTGACGGCGAGTTTTGAGCGCGTTCACCGCGTTTCGGAATACGCTCTCGACCCGGCCGACATGAAGGGTCCGCTACGCGACCTCGACTTCCTTGTGCCGGCAAAGGAATTGCGGTCCAACCGGGGTTTCGAGACGATTGCCGTCGCACCGGCCGACGGCCCGTTCGAGGGCGCGCGCGTGCTCGTCTCCGAAAAAAGCCTCGACAGGCACGGCGACATTTTCGGCGCTGTCATAGAGGGGCCGCGCAAGGGCATCTTTACCGTGGCGCGTTCCGGCGAGTTCGACATCACCGACGGTGCCTTCCTGCCGAACGGCGACCTGCTGCTGCTGGAGCGTTCCTTCGCCATGGCCGAAGGCGTGAAGATGCGGCTTCGCCGGATTGCGGGCGATACGATCAGAAAAGGCGCGCGGGTCGATGGCGATGTGCTGCTCGTCGCCGACATGAGCTATCAGATCGACAACATGGAAGGCATGGACGTTTGGAAACGCGCCGACGGCGCGACGATGGTGTCGATCATCTCTGACGACAACCACTCGATCCTTCAGCGCAATCTGTACCTGGAATTCCGTCTGGCGGACTAGGACCAATCGACATTCAGGATTCAGTTTCTGCGTGATGTGTGATTCACGGGTTTCCAGATGCACCGATCTGGAGACTGACGATGTCGAGACCGAAGCGCTACGAACTGACGGCGG
>WBZS01000324.1_pt1 | contig 71672 bp, 65 predicted proteins | sample 5204201 | NCBI WGS metagenome assembly WBZS01 (sample SAMN12344357, study PRJNA552823) | activated sludge metagenome | biome: Activated sludge suspended growth; feature: Nitrification reactor; material: Wastewater; isolation source: activated sludge from nitrification reactor of wastewater...
GAAGACGTTCTCGACTGGTCGACCGTTGAAGGTCAACCCCTCCGTGGGAATGTGGTTGGCCTCCGAGCCCACGTAGACGACGGAGGTCTGCGACGAACCCATAGCTGGCAGCAGGAGCAGGACGGCTAGAACGTTCCCGATCCGCACGAGGGAGCGGGTCAGCGCCGATGCCCACAGCCCGCGGGCCAGCGCCACGCTGCCGCCCACGCCGAGGATCGATAGCAGGAGCATCCGCGGGTCCCGGGGCACCAACGCCGCGCCCTCCAGTCCGAGCAGCCCGGCGGCAGCCCAGGCGGCGATGAGGCCGCGCAGGACCCACCAGGCAGGACGGAGCGCCACGACGCCGCGCACGAGACTGGCCACCCAGGGCCGTTGCTCGGTCTGCGCGTGCAACCGCTGTGACCAAGCCAGGGCCCAGGCCCGAAGGCTGACCGTGTGTCGCCCCCCTCCCGCCGCATCCGGCAGCCCCGCCGCGGATCGCGCTCGGCGGCATACACCTGCGGGGATCCCAGCACCACCTCAAGAGGGCCGCCGCGCTCGGCGAGCAACTCGGCCAGGTCGGCGTCCATCCCTGCGGTGAGGTCCTCGACCTCCTCGCTCGGAAGGTCGGACAGGGCCGCACGCACGGCCCGGACGTAGCTGTCGACCTGATCCGAGGCGGCGGGGCCCGATGCCTCAGCTGGAGGGTTCGGGTAGGTGGCCGTGCTCATCGTGACCCCTCCGCCGTGGTCAGCAGGTCCTCCATCGTGGCGCTGAAACTGCGCCACGTCTTGCCCTGTAGCTCGAGCATGTGCCTGCCCTGGCCGTTGATGCCGTAGTACTTGCGGTGCGGCCCCTCCTCGCTGGGCACGACATAGGAGGTCAGCGCCCCGGCGTTGAACAGCCGGCGCAACGTGCCGTAGACCGAGGCGTCACCGACGTCCTCCAGCCCTGCGGCGCGTAACCGACGCACCACGTCGTAGCCGTAGCCGTCCTCGGTCGCGACCACAGCGAGGACGGCCATGTCCAGCACCCCTTTGACCAGTTGGGTCGTCTCCATCGCTCCTCCATCGTCCGGTGGGGCGGAGCGCGGGCGCTCCTCTGCGGTGGATACTACTACGGTGTGCGCAGTAGTGTGCCAACAAGGACACGATCGTCGACCAGTCGATAGTTCTGGGCGGAGCCGCTCAGAGGTTGACCATGTGGCCAGCGATGCCGTGCAGGGCCTCCTTGACCGCCTCGCCCAACGTCGGGTGGGCGAAGACGACTCGCGACAGCTCGTCGGCGGTGAGGTCCCAGGTCTGGGCCGCATTGAGCACCGGCAGCAGCTCGGTGACATCCGGGCCGATCATGTGGGCGCCGAGGATCTCATTGTGCTCGGCGTCGGCGACGATCTTGACGAAGCCGACCGCGTCGCCCAGCCCCTGCGCCTTACCGTTGGCGGCGAACGGGAAAGTGGCCGTCTTGACGGCATACCCCTTGTCCTTGGCCTGCGCCTCGGACAGGCCCATCGAGCCAATCTGCGGTTGGCAGTAGGTGGCTCGCGGGATGAAGGTGAAGTCGATCTCCATCGTCTCGGCACCGGCGATCGTCTCGGCGGCGACGATGCCCATCGCCTCGGCGACGTGGGCGAGCATCATCTTGGCGGTGACGTCACCGATGGCGTAGACCCCCGGGACGTTGGTGCGCCCGCGCCCGTCGATGGCGATGGCGCCGCGGTCGGTGAGCGCCACGCCGGTCGATTCAAGACCAAAACCCTGCACGCGAGGGGCGAAGCCGATCGCGGACAACAGCCGGTCGGCCTCCAACACGCTCGATTCGCCGCCCGCAGCGGGCGAGACGGTGACTCGGACCCCGGACCCGGTGTCTTCGACAGCCTCGACCTTGGTGCCGAGCATGACCTTGACGCCGAGCTTCTTGTAGTGCTTGGCCAGCTCCTTGGAGACGTCGGCGTCCTCGGTCGGCACCATCCGGTCGAGAAACTCGACAATCGTCACGTCGACGCCGAAATTGCGCATGACATATGCGAATTCGACACCGATGGCCCCGGACCCCGCGATGATGATCGAGCCGGGGAGGTTGGGGTCGAGGATCTGCTCCTCGTAGGTGACGACGTTGGCGCTGACCTGCACGCCCGGGATCATCCGGGTCACCGAGCCGGTGGCGATGATGAGGTTGTCGAAGGTAATCGAGCGGACCGAGCCATCGGCAGCTTTGACGTCCATGGACGTCGGGCTAGTGAGCGTGCCCCAGCCGTTGATCTCCTCGATCTTGTTCTTCTTCATAAGGAAATGGACGCCCTTGACGATGCCGGACGACACCTGCCGCGAGCGGGCGTGGGTCGGGCCGTAAGACATCGTCGCGTCACCCTCGATGCCGTACTTGGCCTTCTCGTGGGTCAGCACGTGGGCGAGCTCGGCGTTCTTCAGCAGCGCCTTGCTGGGGATGCAGCCGACGTTGAGGCAGACCCCGCCCCAGTACTTCTCCTCCACCACCGCCGCTTTGAGTCCCAGCTGCGCGCAGCGGATCGCCGCGACGTAACCACCCGGACCGGCACCAAGGACAACGACGTCGAAGTCAGCCATGGGGCCAAGCCTATTGGGTGGCCTCTCCGGTGGCCTCACGGTGCTCGTCACGCAGTTGTTCGTATGCCGCGACGCTGAACGCGACCCGCTCGGCGAACCCATCGGGGACCGGGCCGAGGACCTTGGCGGGCACGCCGGCGACCATCGATTCGGGCGGGATCACCTGACCCTCGCGGACCAGCGCCGAGGCCGCGACGAGCGAACCCGCGCCCACAACAGCGTTGTTGAGCAGCGTCGACCCCATCCCGACAAGGCACCCGTCCTCAACGGTCGCGCCGTGGACGATCGCTCCATGACCAACGGTCACGTCAGCGCCGAGGTCGACCGGTGCTCCGGGGTCGGCGTGGAAGATCGCGTTGTCCTGCACGTTGGAGCGCGCCCCGATCCGGATCCGGGCCCGATCCGCGCGGATCACCACGCCGTACCAGATGCTCGCCCCCTCCTCGATGACGACGTTGCCGATGACCGTCGCGGTCGGCGCGACCCATGCGGTGGGCGCAACCTGCGGCGTGTGGGAGCCAAGAGGAACGATCACGGGTCACCATCCACTGTCGGGGTGCGAGGGGCTATTCGCAGGGTATGCCGCCCGCTGACCTCCTGACGCCCGGGGGAGGTGGCTGGCCGCCGTCCTGGACTTAGGTCACGGTGCCGCTTCTCTGGATTGGTTACGTTGCTGTGTGGCAGCTGTGACTCGCACCCCCACGAGGAGAAGCCCCATGAGCCAATCGGCCACCGTGCGAAAGATCCACAACGATCCCGCTCTCCCACCGATCGCCGTCATCGAACCCCCCGGTTCGACCCCCGTCAACAAGGCCGTCTTCGCGGTCATCGCCGTCATCGCGGCGGTGGGCTGGGCGATGGTCGCCATCGTCCGAGGCGAGCAGGTCAACGCGGTCTGGATGGTTCTTGCGGCCGTCGGGTCCTATCTCATCGCGCTGCGGTTCTATGCGCGGCTCATCGAGACCAAGCTGCTCAAGCCGCGGGACACCCGGATGACCCCGGCAGAGGAGTTCGAGAACGGCAAGGACTTCATGCCGACCGACCGGCGGGTCCTCTATGGGCACCACTTCGCGGCGATCGCTGGCGCCGGACCGCTGGTCGGCCCGGTGCTGGCCGCCCAGATGGGCTATCTCCCCGGGACGCTGTGGATCATCCTCGGCGTGATCTTCGCCGGGGCGGTCCAGGACTACATGGTGCTGCACCTGTCGATCCGCCGACGCGGCCGGTCGCTGGGCCAGATGGCCCGCGAAGAGCTCGGTCCGATCGGCGGTTGGGCCGCCATCATCGGCGTCCTCACCATCATGATCATCCTCATCGCCGTGCTCGGCATCGTCGTTATCGGTGCCCTGGCGCAGAGCCCGTGGGGTGTTTACTCCATCGCGATGACCATCCCCATCGCCCTGTTCATGGGTGTCTACCTGCGCTTCCTGCGCCCGGGCAAGGTCGGCGAGGTGTCGGCCATCGGCGTCGCCCTGCTGTTGTTCGCGGTGATCAGCGGACAGTGGGTGTCCGAGTCCAGCTGGGGCCAGAGCTGGTTCACCCTCAGCCCGGTCGCGCTGGCCTACTGGCTGTGTGCTTACGGGTTCGCCGCGTCGATCCTTCCCGTGTGGCTGCTGCTGGCCCCGCGCGACTACTTGTCGACCTTCATGAAGGTCGGCACGATCATCGTGCTGGCCATCGGGATCCTCGTCACCGCCCCGGTCATCAAGATGCCCGCTCTCACTCAGTTCGGCCGGGACGGTACGGGGCCAGCGTTCGCCGGAACGCTCTTCCCGTTCCTGTTCATCACTATCGCCTGCGGAGCGATCTCGGGTTTCCACTCCCTCATCAGCTCTGGGACCACCCCGAAGCTCATCGAGAAAGAGAGCCAGGCCCGGATCATCGGCTACGGCGGCATGCTCACCGAATCTTTCGTGGCGATCATGGCTCTGGTCACCGCGACGATCCTCGACCAGCACCTCTACTTCGTCATGAACGCCCCCGCCGGGCTCACCGGCGGCACTCCGGAGCTCGCAGCGGCATACGTCAACAAACTGCCGTTGCTCAGCCCGGGCGGCGCTCCGCTGGATCCGACCACCGCCCAGGCCATCGCCCAGGCAGCCGCCGATGTCGGCGAGAAGTCGATCGTCTCCCGCACTGGTGGCGCACCGACGCTGGCCTTCGGCATGTCCGAGGTGATGAGCTTCCTCGGCGGTTCGGGCGCCAAGGCGTTCTGGTACCACTTCGCGGTCATGTTCGAGGCGTTGTTCATCCTTACGACGATCGACGCCGGCACCCGAGTGGCGCGGTTCATGTTCTCCGACGCCATCGGCAACATCCCCGGCCTCACCCGGTTCAAGGACCCGTCGTGGCGCCCCGGCGCCTGGGTCTGCTCGGCCATCGTCGTCCTGGGCTGGGGCTCGATCCTCGTCATGGGCGTCACCGACCCGCTCGGCGGCATCAACACCCTGTTCCCGCTGTTCGGGATCTCCAACCAGTTGCTGGCCGCGATCGCGCTCACGGTGGTGTTCACCGTGGCGATGAAGAAGGGCCAATTCCGTTGGGCCTGGATCCCAGGTGTCCCCCTCGTTTGGGTGCTCATCGTTACGATGACCGCCTCGTGGCAGAAGATCTTCTCCAGCAACCCGGCAATCGGCTACTGGGCCAACCACGAGGCCTTCGTCAAGGCCAAGGCCGACGGCAAGACCAGTTTCGGGACCGCAAAGACCCCGGCCGATATCGACGCCGTCATTCGCAACACCTTCGTCCAGGAGTCGCTGTCGATCCTCTTCGCCACCCTGGTCGCCGTTGTCGTCATCGTCGCGATCACGGTGGCCATCAAGGCATGGCGGATGGGCGGGCTGCCCACGAGCGAGGAGCCCGACAAGCCGTCGCGGATCTTCGCCCCGAAGAGCTTCGTCCCGACCGCGACCGAGAAGGAGGTGCTCGAGGAGTGGCGAGCCGCCGGACTCGATCCGACACCCGTCGGCGCGCACTCCCACGGCTGACCCGGCTTTGACCGGTGGACACCACAGTGAGAGACCAGGGGTGGGCGGCCCGGTGGCGACGGACCGCGCGCACCCTGCGCTGGTACTTGCGCGGTATCAGCGGAGCTGACGCCTATGACCGCTACCTCGACCACCATCGGCGGGCGCACCCGAGTGCGCCCGCGATGACCGAGCGCGAGTTCTGGCGCGACAAGACCGACGCCATGGAGCGCAATCCAAAGGCGCGCTGCTGCTGAACCTCGGGCCAGGGCGACCTTGGGGGCTACCCTCGGGCCCCATGGCGGTCCGTGGAACCCGTTCGCGGCGCGTGCGCGGGTGGCTCGCAGGCGCAGTCCTGCTGTCCGTGCTGGCTGCCATCGGGTATGCCGTGTGGTCACCTCGCCACGACCCACCCGCCGCGAGCGTGGCGCCGACCTCCGGCCCGACGCCGGGCTCGGCACCCGGTCGGTCGGTTCCGGCCGAGTCGGATGGCGAGTGTGCGCCCGCCTCGGTGGACGGCATACTGGTGCAACCGCACGACCAGCGTCCGGTGCCGGACGCGGCCGCCTCCCGCGCGGCGCTCGCTGCCCTCCCACTGGCCCGGCGCAGCGGGGGCGAAACCTACTGTCGCGGCCGGTTCGGCCCGGACACTTGGCCGGATCTGGATCGCAACGGCTGCTCGACCCGCCAGGACGTCCTCGTCCGCCAAGCGGCCACCGTGACCACCCGACGGATCGCCGCCCACGACAAGACCTGTGAGGAGGTGATCAGCGGGATCTGGGTCGACCCCTATACCGGCGCCACGTTGACGTTCACCAACCTCAAAGACCCCAGCCAGGCCCAGCGCATCCAGATCGACCACCTCGTCCCGCTCTACAACGCGTGGGTGTCTGGGGCGCGGGACTGGACCGACGCGCAGCGGGTGGCCTTCGCCAATGACCTGGCTGCGCCGGAACTACGGGCGGTCGGGGGTGACGTGAACTTCACCAAGAACCACGCCGGCCCGGAGACGTGGGCGCCGCCGGCCGCGCAGCAGTGTGACTATGCCCGCGCCTTCGTGGCCGTCAAGGCCACCTATCGGCTCACCGTGACGCTCCCGGAGCGCGACGCGCTCACGTCGATGCTCGACACCTGCAGCTGACTGCTGCTCCCGGGTCGGCTGCTCGGCCACCCCAGCCGACGGTGGTGGCAGCGAACTCCACGACAGGGCCAGCGCACCGGTCCCGGCGGCCACGAGCAACACCAGGGTGCCCGGGCCAAGCTGGACGCCAAGCCATGGCGTCGCGACCGTCGCCACGAGTGCGGCTCCAACCATCACCGTGTCGCCCAGACCGAGCACGCTGGCCCGAAGCTCATCGGGCACCGAGGTTTGCAGGACGGCGGTGGCCACGTTTTCGCAGCAGACGGCGACCGCGCCGATGACCGCCAGTGAACCCAACGACGCAGGACCGCCTGGCAGGATCGCAAAGACAGCGGCCACGCCCGCCAACGTCAGTAGGCAGGCCCGACCGGAGCTCATCGTCCGGGTGTGGGCGAAAGCGGGAGCGCCGAGGGCTCCGAACCCCAGGACCGCCGTCGCCACTCCGAACCCCTCGTCCCCCGACGCCCACACCTCGTGCGCAAGCTGGAGCAGCAACAACCCGAGAACACTGAGCAACGCGTTGACGACTGCGACGACAGCCAGCGCGTGGCGGGCTGACGAGTTGACTCGCAGCAGACCCCATACCCCGCGACCCGCCACGCAGGCTTCGGTCACCTCGGGCGCCGGCATGGCGATCCGGCCGAAGGCGAGGATCGACCCGCCGACCAGGATCGCCCCGACACCGGTCACCGAGGCCGCCGGAAGTCGTCCGACGAACAACGCGCCGAAGGCCGGTCCGACGACGAACGAGGCGACCTCGACGGTGACGAGCAGGCTGGTCGCCCGGGCCGTCGCCGGTCCAGCCAGCCGCGGCATACCGGCGGCCAAGGCGGGGTATGCCGGCGTGCCGGCGATGATCGCGCCGGTCGCCGCGAGCACGGCGACGGTCGAGGAGTCGGCCGCCAGCGCGCCGGCACACGCCAGCAGGCAGCCCAGCCTCGCCCACAAGGACAACCGCACGATCCGCGCCCGCTCACGCCGGTCGGCCAACCTCCCGGAGAGCCACGAGAGGGCCACGTATGGCGCCAGACGGGCGGCCCCGGCCAATCCGAGGAGCAGGTGCGAGGTCGTCGACTCCTCGACCAGCACCAGGAGCATCGGCCACGGCAGACCCATGCCGACGGCTGCACCGGCGTGCGAGCCGATGACCCGCCAGACCTGACGGTTCATGACCGGACCAGACCGGACACCAAACGGGTGGCCAGGGGCGCGAACCCATTGAAGCCCACCGTCGAGTAGCACGTGGTGTAGGCGCCTGCGGACAGCAGGCGGACCGTATCGCCCTCGGTGAGCGCGAGCGGCAACTGCACCGGGGTTCGTTCGTAGAGGACATCTGCGCTGTCACAGGTCGGTCCGGCCAGCACCGCCGGACCGGTCGGGCCACCGTCGGCGGAGGTGACCAGGCGGTAGCGGATCGCCTCATCGAGGGTCTCGACCAGACCCGTGTAGACCCCCGCGTCGAGATAGACCCACCGGACGTCACCGCGTTGCAGCACCGTGACGACCGATGCCACCAGCGTCCCTGCGTCGCCGACAATCCCGCGACCCGGCTCTGCGAGGGTCTGCGGTCGGTCTGCGCCGAATGTCTCGGTCAGCGCCGCTTCGATCGCCTCGCCGTACCTGGTGAACGACGGGTGGTGGCCTTCATGCAGGGCGGGGAATCCGCCACCGAGGTCCAACAGTCGGGGGGTCAATCCGGCGCGGCGGACGGCTTGGAAGACCCGGCCAGCCGCGTGGATCGGGCTTCGCCAGGCCTGCGGATCGCGCTGCTGCGACCCGACGTGGAAGGCGACACCGGCTGCATCGAGCCCGAGCCGGTCGGCTTCCAGCAACACCTTGATGCACTCCGGGGTCGAGCAGCCGTACTTGCGCGACAGCGGCCAGTCCGAGCCCTCCCCCGACGTCACGAGCCGCACGAGGACCGCCGCACCGGGGGCGGCTTCGGCCACCTTCGCGGTCTCCTCGGGAGAGTCGACGACGAACAGCCGAACCCCCATCGCGTGTGCCGTGTGCACGTCGGTCCGGCGCTTGATCGGATTGCTGTAGACAAGATCCTCGGGCCGGGCCCCGGCCTGCAGAGCCGCCGCGACCTCCGCCGGCGACGCGACGTCGAAGCGGCTGCCCGCGGCATACAGGGCGGGCAAGAGGTCCGGGTGCGGGTTGGCCTTGATGGCGTAGTGGATTGCCGTACGTGGCAACGCCGCGGCCAACGCGGCGAACTGATCGAGCGCGATGTTCAGGTCGAGGTCCAGATAGGGCGTTGCGGCATCCACCGGCGTCGGAGCGCTGGGCCCCTGGAGGGGGAGGTCGATCGCAAGCGTCATCTGGGCACTCCTGGCGGGCGTGGTCGAACGTTTCCCACAAGGACCGGCTCAACACCGCGGTGATACATGCCTCGCGCAGTGGACTCCCGCCTAGCTCGTGCTCAAGCCAGGTCCACCGGCTGTCAACCAGGTCCTGTACCCGCTCCTACATCCGCTCGCGAAGCGGCACCCCCGTCTGCGTCAGCGCACCTGCCGGTTGTGTCCAGACCGCACGATCCCCCACGGGATGAGCAGGGCCAGCGCCGCGATCGGGTAACCCCACCCGCCGATGAGGGTCTCCGCGGCATACGAGCCGCCAAGCCAGGCGCACGCGACCGCGGCGGCCAGGAACCACAGCTGCGACAGCGGGGTTGCAGCCGGTGAACGGAACCATCCCAACCGCTCGTCCGGGTTGTTGCGTGCAAGGACGGTGACCGACACCCACGAGCACACCGCCGCCACGAGTAGGAGCCCGACCCACCACGGAACGCTCACGGTTGGCTCAGATCGAATGCAGCGTCGTGACGAGCGTCGCGACGACCTGATCGACCTCTGAGCGATTGCGCCCAGATACTTCAAGCACGACGCAGTTGCGCCCAAGATCGACGATGAGCGTCGTGAGGTTGATGGTGACCCCCTTGAGAACGGCGCTGCTGTTGATCCGCAGTCCGGGACCGACAAGGGTGGTCGGGCGAGCAGTCCCGAGGATCTTGAACTTGGTGGCCACGGCATACGTCTCGGTCACCCAGGCGTCATCCGGCAGCGATGCGATGTCCTCGGTCAGGACCACCAGATTGGTGGAGTAGCCGTTGACAGGAGCTGCGAGAAACGCGAGATCGACGTCCTCGAAGCGACTGAGCAGCTCCTTGGTCGAAACGCCGAGCTTCTTGGCCAAGGCGGTGATTTCCGGCGGGACCTTCGCTGCGTCCTTTACTGCGACGGGGTTGATCTCCACCCAGGTGGACGGCACCGCGAAGCGCACGTGCTCGCCCTCCATGGTGGCCCATTTGGTGCGGCCGGGTAGCGCAGGTGGCGGGGCGGGTGTCGCCGACGTCCCACCAGCATTGGTGGTGGTCGAAGAGGACGTAGTCTCGGAAGACTGCGGACCGGATGTCGGGACGGTCACGGAACTCGTGGAGCCGCCTGGCGGCCCATTGGGTCCGGTCGGTGCCGCCGAGGCCGCGGCGGCTGAGGGCGGCTGGTCATTGATCGCGTTGACCGCCCCAATCAGCAGGCATCCGGACAGCAGGGGGACTATCGCCAGGCCGCTGAGGGCCCCCTGCAGACGCGTCATGGTTGCCATCGTAGGTTGCTGCCGCCCCCGGGACCCATGTCTCATGTGTATATTACAAGTCAATGACAAGTTCCCGGTTTGCTCGCATTGCCCACGACCTGCGCGAGCGGGTGGCGTTGGGTGATGTCGGCACGGACGGGGCCTTGGAGTCCGAGACCGAGCTGTGCGCCCGATATGGGGTGTCCCGTCCGACGGTTCGCCGCGCCCTGGAGACCCTGCGGGACGAGGGCCTGGTCACCGCGCGGCACGGGGCGGGGTGGTTCCTCACGGGCACGGCATACCACCAGCGACTCGCCCTGGGCACCTTCCGGCACGCCGGTTCCGCGCTGGCTGAGTCAGGCGCCACGGTATGCCGTGAGGTCGCCGATTTCGCGTTCCTCCCTGCTCCGGTGCGGATCGCCGCGGTGTTGCGGATCCCGGCGGGAGCCTCGGTCTTGCACGTCCGATCGGTTCGGCAGGTCGACGGCGAAGCCCTCGACGTCGCGCACGAATGGGTCCCGCAGGAGTATGCCGGTCGGCTCAGCCGCCTCGACGCCGCCGACCCGGGGTTATGGGCCAGCCTCACCCGGGCCGGGCAGGCCATCGCCACGGTCCGCCAGACCATCACCGCCGGTTTGGCCAGCGCTGCCGATGCCGAGTTGCTCGCCACGGCGACGGGCGTGCCCCTGCTCCTCGTGCGCCGGGTCGCGACGGGAGCGGACGGCGAACCCGTTGCCCTGTCCGACCACCGTTATCTCGCGCACCGGTTCGCCCTGGAGGTGGAGTTCAATTCCGGGCCGTCGGCGAGCACCCCCGAACCCCCTGGCCTGCGGGCCGTGGCCCCGTCCTCTGATCCCACCCCACTCCAGGAGATCCCGACATGAAGGTTCTTGTCACCGGCGGGGCCGGTTTCATCGGCGCCAACTTCGTTCTGCGCGTGCGCGAGACCCGACCCGATTGGGAGGTGACGGTGCTCGACGCCCTCACCTATGCCGGCAACCGGGCCTCCCTCGCCCCGGTCGAGGGGCAGATCGAGTTTGTCGAAGGATCGATCGCCGACGCCGACCTTGTCGACCGTCTCGTGGCCGCGACAGACCTCGTCGTCCACTTCGCCGCCGAGTCGCACAACGACAACTCGCTGGACAACCCGTGGCCGTTCATGGAGTCGAACATCATTGGCACCTATCGGCTGTTGGAAGCAGTTCGCAAGCACGGCAAGCGGATTCACCACATCTCGACCGACGAGGTCTACGGCGACCTGGAGCTCGACGACCCGGCCCGGTTCACCGAGTCAACGCCGCTCAACCCGTCCTCGCCCTATTCGGCGAGCAAAGGTGCCGCCGATTTGTTGGTCCGGGCCTGGATCCGGTCGTTCCGCATCGAGGCGACCCTGTCGAACTGCTCGAACAACTACGGCCCGCGCCAACATGTCGAGAAGTTCATCCCCCGTCAGATCACCGGGATCCTCGACGGGGTTCGCCCGAAGCTCTATGGCGCCGGCGCCAACGTCCGCGACTGGATCCATGTGGATGACCACAACGACGCCGTCATCGCGATCATCGAGCGTGGCCGGTTGGGCGAGACCTACCTCATCGGCGCCGAAGGCGAACGCAACAACCGCGAGATCATCGCGCTGTTGCTTGAGCTCATGGGCAAGCCCGCCGACTGGTTCGAGCACGTCAACGACCGACCGGGGCACGACCTGCGCTATGCCATCGACTCGAGCAAGCTGCGCGCGGAGACCGGCTGGGCGCCGCGCTACCAGGACATCCGCGCCGGGTTGCGTCAGACGATCGACTGGTATGCCGCCAACGAAGCCTGGTGGCGCACGACCAAGGCCGCGACTGAGCAGGTCTACGCTCGTCTCGGCCGTTGACGATCAAGCGCAGGTGAGGGACGCGAGGCACGAGCGAACCCCACCCAGCGTTGAGGAAGCGGCCCCATGTCTCCTCCGCTCAGCGCGCATGCGTGCGCTGGAACAACAGTTCTTTGGCCGACACATTGATTCTTGTTAACGGCGATATCGGTTCTCTCGACCGCTTGGGTACAGTGATTGAGCGGATGCGGGTCCGCACTGGGGTGAATATTGCCGTGGGGGGTTATCAGCATGTCCGGATACCAGGGGCGCCGCCGGGCCGTCGAGGAGCAGCGCAGCGGTGGAGTGCTGGTCGTTGCCGCCATCATCGCGGTGTTGGCCGGGCTAGGAGCGACGCTGGCCGTGGTTGCGCGCGGGCCGGGACCGAGCGGCCAGGTGATGGCGGTGAAGCCGTCCGATGGGTCGCGGACCGCCCTGTCGAGCACAAGCGGGCCCCCGGCGGCGTGCTCAGAAAGGACCGTCATCGCGGTGCCCGAGGCGTATGTCCCGACGTGGACCGCAGTCGCGGGGACGTACGCTGCGTCGGCGCACGAGACCGGCCGCTGCGCCGAGGTGCAGTTCATTACCAGGAACAGTAAGGCTGTGGCCGCCGGCGAGGTCGGCGGGCTCGACGCCTGGATCCCGGAGGACACGGCCTGGTCGGCCAGGCTGTCGGCAGCGACCAAAGCCGCACTGCACGGCGAGCCACAGACCGTGGCGATGAGCCCTGTCGTGCTGAGTATGCCGAAGCCGATGGCCGATGCCGTCGGCGTCAGCGCCGGCACCTTCGCTCCGCAGACCCTGGCTGAGCTGATCACGCTGAACAAGACCTGGGCGGACTTCCAACACCCAGAGTGGGGAGCCCTCCGCCTCGCCCTCCCCGACCCCGATTTGTCAGCGACGGGCGCAGTCGCCTTCGCCGCACTAACGTCGATGGTCACTGCCGGAAACATCCCGACAACCATCGACTACGCCAACCCCACCCCCGAGCAACTCGCGTTGATCCGACTCGAGCACCGGGTTGCCGCCACCCCGGCCGATGACGCGGCCGTCCTGACCGCCCTGGGTGGTGTCGAGCTCAACGTCGGAACCTTCGATCCTCGGGGCGCAGGCATGGCCCTGACCACCGAGGCCGTGCTGCTGCGCACACCGACGGCCGGTCGGGTCGGCGTCTACCTCGACCGCGGGGCTATTTCGGTGGCCATGCCCCTCATGTCGTTCTCGTCAGGGCAGTCGGAAGCCGTCGAGCGTTTCGCGGCGTACCTAGCCAGCGATGCCGGCGTCCGGGCCCTGACCGGAGCGGGCCTGCGAACCGCCGCTGCGGCACCGGGGACCGATGAGCTCGGCGCGGCGGGCATCGTCGTTGCGAGTGGTGGAAAGGCACCAGCCGCAATGCCCGCTGACCTCGTCTCTGCAACGGCGACAGCTTTCACGTTCATGCACACCAGGCTCTCGAGCCTGGTGTTGCTCGACGCTTCCGGCTCGATGAACAAGCTGTTCCCGGGCACAACCGTCCGACGCATCGACCTCGTCATACAACTCGCCAAGCAGACCCTCATGGTGGCATCTCCGCAAGCCCGGAGTGGTCTGCTCACCTTCCGGGGAGATGCTCGCGGCCAACGGGAGATCACCCTAGCCGCGCGGCTGCAGACGAACGGCTCCGACGACCAAGGCGCCCTGCACTCGACCCGGGTCCTCGATGCGGTCACGTCGACGGCGATCCACGGTGGGACCCCGCTCTACGACGCGATTCTGCAGGGGTATCGCCTTGCCCAGGATGCCTACAACCCGGCTTACGTCAATCAGGTGGTCGTTCTCACCGACGGCGATAACCGGGACACCGAAGGTTCGATCAGCCGTGAGGGCCTCATCCAGGCGATCAAGGGCATGGCCGATTCGACCCGGCCGATTAAGCTGATCCTCTTGGGCTACGGTCCCGAGGCCGACATGACCGCGTTGCAGGCCATCGCGGCGGCGGTGGGCGGCAAGGCGGTCAAGGTGGGCTCGCTGGACGTTGTGGCCGAGGCCACTCGTCAGGCTCTCTTCACCCCGTGAGGGATCCAGCACCGTGGAGGCGTAGCAGAAGGCCGACTACCCGGCCAGCGGCGGGACGGCAGCGACGGCGTCCTCGTGGTCCAGTCCGCTGAGCTCGAGTAGGTCGACGACGAGCGAGCGGAGCTGGGCCAGCAGGACAGTCGTGTGATAGCCGTCCGGGTCGACGATCGCGGTCCGTTCGGCGAGCGCGAGGAACCCCGGCCGCGCGAACTCCGCCGCACGGTTCTCCGCCCAGGCTCGGTCCAGGATGTCGATCGAGTCTGCGAGGTCGTGCAGCAGAGTCACCACCGCGTCAGGCACGTCGACGCCGTGGTATGCCGCGATGCTCACCCGCCGCACCAGAACCCGGGTGCTGCGCATTGCCCGATCCAGTGGCTCGACGATCGACGCGATGGACCGCACGCTGCGTGCGTCGGTGCGAGTGAAAGGGGTTGACGCGATCACCGACAGGCCCTCGTCGGCAGCGGCCTGCAACTCCCGGATAAGCGAGTCGGTCTCCCGTGCTGTCGCCAGCACCCGAGCTGATCGCTCGACGTCACCCTCCCGTGCGCTGTGAGCGGCATCCCGCACCAAGGTCGCCATGGTTCGGGCGACGTGAGCAGCCTGCCGTCGAGGTTGGCGTAGGGCCGCGCGAGGAACGATCGCCGCGAACACGAGGGCGACCCCGCCCCCGATGACGGCGTCGAGCCACCGGCCGAGCGCCGCCGATCCGGTGGGGACAAGCGCGGTGACCGCGATCGACTGGACCGCCGACTGCATGACGAGCAACTGGCCGGCATCGAGCAGCAAGGCGATCGACATCGACACGAGCACGACGATGCTTATCTGCCAGGCGCCGCTGCCGACGAAGCCCACGAAGATATCGGCGATGGCCACCCCCAAGGCGACGCCCACGGTCACCTCGGCGACGCGGCGTAATCGCTGCCCGTAGGTCATCCCCAGGCAGATGACGGCCACGATCGGCGCGAACAACGGCATCGAGTGGGCGAGCACGCCGGCCGCGAACCACCAGGCCACTCCTGCCGCCGCCGCACACTGGGCGACGTGCCAGCTCTTGTCGGCGAGCCGCTCTACCCGCGTGCGAAACGACAGACGGCTGCGGGCCCACGCCCGTTCGAGCGTGGCTTCCAACCTCGGATCACGGAACTCAGCGACCGGCATGCCGCCATTGTCGACCGTATGCTGCCCCCACAACCCTCGTGTCGGACGCCGGGGACCCCAGCGCCGGCGGCAGGAAGCAGTCGGTCACGGCGAAGGACGCAGGATGATCCCCCGCAATCAACTCGTGGCCCGAGCCGCGGCGATCGCACGCGCGGCGCACGCCGGTCAGGTGGACAAGGCCGGAGCCCCGTATGCCGCGCACCCCGCCCGAGTGGCGGCTGCGGTCGCCGGGGATCCGCTGGCCGAAGCCACCGCCTGGCTGCATGACGTTGTCGAGGACACCGCGACGACGCTGGCCGACCTGCTAGCCGAGGGCTTCCCTGGGCCGGTGCTCGCCGCCGTCGATGCCATCACCCGCCGGGCCGACGAAGCCCGGGACGCCTACTACGCGAGGGTGGCGGCCGATCCGTTGGCGCTGCGGGTGAAGCGGGCCGACATCGCCGACAACAGCGGCCCCGAGCGCCTGGAAAAGCTGCCCGAGGCAACTCGAATCCGGTTGCAGGACAAATACGCTCACGCGTTGGCGACGCTCGCGGCATACGAGATCGCCCACTGAGCCACAAACGGCTCCCGGCAGGTGAACAACCAGACGAACCGGTCAGAGGTCGGGGAACCAGATCGCCATCTCGCGCGCGGCCGACTCCGGGGAGTCCGAGCCGTGGACGACGTTCTCGGTCGACCCCTGACCCCAGTCGCGACCGAGGTCGCCGCGGATCGTCCCAGGGGCGGCCTTCGTCGGGTCGGTGGTCCCGGCGAGGGACCGGAAACCGGCGATGCACTGGTTGCCCTCGACGACGATAGCGGTCACCGGACCGGAGGACATGAAGTCAACGAGCTCACCGAAGAACGGCTTCTCGGCGTGCTCGGCGTAGTGCTGGCCCAGCATCTCCCGAGTCGGGGTAAGGACGCGCAGGGCCACGAGGCGATACCCCTTGCGTTCGATACGGCGGATCACCTCACCGGTGAGTCCGCGGGCGAACCCGTCGGGCTTGACCAGGACCAAAGAGCGCTCGGTAGTCACGCGGTCAGCCTATGCCGACGGCGGCGCCGAATCCTGGGCATGTGCCCGCTGCAACTCATCGATCCGGTGACCCTGCACGAGGCACAGCACCCACAACGTTGCGAAAATCACGCCGACCAGCCCCATGAGCGGCACGACCGCGGTCGCGGCGAAGGTCGCCACCTGGATGAGCCATCCCAGGGTCACCCCGACCGCGGACCGCATCGCCGCCGCCGCGACAACGCACAGGACCGCGAGCCCGCTCCCCACGAGCAGGTATGCCGTCGCCGCACCGCTGCTGTCGGCCACGGCGATGCCACGGGCCACGAGGGCACCGAAGAAGACCGCGATCGACTGGGCGGCGAGCACCGCAGCGCACATCCGCCAGGTGAACTTCCCGAGGTTGCCGAAGAACATGAGCCCAGCCATCAGGCCTCCTTCATACCGAGCAGCGTCCGGACATCGGCCGCAGTGACGACCGATCCGGTGGCGACCACTCCCCCGCCCAGCCCCTCCGCCTCGGCGAGGGCAACGGCCTCCTCGATGGCGTCGGGCAGAGCCGGGACAACCGACACCCGCTCCGCTCCGAAGATGCCCGCCGCGATTTCGCCGAGCCGGGCGACGTTCATCGACCGCGGTGAACTGTTGCGGGTGACGACAACATGGTCGAGAGCCGGCTCAAGCAGCTCAAGCATCGCTCCGGCGTCCTTGTCGGCGAAGATCGCAACGATCCCGACGAGCCGGGCGAACGAGAAGGCGTCGGCGAGCGCGTCGCGCAGGGCGGCCGCACCGTGCGGGTTGTGCGCCGCGTCCACGAGGATCGTCGGGGACCGCCGGACGACCTCCAGCCGGCCCGGCGACGTGACCGCCGCGAACCCGGCGCGGACGACGTCGGGGTCCAACCGTCGCTCACCCCCGCCGAGGAACGCCTCGACGGCAACGAGGGCCAGTGCGGCATTGGCCGCCTGGTGTTCGCCGTGCAACGGCAGGAAGACCTCGTCATACTCTCCCGCCAGCCCGCGGATCCCCAGCAGCTGTCCACCCAGGGCCACCTCCCGGGAGACAACCCCAAAGCCCTCGTCCGCGGCATACCGGCGGGCACCGACCTCCTCGACGCGCTCGGTGAGGATCTCCGCAACGGCGGGGTCCTGCGCTGCGGTGACCAGGACGGCGCCTGGCTTGACGATCCCGGCCTTCTCGGCGGCGATCTCCTCGACGGTCGAGCCGAGGAAGTGGGTGTGGTCGATGTCGATCGGTGTCACAACGGCGACGTCACCGTCGGCGACGTTGGTGGCATCCCAACGACCGCCCATGCCCACTTCGACGACGGCCACGTCGACCGGGGCGTCGGCGAACACGGCATACGCCAGGACGACGAGGACCTCGAAGAAGGTCATCCGGGGGCCACCGTCGGCCGCGGACCGGGCGTCGACGAGATCGATGATGGGAGCGACCTCGTCCCAGGTCTCGACAAGCACCTCGGCCGACACCGGCTCGCCGTCGACCGCGATCCGCTCCCGCATCGAGTGCAGGTGCGGTGAGGTGAATCGGCCTGTACGCAGGCCGTGTTCGCGGCACAGAGCCTCGATCATCCGGGTGGTCGAGGTCTTGCCGTTGGTGCCGGTGAGATGAATGACCCGGAAGCTGCGCTGGGGGTCTCCGAGCAGTTCCATGACGGTCGCGACCCGGTCCAGGGTCGGGACGAGGTCGTGTTCGGGGGCGCGGCCCATGATCTGAGCCTCGACCTCGGCCAAGCGAGCGGTGAGGTCGGGGCCGTTGGTGCCGGTGGTCACGACGGGGGCTCCTCGTCGTCGGGGGTGTCGGCCCATAGATCGCGCACGACCCAGATCGAGTCCGGTATGCCGTCCCCGGTCGGCTCGCGGTGGGAATCGGTGAAGCCGAAACCGCGATAGAAACGCTGCGCGCTGTCGTTGCCGTCGAGGTAGGACAGCCGGATGATCCGATGGCCACTCTCTCGGGCGGCCTCCATGACGTCCTCCAGGAGCAGGCTGCCGATCCCGATGCCTTGGTATTCGGGGACGACGTAGAGCCGGAAGAGGACCAGATCACCCTTGAGCGGGCCGATGACGGCCACCCCGACGACCTCACCGTCCAGCTCCGCGACGGTGGCCTTGCCGGCGACCACGAGGGGCCGGGTCGCGGCGACGGTCCACCACTTGGCCAGGCCCATCCGGACGTAGTCCTCGCCCGCGATCGGCGTGTAGGTCTGCGGCCAGGTCCGCCGCCCGACGTCGACGACCGCGTCGACGTCATAGGCGGTGGCCGGCCGGATGACGACACCCATCAGCGCTTGACCACCTTGATGCGCACCGGCAGCCCGTCGCCGACCGTCGTCTCGACGACTCCGTCACCCGCGACCAGGTCGTCCACGTGGGTGGCAACGCTCAGGTGTTCGGCGAGGGTCTGCGCCATGATCCGCTCGCGGTGCTCATGGGCGGCACGGGTCAACAGTTCGGCGCCCGCGATGGACAACGAGATCCGGTCGCTGATGTGCAGCCCCGCTTCGCGGCGGGTCTGCTGGACCGCACGAACCAGGTCGTTGGCGACGCCTTCGATGGCCAGCTCGGGCGAGACGTCGGTGTCCAGCACGACGAAGCCACCGCCGGGCAGCACGGCCACGGCCCGGCTCGGCGCATTGACATCGGCGGCTGCCCAGGCTGCCCCGGACGCTGCCGACTCCTGGCCCGCGACGACGGTTTCGACGGCATACTCGCCGTCCTGAAGGGCGATGCCCCCAGCGGTGACGGTGCCCTCGGCGTCGGTCGTCCAGTCCCCCGCCTTGGCGGCGCGGATCGCGGCCTGGACGTCCTTGCCCAGGCGGGGACCGGCGACGCGGGCGTTGACGGTGAGCCGCCGGGTAACGCCGAAATCGCCCTCGTGGGCCTGCTCGGCATCCCGCAACACGACCGAACGGACGTTGATCTCGTCGGCAATGATCGAGGAAAACGGCTGCAACGCAACCGGATCGCCGGTCACCACGACCACTTCCGCCAAGGGGAGCCGGGCCCGTAGGCCTGCGCCTTTGCGCAGCGACGACACCGCCGAGCACACCTCGCGCGCGCGGTCCATCCCGGCGACGAGGACGTGGTCGTCCGGCAACGACGCCGGGTCGGGCCAATCCTGCAAGTGCACGGACCGGCCGCCGGTGAGACCGCGCCAAATCTCCTCGGTCGTCAACGGCAGCAGCGGGGCGACCGTCCGGGTGGTGACCTCGAGCGCCGTGTAGAGCGTGTCGAAGGCCGCCGTCGTTGATTCGCCCAGGGTGTTGTCGCTGTCCCAGAACCGGTCGCGGGACCGCCGGATATACCAGTTGGTCAGGACGTCGAGGAAGCTGCGCATCGTGTCGCAGGCCGCGGCGATCTCGTAGCCGTCCAACTGCGTCGTCATCGTCTCGACGAACTCGCGCAGCTTGGCCAGCAGGTAGCGGTCGAGCACGTCGGCGGACGTGGTGGAGGCCGAGGCGGCATACCCTCTGCCCCCGTCGGCGGCATTGGCATAGAGCGCGAAAAAGTGCCACGCGTTCCACAACGGGATCATCACCTGGCGCACCCCGTCGCGAATGCCGGCCTCGGTGACGATGAGGTTGCCGCCGCGCAGGATCGGGCTGGACATGAGGAACCAGCGCATCGCGTCGGCGCCGTCGCGGTCGAAGACCTCCGAGACGTCCGGGTAGTTGCGCAGGCTCTTGCTCATCTTCTGCCCGTCCGACCCCAGGACGATCCCGTGCGACAGACAGGTCTTGAAGGCCGGCCGGTCGAACAGCGCGGTCGCGAGGACGTGCATCGTGTAGAACCAGCCCCGGGTCTGCCCGATGTATTCGACGATGAAGTCGCCCGGGAAGTGGTGCTCGAACCAGTCCGCGTTCTCGAACGGGTAGTGCACCTGGGCGAAGCTCATCGATCCCGACTCGAACCAGCAGTCCAGGACATCGGTGACCCGGCGCATCGTGGACCGCTCACCCTCGGGGCGCGGGTCGTCGGGGTTAGGCCGAGTGAGCGAGTCGATGAACGGCCGGTGCAGGTCGATGACCGGCACGCCGAAGTCGGCCTCCAGCTGCTCGAACGACCCATAGACGTCGACCCGCGGGTAGGCCGGGTCGTCGGACTTCCATACCGGGATCGGGCTGCCCCAGAAGCGGTTTCGCGAGATCGACCAGTCGCGGGTGTTCTCCAGCCACTTGCCGAACTGGCCGTCCTTGATGTGCTCGGGCACCCAGGTGATCTCCTGGTTGAGCTCGAGCATCCGGTCGCGGATCGCGGTGGTCGCGACGAACCACGACGACACCGCCATGTAGATCAGCGGCTCCCTGCAGCGCCAACAGTGCGGGTAGGAGTGGTCATAAGTCTCATGCCGCACCAGCACGGTGCCCTCGGTCGTCGACCCCATCTCCCCCTGCCCGCGGGTTCGGGCCTTGAGATGGTCGATGACGTGCGGGTTGGCGTCGAAGACGTGCATCCCCGCGTAGTCGGTCACCGGGAAGGTGAAGCAACCGTCCGACCCGACCGGAACGACCGTCTCGACCCCGAGCGCGTCGAGGGCGACCTTGTCGTCCTCACCGAAGCCCGGGCTCATGTGCACCAGACCCGTGCCGTCCTCGGTTGTCACGAAGTCCGCGGCCGAGATCTGATGGGCGGCGGCATACCCGAGGTAATAGCTGAACGGCGGCGTGTAGCGGCGCCCGACCAGCTCGGCCCCCTTGTGGCGCGCGACGATCCGCTCGGCCGCGTCGTCCCCGAGCTCGCGGGTGTATGCCGCCAGCCGCGCCTGCGCGAGCAGGTAGCGGTCGGAGCCGCCATCACGATCGCCCTCGACGACGACGTAGTCGACGTCGGGGTGCACGGCAACGCCCATGTTCGACGGGAGCGTCCACGGCGTCGTCGTCCAGATGAGGGCGAGTTCGCCGGTCTCCAGCCGATAGCCGACGGTGATCGCCGGGTCCTGGCGCGTCTGGTAGACGTCATCGTCCATCCGCAATTCGTGGTTGGACAGCGGCGTCTGGTCGTTCCAGCAGTAGGGCAAGATCCGGAAGCCCTCATAGGCCAGGCCCTTGTCGTACAGCTGTTTGAAGGCCCAGATCACCGACTCCATGTAGTCGGTGTCCAGGGTCTTGTAGTCGTGGTCGAAGTCGACCCAGCGGGCCTGGCGGGTGACGTATTCCTGCCATTCGGAGGTGTAGCGCAGCACCGAGTTGCGGCAGGCGTCGTTGAACGTCGCGATCCCCAGGTCGGTGATCTCCTGGGTGGTCTTGAGGCCGAGTTGGCGTTGGGCCTCGAGCTCGGCGGGCAGGCCGTGAGTGTCCCAGCCGAACCGCCGCTCGACCCGTCGGCCACGCATCGTCCGGTAGCGCGGCACGATGTCCTTGACGTAGCCGGTGAGCAGGTGCCCGTAGTGCGGGAGCCCGTTGGCGAACGGCGGCCCGTCGTAGAAGACGAACTCGTTGGAGCCCTCCGCCCCGGCCTCGCGCTCCTGCACCGAGGCCTGGAACGTCCCATCCTGGCGCCAGTAGTCCAGAACCCGCTCCTCGATCATGGGGAAGCGGGGGGTCGGGGGCACGCCCTGGGGGTCGGGGTCGGTGCTCGCCTTGGGGTAGACCACGGGTCTGCCTGCCTCGTCTCTCGTCGGTCTGCCGGTCTGCCGGCTCCTGCCTTCACGAGGACGACGCTCCCGGACCTCACCGGGGGTGCCGCGGTACCACCTCGCTTGCCGTATGCCGCCCGCGCACCCGCCCGGGCGGACCCGGGATGGGGAGCACACGGCATACGACCGCTCTTTTCACCAGGCTGTGTCGGGCCTTCCCGTCCGGTTCTACTGAGCCCGCCTCCCCAGGAGGTGGGCTGTTCTTCCGGAGGCTCACCGGTGATGGCCGGGTCGTCGCCTCTCCACTGATTCTATCGGCAGCCGGGGGGTGGGCCGACCGATTGCCCGACCGTCAGGGTTTCTCTCCGGTGCGGCGCCGTGCTTCGAGGATCTCCAAGTCTTCTTCCTCAAGCAGGTCGGGATCGATGTCGGCGGTGCACCACTTGCATTTGAGGGCATCGACCGACACGAACTCCTTGCACATGGGGCACTCGCGCTGACCCTGAGCGCGGAAGTTGCCCATGCCGACCTTCTTGAGCACCTTGACGATCCCGAACAGGACCAGCGCCATGAGCAGGAAGCCGACGAAGTCGGTGAGGAAGGCGCCGTACTTGATCTCGGCGTTGTTGACCGTCAAGACCAGCTCGGTGAAGTCCGGCTCGCCGAAGATCGCTGCGACCAACTGCATGAGCACGTTGCCGGCCAGGCTCTCGACGAGCGCCGCGAACGCCGCCCCGATGATGAAGCCGAGCGCCAGGTCGAGCATGTTGCCGCCCATGGCGAAGGCCTTGAACTCTTTCCACGCGTTCTTCATGCCCGACATTCTGGACGTGACGGCCGTCACAACGCCAACATGTTGTCCGGCACGTCGGTGACCAATCCGTCCACTCCAGCTGCGGCCAACGCCTGCCACACGGCCGGATCGTTGACCGTCCAGGGCAACACCGCGATCCCCCGAGCGTGGGCGGAGGCCACGAGTTCCTTTGTGCACGAGGGGAAGTCGGGCGAGATGACGACGGCGTCGAGCTCGGCCGCCGCGCCGACCAGGTCGCCGGGGTGGTCCTCCCAGCGCACCGAGCCCCGCCACTGGCTGCCCGGGGCGAAGGTCTGACCGACGACGGCCAGGGCCGATCGCGGCAGGGCCGGATCGAGCTCCCGGGAGAGCTCGAGCACCGCCCAGTCGAAGGAGTGCACAAACGCGCGGTCCCGCAGCCCGGCATCGGTCACCGCCGTCAGCACCCCGTCCAGGAGGGTATGCCGGGTGCTCACCTCCCGCGGGTCGGTCGGGTCCACCTTGACCTCGACCACCCACCACAGGTCCGGCGTGTCGGAACACGCGGCGAAGACCTCGGCGAGCGTGGCGATCCGCTCCCCCGGTACGGCGCGTTGGCGCGGGAAGGCTGCCTGTACCGCGGACCCGACGTCGACGGTTTGCAGCTGGGCCAGGGTCAGCTCATCGACCCGAGCACCCGTGAAGTCGACGCCTGTCGGTCGGCACTTGGCAGCTGACAGCACCGGATCGTGCCAGACGACGACCTGCTCGTCCGCCGTGAGGAGGACGTCGAGCTCGATGGCCCGTACGCCGACCTCGATGGCCGCGCGCATGCTCGTGACAGTGTTCTCGGGGACCAGCCCCCGGGCCCCGCGATGCCCGACTACCGCGGGTCGGGAGGCGTGCCAGGGACCGGGCGGGGCGGCATACGGACGCGGGGACATGCGCCCCACGGTAGTGGCGGCCGATCGCCGGTTCGAGGAGGTCAGGCGACCTGCGAGAGTAGGTGGGCGACGGCCTCGGCGGCGCCGTAGCCCGGGCCCTCAGTGGCGCCGATGAGGTGGACGACCAGACCGAGGTCGGTTCCGGAGGTGACCAACGGCGCCTCGCAGGCACCGCCCGAGCGCCGCTGGGGAAACCCGGCACTGGCGAAGAGGGCGTTGCACAGGCAGAGCCGGCCCTCGGTGTTCATCTCGCGCCCGCCCTTGCGGAGGTACGCCGCCAGCGGCTCGGCGGGACAGCGATAGTCGACCTCGCCGTCGGTCCGCAGGTATGCCGTCCGCAGGACCCCCAGGTCACAGACCGGCTTGCGTGCCTCGCGGACTGTGATGTCGGTGAGAGTGCCCGGGATGTCGGCGACCCGGAAGGGGAAGCCGGTCGGCGAGACCCGCCAGTCGGCGCGCACCTGCAGGTCGCCCGCGACCGCGCGTTCGCGCATCTGGGCCTTGACGCCCGCATCGAAGCCGGACTCGTCGCTGTAGGCGAACAAGGTGCCGACCTGAACGCCGCTCGCGCCGAGGGCGAGGGCTTCACAGACCTTCTCGGGCGTGCCGTAGCCGCCCGCCAACCAGACCGGAAGGCCCAGGGCGAGGATGTCGGAGAGATCGACGACGTCGCGCTCGTCGTAGACCGGCTGGCCCAGCTCGTCGACCCGACGCGGACCGCGCGGCGGGGCGTTGTGGCCACCGGCGGCCGCCCCTTCGACGACGAAGCCGTCGGGGCGGGTATCCGGGTTGTCGGCCAGGCCGCGGGCCAGGTCGGTCGAGGCCACGATCGCCACGAACCGGGGGCGCGGGAGGTCGGCCGGTCGCTGCGGGAGGACGGTGGCGGGGTCGAAGGTGAGCCCGCCGACGTTGTCGTCGGAGCGGGCGCCCATGACCTTGACCGACATCGTGACCGGCTCGTGCCGGGCCAAGGCGCGGATCAGGCCGGGTAGGTCCGCGGGGCTTCCGGCACCGACAAGGACGTAGTCGACGCCGGCGAGCAACGCGCCGTAGAGCGTTGCGGGGAGCGGCAGTTCGATCTTGCGCAGGAAGTTGATCCCCACCGTGCCCGAGTGCCCCTCCTTGGCGAGGAAGACTTCGGTGAAGCCTGCGGCGACCGTCAGCTCCTGCAGGCGCACCGAGGAGGCGAGGGTATGCCGCGGCACCTGGGCGAAGCGCGCGTCGGCGGCGATGCCGCCTTCGATGAAGTAGGAGTCCAGGATCCAGCGGGCCACCTCTTGGCGTGGGAAGGCCGCGAGCGCCCGGCGGATATGGCCGCCCTCGTCGCCGCTCTGCAACCTCCGGGTGAGCAGCACGTCGAGCGCCGTGCCCGAGACGACGCCCAGCTGGCCGGTGAGCGACACGGCACGGGCCAACCGCCAGTCGGACACCGCGACGCCCATCCCTCCCTGGATGACGACCGGAAGTGCTGCGGCGGCGAGCTGGACGGCGGATGCGGTGGCCATGTCAGGGCCTCTCGGGAGTCTCGAACCTACGAGGACGTAACCTACGTTAGCGTAACTTACGGTCCCGTAGGAACTACACGCCGAATCCGGCGTGGGTGATCGCAAGTTGCCTCGGACCGACATGGCGAGTCGGCCGCGGACGTGGTGCACGGCATACCGGACGTGTGGGATGGAGCTTTGACACAGTGACCGTCGGCGTGGGACTGTCAGTTCACCGAGACCCGTCCACGGGGGAAGCCGGTGCAAGACCGGCACTGTCCCGCAACCGTGACCTCTGGCCCCGACCCCGGTCGGATGCGGAGGAAGTCGGAACGCCTGTGGCGGTGTCGGCTCCAACCAATCGTCCGTCGTGGAAAGCGGACCGGAGCGATGCGTCGGGCAACACGCCCGGGGCCTCCCACCGGCCCCGAGGAGGTCCCACCGTGAGTCCCGTCCAATCCCCCACTCCTGCAAACGTTCCCGGCCGCGCCGACCGTTCATCTGGCGCCGCATGGCGGTCCCGGGCGGTTGCACCCGTCATCGCTGTCATAGCCGTCCTCGCCTCGTTGTTCGGCATGGCCCCGCACGCCCAAGCTGCCGACTCTTTCGTCTACTGGGGCTACTGGCAGCAGACCAATGGCAGCTGGGTCTACTCCCAGGTCGGCGCGGCGGCAGCCAACCCGGCGGATGGCACGGTCGAGGGCTGGCGGTGGATGATCGACGAGGGCGGCGCCAAGCCGCGTCCGCCTCGGTTGACCGCGACTTTCGCGCAGTTGTGTGGATCAACACCGGCCGAGGCCGGGAAGAAGAGGGTCGGTCTGGTCGTCGACTTCGGTCGCGATGTTGACGGCGACGGCAAGACTCCCCCGCCCGCGCCCGTTGCGACCTGCGTTGTGGTGCCGACTTCGGCCACCGGGGCCGACCTGCTCGCCCGCGCCGGTGGGGTGCGAGCCGAGAAAGGCCTCATCTGCGCCATCGGGGGCTACCCAGCCAGCGGCTGCTCGGTCACCCTGGCGAGCTTGACCGACGCCCAGAAGGCGGCAGACACGCCGGTGTCCATGCCGATACCGACGAGCACGCCGACGGCGACTGCCGCGACGGCGGCTACCTCCGCAGCAACGACCGCGACAGCCGCTGCGGGCTCCAGCAGCCTCAGCCCAACCATCTGGGTGGTGTTGTTCCTCGCCGCCGCTGTCCTGGCATTTGCGTGGGTCCGCCGTCGTCGCCCCGTCGGTAGCTGACGTCAGGCAGCGACCGACAGTCAGACAGCCGACCACCATGCCCCACACCACCCGCTTCGGCGTCACACCACGGATGCTCCATCCAGTGGCGTGGTGGGTGTGGGGCGTGGGGCTGGCCACCGCTGCCGCGCACACCAGCAACCCGTGGCTGCTGCTGATCATCGTCGCCGTGGCGGGCTGGGTAGTCCTGGAACGGCGTGAGGTGGGCGCCCTCGACGCTTTCCGGCCATTCCTGCTCATCGGACTCGTGGCCATCGCCTTGCGGGTGGTCCTCACCATCCTCCTCGGCAATGGCGTGCCCGGCCAGATTGTCCTCGTGGACCTTCCCCAGGTCCGGTTGCCGTCGTGGTTCGCCGGATTGCGTCTCGGCGGAGCGGTCACTCTCGAATCCGTCGTCGCCGCCGCCATCGATGGGCTTCGCCTGGCCACGACGTTGGCCTGCCTAGGCGCCGCCAACGCCTTGGCCAGCCCACGGCGGTTGCTGCGCTACACACCGGCGACGCTCTATGACATCGGCACCGCGGTCGTCGTCGCGCTCACCTTCGCCCCGGCCCTCGTCGACCTTGCCGGGAGAGTCCGTGCGGCGCGTCGACTGCGTGGTCACAGCGGTCGAGGTTTGCGGGAGATGGCCCAACTCGCCGTGCCGGTGCTCGAAGGCGCCCTGGACCGATCGTTGGATTTGGCCGCATCGATGGAGAGCCGGGGGTATGGCCGCACCGCGGTCCGCGGCCGCCGGGACCGGATCATCGGCAGCGTGCTGGCCCTCACCGGGAGCGCCGGGACCGTCGCCGGGCTGTACGGGGTGCTCTCCTCGTCGGCCCAGGGCTGGCTCGGGATGCCGATGCTCGGCGCCGGGCTCGGCCTGCTGGCCCTCTCGCTCATCCTCGGTGCCCGCAGAGATGCGCGGACGGCATACCGGCGCGACCCCTGGCGTGCCCCCGAATGGGTGACCTGCGCGCTCGGGATTCTCCCGGCTGCGCTGCTCACCTACGCCGAGGGTGCGGCGTGGCCAGGCATCACCCTCGTCAACGTGCCCCTCGAGTGGCCGCCGATGCCGACCCTGCCCGCGTTGACGATCGGCGCGGCCCTCTTGGTCGCCTGGCTCACCCCGGTGCCACCACGACTCGCCCACGCGCGGGCCACCATCCGCCCCGCCCAGTTGGAGCCCGCATGAACGAGCCAGGCGCCCTCATCGAGCTGCGCGACGTCTCCGTGACGTATGACGGCGCGTCCCGACCAGCCCTAGCCGACGCCGATCTGCGGATCGGCGAGGGCGAGTTGGTTCTTGTCGTCGGACCGACCGGCTCCGGCAAGTCAACCCTGCTGCGCACCCTCAACGGCCTGGTGCCGCACTTCTCCGGAGGCACCCTCAACGGGTCGGTCGTCGTCGCCGGGCGGGACACCCGTGAGCACCGGCCGCGCGACCTGGCCGACGTGGTCGGGTTCGTCGTGCAGGATCCGAGCTCCGCCTTCGTCACCGACACAGTCGAGGACGAGATCGCCTACGGCATGGAGACCCTCGGCGTCGAGCCCCCGGCCATGCGGCGACGGCTCGAGGAGGCGCTCGACATCATGGGGCTGGCGGACTTGCGCGACCGGAGCCTGCGCGAGCTGTCCGGTGGGCAGCAGCAGCGCGTCGCGATCGCCGCAGTTCTCGCCGCCGGACCCCGGGTCCTCGTCCTCGACGAACCGACGTCAGCGCTGGATCCCGTGGCCGCCGAAGAGGTCCTCGCGGCTCTACAACGGCTGGTCCATGACCTCGGTTATACCGTCGTCCTCGCCGAGCACCGCCTGGAACGGGTCGTCCACCACGCCGACCGGATCGTCCTGGTCCGCGACGGCATCGTCTCGGCGCTGCTCGACCCGGCCGAGGCCATGGCCATCTCCCCCGTACACCCCCCGATCGTCGAGTTGGGCCGCCGGATGGGCTGGTCGCCACTGCCCTTGTCGATCCGGGACGCCCGGCGTCGCGCCGGGTCACTACGCACCCGGCTCTCGGCACTCGAGACCGGACGAGCCTCGGCCGGGGCCACCGCAACCTCCGTCGCCGAGGAGGGCGCGAGCAGCGAACCGGCCCTCGCGGTGGCTGATCGACTGTCGGTAAGGCGCGGTGTGGTCGAAGCCCTGCACCGGGTGAACCTCGAGATCGGAGCGGGAACTGTCACTGCGGTCATGGGGCGCAACGGGGCCGGCAAGTCGACCCTCCTCGCGGCCCTCGCCGGACAACTGCCAGCCACCGGCGGGCGCGTGCACGTCGGCAGCGCGTCCCCGGAGCGGCTCGCCCCCCGAGACCGGGTGAGAGTGGTCGGATTGGTCCCGCAAGACCCCGACCTGCTCCTGTATGCCGACTCCGTCGCCGCCGAGTGTCAGGTCGCCGATCACGACTTCGGGGCCGCGCCAGGGACGGCTCGGGCCCTGCTGACCCGGATTGCCGGCACCGTCGATGACAACCGCCACCCCCGGGACCTCTCCGAAGGACAACGCCTGGCCCTGGCCCTGTCGATCATCCTCGCCGGGCGTCCGAAGATCGTCCTGCTCGACGAACCCACCCGCGGCCTGGACTATCCCGCCAAACGCCGGCTGCTGGGCGTGCTGCGCGAATTGGCCGCCGAGGGCCACGCCGTGGTCGTGGCCACCCACGACGTCGAGCTCGTGGCCGACGTGGCACAACGCGTCGTGGTCCTGGCCGAGGGCGAGGTGGTCGCCGACGGACCAACCCATGACGTGCTCACCGGGTCACCGGCTTTCGCACCGCAGGTGGCCAAGATCCTGCATCCGCTGCCGCTGCTTACCATCGCCGACGTGACCACTGCCTTGGGCCAGGCCTCGTGAAGTTCCGGCCGGCGGCCGCAGCGGCGCTGGCCCTGACCACGGTCGTCGGGCTCGCGGCATACCTCTGGCCGTTCTTCGCCGCGCCCTCGTTCAGCGCTGGTTACGGGCAAAACGCGCCCTGGCTCTTCGCTGCCCTGCTGGGCTTGTTGGCCTTCGTCGTGCTCGCGGAGGTGACCGCCAACGGCCTGGACGCCAAGACAGTGGCGGTCTTGGGAGTGCTGGCCGCGACTGGTGGCGCACTGCGGGTTCTCTCGGCGGGGACGGCCGGACTGGAGCCGATCTTCGTCATCCTCGTCCTGGGCGGCCGGGTGTTGGGGCGGTCGATGGGGTTCCTCATGGGGTGCCTGGCGATGCTCGCGGGCGCGTTCCTCACCGCCGGCATCGGGCCGTGGCTGCCATTCCAGATGCTGGGCGCAGGATGGGTGGCGCTCGGTGCGGCGTTGTTGCCGCGCGCGAGCGGCAAGGCCGAGTTGGTGCTGCTCGCGGCATACGGAGCCTTCGCCGGGTTCGCGTATGGAGCCCTACTCAACCTGTGGTTCTGGCCGTTCCTCTCGCCGGGCTCGGCGCCGACCGGCGCGGGGTTCGTGCCGGGTGACTCGCCAGCCGCCAACGTCGCGCACTATGGCGTCTTCTACCTCGCCACGTCACTCGGGTGGGACGTTCCCCGGGCCGTGCTCACCGCGGCGCTGGTCCTGGTCGCGGGCCGACCGATCCTCGCGACGCTGCGCCGCGCCGTGCGTCGGGCGGCTTTCGGCGACGTCGCCCGTTTCGACGGACCGCCGGTTCAGTCCTGACGGGTCTGGACCTGGACGAACGGCGGGTTGACGACGGTTGCAGCCACCCCGCGACCGCGCACGTCGATGAGCACCTCGGTGTCCAGCGCCACCGATCGGTCCAGCAGCGCCAGCGCGATGCCCTGCTTGCGGGTCGGTGAGAACGTCCCCGAGGTCACCTCTCCGATGACCTCACCTTCGAGGGTGACCGGGCAGTGCGCCCGAGGTATGCCGCGTCCGGTCACCACGAGACCGCGGGAGATCCGCGACGTCGGGGCGGCCTTCTCGACCAGCAGGGCCTCGCGACCCCAGAAGGCCGGCTTGGACCATCCGACCGCCCACCCCGACCGAGCCATGACGGGAGTGATGTCCTGCGACAGGTCCTGACCGTGCAGGGGATAACCCATCTCGGTCCGCAGCGTGTCGCGGGCACCCAGGCCGCACGGCATACCGTCCCAGGGACGCATCGCCTCGACGAGGGCGTCCCAGAGCGCAGAAGCGTCGTCCCACCCGGGCACGAGCTCGTAGCCGCGTTCACCCGTGTATCCGGTTCGGCAAACGATGACCTGACGACCCTGCCAGTCGGATTCGCGGAACTGCATGTAGTCGTGCCCGGTCGGCAGCCCCAGCGCGTCGAGCACCTCGTCGGAGCGGGGGCCCTGGACGGCGATGACGGCATACTCCCGATGCCGGTTGACCACCTCGATGCCCGCGGGGGCGGCGGCGACGAGGCGGCGGCATACCTCGGCGGTGTTCGCCGCGTTGGGGATCAGGAAGACGTCGTCGTCGGCACGCAGGTATTGGATGAGGTCGTCGACGACCCCGCCGGTCTCGTCGCAGCACATCGTGTACTGCGCCTGCCCAGGGCCGATCTTGCCCAGGTCGTTGGTAAAGCACGCGTTGACGAAGTCTGCGGCACCCGGACCGGCGACCGTCGCCTTGCCCAGGTGGCTGACATCGAAGATCCCGACCCGCTCACGGACAGCGGTGTGCTCGGCCACGACACCGCCACCGGGGTATTCGATCGGCATCTCCCAGCCACCGAAATCGGCCAGCTTGGCACCCAGGGCGATGTGACGGTCGTGCAGCGGTGAGTGGGCAAGGTCGGCCATGGCGCCGAGCCTAACGGGATCGGTCAGACCCGCGTCAGACCTGAGTCAGATGCGGGGCAGGCCTAGCCGCCGGACTTGCGCCGGAACATCCGCTGCGCCGCCGCTGGCCCATGAGCCTCGTGGACTTTGCCTTCGCCCTCACCGGAACTCTCCCGGCCGGCGTGGGCCTGCTTGCGGTCCAGGGCCTCACGGAACTTGGCCTTCATCTCCTCCGACGGGCCCGCCTTGGCGGCCTTCGCTGGCTTGACGTTCTTCGTCATCGTCAATCGTCCTCTCGTCTGTCGTCCGAGCGCAGGCCCGGCCTGGTGAGGCCGCGCCGATCCTGGCGCTGGCGTGAACTCCATTCGCGCATCCGGCTGGGATAGCCCGTGAGCAGGACGTCATAGATCGGGATCCCCAAGCCCGCAGCCATCTCGTATGCCGCAGCACGCGACCCGACCGCTCGCCGGGTCCACTCCCCGTCGGTGGCGACGAGGACGACGCTCTGAGTGCTGACATTGGTCGCCGGCTCCAGGAATGCCTCCACGCCTCGACGGGTCTGAGTGAACTGCGCGAAATGGCTCTGCACCGCCCCGAGGTCGACGTTCATCGCCGGCCCGTCCGATCGCCCCAGGCCGGGCAGTTGCGACCGGCGCTTTCGGCCGAACAGTCCCATACCGGAACCATATGCTGTCCGCGTGAGCACTCGGGCAACCTCCCAAGGACGATGGGCTGGTGTCGCCATCGTGGGAGTCATCATGCTCACCGTCGTCAGCATCGGAGCCCACGCCCTCGCCATTCCCGTCCTACTGTCCCGGGGCACCACGACGGCCGGCCGGACGCCGACGCCCACCTCCCCCGTAGCACTGCCGGCGACGCCCAAGACCAGTGCCCCCATGCCACCTACTTCCACCGCGGCCGCACCGACCGCAGCGCCCACGGCCCCGGCATACGACCGGGCCTGCCTGCGCCGAGACAACCCGGCAACAGGGGCCAAGCTGCCTTCCGGCGATCCGTTCGGTGACGACATCGCCGACCTCGGAGACAAAGCCGAACTGCAGCGCCTGTATGCCGTCACCACCGGCACGCTGGTCCCTCTCGACGGTCTGGGCACGCCGCGCCCGTGCGACGAGCAGTTGTGGGCTGTGGTGAAGGCCACTGCACCCACCCTCATCGAGCAACTCGACGAACTGCTCGTGTTCGACGCCGACCCGGATCCCGACGCCGGTGACTTTGTTATCGAAGGCGAGTCTGCGCCCAAGCAGGTCGGGCCCGACCAATTCGACGACGAACATTGGCGGTTGTCGTTCGCGCCCAATGGACTGGACCGCGGCGAGTTGGCCTGGCTGGTCGCTCACGAGCTCGCGCACATCGCCAGCCTCAACAAGGACCAGATGCTCGCCGGAGTGGGCCCGGACGTCTGCGCGACGTGGTACACCGGGACCGGCTGTCTGCTGCGCGACTCGTTCCTGCATCGCTACCTGGTCAACACGTGGGACGAGGCATTGTGGGACGCCTGGGACGCGGCCGACTCCAAGCAAACCGAGAAGGCGCGACGCACGGCATACCGGGATCTGTATGACGACCACAAGGACTCCTTTGTCACCGCGTACGCCGCGTGGCACCCGATGGAGGACTTTGCGGAGTCCTTCGCGATGTGGTGCACCTACCGGGCCGACGGGCCAGCCCGCAAGAAACTGCCCACCGCGAAGCCCACCGATAGCGGCAGCAAGGTGGCGTGGTTCGACGCCGCCCGCCGGGACCTCCTGCCGGCCTTTGGACCCGGGTGCGAGATGCTGCGGGAGTTCGCGGCAGGCTGAGCGTTCGAGCCCACGAGCACCCCACCCGGTCGGGGCCTTTCGGTGGTCCGAAGTGACAAGATGCAGGTGACCAACACCTGAATGGAGGCGACATGGCGGCCGAAGCGCCTGGCGAGTACGACCTCATCGTGCTGGGCGGTGGAAGCGGCGGCTACGCGTGCGCGCTGCGCTCGGCTCAGCTCGGGCTGCGGGTCGCGCTGATCGAGCGGGACAAGCTCGGCGGCACCTGTCTGCATCGCGGGTGCATCCCCACCAAGGCGCTGCTGCATGCGGCCGAGGTCGCCGACACCGCCCGCGACGGCTCCCGCTTCGGTGTCATCTCCAGTGTCGAATCCATCGACATGCCGGCGGTGCTGCGCTATCAGCAGAGCGTGGTGAACCGCCTGCACAAGGGGCTCCAGGGGCTGGTGTCCGCGGCCAACCTCGACTACTTGCCCGGCGTGGGCGAGGTGACCTCGCCGACCACCGTCCGCGTGGGGGACACAACGTTGACCGGACGCAACCTTGTGCTCGCGACGGGGTCGCGGGCCCGCTCGCTGCCCGGTCTTGAGATCGGCGGCCGGGTGCTCAGCAGCGATGAGGCGGTCGCGCTCGACGTGGTTCCTGAGTCGATCATCGTTCTCGGCGGCGGGGTGATCGGGGTCGAGTTCGCTTCGGTGTATCGCTCGTTCGGCGCCGCAGTGACCATCGTCGAGGCATTGCCACGGCTGGTCCCCGCCGAAGAGGAGAGCATCTCCAAGGCGCTCGAGCGGGCCTTCCGCAAGCGCGGGATCGTCAGCCACACGGGGGCCCGGTTCGCCGGGGTGACCCAGGACGACGCAGGCGTCACGGTGAGCCTCGAGGACGGGTCGACGCTGTCGGCCGACTACCTCCTCGTGGCCGTCGGCCGAGGGCCGGTGTCCGAGGGCATGGGGTTCGAGTCCGCCGGGGTGGTCATCGACCGCGGCTTCGTGCCGACCGACGACCGCCGTCGCACGAACGTCCCCGGGGTGTATGCCGTTGGCGACCTCGTCCCTGGCCTTCAGCTCGCGCACCGAGGCTTCGCCCACGGGATCTTCGTGGCCGAGGAGATCGCGGGGCTGTCGCCCGAGCCAGTGCTGGACCGGACCATCCCCAAGGTGACCTACTGCGACCCCGAGATCGCGAGCGTCGGACTGACCGAGGGGGCGGCGCGGGCGGCATACGGGGAGGTGCGCAGCTACGAGTACAACCTCGGCGGCAACGGCAAGTCCCAAATCCTCGGGACATCAGGATTCGTCACGGTGGTGAGAGTGGTGGACGGGCCGGTCGTCGGTATCCATATGATCGGTGCACGGATGGGTGAGCAGATCGGCGAGGCCCAACTCGTCGTCGGCTGGGATGCCATGCCCGAAGACGTGGCCCCGCTGCTGCACGCTCACCCGACCCAGAACGAGGCTCTCGGCGAGGCTCATCTGGCGCTGGCGGGCAAGCCTCTGCACGCCCACGCCTGAACACCGCCAGGTGTCCGCAGCACCGCAGCACCGAGCACCACCCGCACGAACCCGACGACACCACGAGCACCGAGCACATATCGACGAGGAGATGACGCAGATGTCCAATCGCGTGACCATGCCGGCCCTGGGTGAATCCGTCACCGAGGGGACGGTCACCCGATGGCTGAAGAAGGTCGGCGACCAGGTCGCCGTCGACGAGCCGCTCGTCGAAGTGTCGACCGACAAGGTCGACACCGAGATCCCATCACCGTTTGCGGGCGTTCTGGAGAGCATCCTGGTTGCCGAGGACGACACCGCTGCCGTGGGCGCCGACCTAGCCGTCATCGGTGACGGTTCTGGAACTGGTGCTGCGCCGAGCGCCCCATCCCCGGCGACCGAACCGGCCCCCCTGCCCGAACCGGACCCCGTGGCCGAGTCCGCCCCGGTCGCGCACGCACCTGCACCCTCGACCCCTGACGGCGCCAACGGCGGCCAGTCAGTGGTCATGCCGGCGCTAGGCGAATCTGTGACCGAGGGGACCGTCACCCGCTGGCTCAAGAAGGAGGGCGACCAGGTCGCCGTCGATGAGCCGTTGCTCGAGGTGTCCACCGACAAGGTCGACACCGAGATCCCCAGCCCGTTTGCCGGTATCCTACGTCGGATCCTCGTGGGTGAGGATGAGGTCGCCGCAGTGGGTGCCGCGCTTGCGATCATCGGAGGTTCCAGCTCGGCACCAGCCCCGTCCGCGGTCCCCGTTGCGGCACCAGCCCCGGCTCCTGCGCCCGCTCCTGTTGTCGCGCCCGCCCCGGCGGCACCGGCGCCGGCTCCTGCGCCCGCTGCTGTTGTCGCGCCCGCACCGGCGGAACCGGCGGCACCGGCGCCGACAGCCGAGGCAGCTACACCCTCCGACGCCGATGACGACCCGGACGGCTCGACCTACGTCACGCCGCTGGTGCGCAAGCTGGCGGCATTGCACAAGATCGATCTCGCTCGGTTGACCGGCACCGGTGTTGGTGGCCGCATCCGCAAGCAAGATGTCCTCGAGGCGGCTGAGTCAGCCCGCGCGGCGGCCGGAGCTGCAGCCGCAGCACCGCCGTCACCGGCCACCTCGCCAGAACCGGCTGCTTCGCCGGCACCGACTGAGTCGCCCGCCCCGGCAGCTCCGACGCCGGTGGCATCCGGCCCCGCGCGCTCAGGCATCGTGCCCTCGTCCAAGCGAGGAACCACCGAGAAGATGTCCCGACTGCGTCGGGTCATTGCAGCCCGCATGGTCGAGTCGCTGCAGGTCTCGGCCCAGTTGACCACCGTTGTCGAGGTCGACCTGACCCGCGTGGCACGCCTGCGGGCCCGGTCCAAGGCCGACTTCCAGGCCAGAGAAGGCACCAGCCTGTCCTTCCTCCCGTTCCTGGCCCTTGCAGCGGTAGAAGCGCTCAAGGTGCACCCCATGGTCAACGCGAGCATCAACGGCGATGAGGTCATCTACCACGGACAGGAACACCTGTCGATCGCGGTCGACACCGAGCGCGGCCTTATCGTGCCCGTGGTTAAGAACGCTGGTGACCTCAACATTGCCGGCCTCGCCCGCGCCATCGCCGACGTCGCCGACCGGACCCGGACCAACAAGATCACACCCGACGACCTGGCGGGTGGCACCTTCACCATCACCAACACGGGCAGCCGCGGCGCGCTGTTCGACACGCCGATTATCAACCAGCCGCAGGTAGCCATCCTCGGCACCGGCGCGATCGTCAAGCGTCCCGTCGTCATCAACGATGACGACGGCGGCGAGACGATCGCCATCCGATCGATGATGTATCTCGCCCTGTCCTACGACCACCGAATCGTCGACGGCGCCGATGCCGCCCGCTTCTTGGAGACCATGAAACACCGTCTCGAAGAGGGCAACTTCGAGGCTGATCTCGGGCTCTAGGTCCGCGAGATGCCTGCCCGGAGGGTTGCCGTCACCGGAGCCTCGGGGTTCATCGGCGGTGCCCTCGCGGCATACCTGATGGACCGCGGAGACGAGGTGATCCGGCTAGTACGCCGGGAGCCCACGAGGGCCCTGGAACGCTTGTGGTCCCCCGTGCCCGGCGGGCTGGACCCGACGGTTCTTGAGGACGTCGACGCCGTGGTCCACCTCGCTGCGGCGGGCGTGGGCGATCACCGGTGGACACCGGCATACAAAGAACTCGTCCTCCGGTCCCGGGTGGAAGGGACCCGCGCCGTCGCCGAGGCGATCGCACAGACCGCCCGCCCCATCCGTTTCGTGTGCGGGTCGGCGATCGGCTACTACGGCGATCGGGGGGAGGAAGTCCTCACCGAACGCAGCGATCCGGGCACCGGCTTCCTCGCCGAGGTGGTGCGAGCCTGGGAGGCAGCAGCTGACGCGGCCCAGGAGGCGGGTGCGCCGGTCGCCTTCGCCCGACACGGTTTGGTTATGGCGCCGGGCGGTGGCGCGTTCGCTAAAGTGCTGCGGCTGGCCCGCCGAGGGCTCGGCGGCCCGTTGGGCACCGGCCGACAGTACTGGTCGTGGATCACACTCAGGGACAGCGTCCGCGCGCTGGGTCACCTGATCGATCGACCCGATGTCCTCGGCGCCGTGAACGTGGTAGGCCCAGATCCCCGCCCCCAGCGGGTGGTGGCTCGAGAGATCGGGAAGGCCCTCGGTCGGCCCGCCATCCTTCCGGCCCCATCGGTGGCCCTGCGGGTGGCCTTGGGAGAGTTCGCCGACGACATCCTGAGCTCGCAGCGGGTAATGCCGTTCGCTCTCGCCGATAGCGGATTCACCTTCCAACACGCGACGATGACCGACGCGGCGGCCTGGCTAACGCGATGACCCGTTTCCCGTCGACCTGGCCGCGTCGCCTCAACGGGTCACATCGAAGAGTCGCCACCTGCCGTCGGAGCGAAGCAGGACATACAGCAGCGACTGGCCCGGATCGGCCTCCACCTCCTGCGAGCGTCCATCTGCGTCGATGACCTGGTAAGCATTCCGACCGACCACCGCCCTGATTCGCGCAGTGGTCCCATCCATTGATGCCTCGGACACCGCGGCGATCGTGAAACTCAACCCGACATAGCGATGGCCCGTCTTCTGAAGATCCCTGATGATGGCCAGATCGCTGGCCAGCAGCTTGGACCCCGGAGCGTCGACCGCGGTCAACGCCGAGGGCGAGCACTCGATGAGAGCCTGCCCACGTGCGGTGATCAGGTCGACAAAGACAGGGTGAAGGTCCGCGCCTACGTCGACGGTGACGGATTGGCCCGCTGCGCTGCTGGACCCAGATGGTGCATCGGCTGCCGCCACTGGGGTCAGCCTTAGCACCACACCCAGCAGGACGGCCGCCGAGATCCCGAGAGATGCCACGACGACACTCCTGCGGCGCGCCAAGGGCACCCGTGGTCTGCCGCGATAGCGCTGGCGGCGCGTCACCCGCCCAACGGCGGGTCCATGCGTGGTCCGTTGCTCCCTGGGGTCGGGTAGGTCCGCACGCTGGCGTAGTCGATGGGTCAACACAAGATCGGGGTCGGTGCCAGCAAGGCGCCGAGGCACCAGACGCACGGGAATCGGCGTCGCTGCCTGATAGGCCAAGAGGGCAGCCTGCTGAGCACTCGGCCGGGCCAGGGGGTCCTCGGCCAGCATGGCTTTCGCCGCTGGGCCGAACCCCGGTCCCAACAATCGGACCGCCTCCTCGAGCGATGGCGCCGCTCTTTCGCCCTGACCATCGCCAGAACCCGGGGGTCCAGCCCAGGACCGGCCGGTCAGCGCGAACCAGATCAGCGCTCCGATGCCGAAGACGTCCGAAGCCTCGGTCGGCACATCACCGGCCTGTACCTCCGGGGCAACGAAGCCGGGTGTGCCAGCCACCTGAGGGGGATGACTCTCCCCCACCAACCGGGCCGCCTCGAAGTCCCCCAGCAAGGGCCGGCCGTCGGCCGTGAACAGGATGTTGCCAGGGGACACATCCCCGTGGATGACCCCGGATGAATGCGCAGCGGCGAGGGCCTCTGCGACGGGAGTGCACACAGTCGCTACTTCGCCCGGATCCAACCGTCCACGTGCTGCGACCAGGTCGGCCAGGGCTCCGCCGGAGGCAAGATCGAGGACCACCGCGACCGAACCGTCGGTCAGCGGATGCGCCTCGTGCACCCGGACGATGTGTGGATGCTCGACCTTGGCGAGGATCGCCGTCTCGCGAGCGGCCAGTTCCATCAGTTGTCCGACGTGCAGTCGCTCCGGGGCAGTTACCTTGACGGCCACGTCGACCCCCGTGTCGATCCGAGTCCCCGCCCATACGCTGCTCGTCGCGCCCTGACCGATCACCTCGTCCAGGCGCACTCCCGGGACCGCGGGCGGTGGCGTCGGTGTAGTCACTCCCTCATCGTGCCCTGACCGTAAACACCTCTGCAGAAGTTATCCACAGGAACGCCCGGCACACTACTCAAGGGCAACGCCGTCCTGCATCTGCGTGCCATCATCAGCGCCCCGACTCTCTGCAACGCCAACATGCCAAGCTGCTGCGTCGAATCGCCAACACTCGGTTGCCTATCCGTCCCCAGAGGTCGTCAGGAGCGGCGACTCGCCAACACTCAAGCGGTTACTCCCGGGGTTCAAGAGGGGGGTTCGCCGGGGGTGCGGACCTCGACGACGCGACCGTCGGATGCGCTGATCCGGGCAGCGTCGATGACGGCCAGCACGTGGACGGCGTCGCGGGGGTCGACCGGCATACGGTCCTGCGGGTCGGCGGTAGCAAGAGCTGCGGCGACCTCGCGGTAGAAGTCGGCCGCGTCGCCCGCCAGCCCCAGCACCGGTTCGCGCTCCTCACCGCGGACCAGCCAGCCATGCTGCTCGGCAGCACCATCGGCGTCCGGGAATGCCGTCGGCTCGTCGCCGACCGACCCGAGTAGGTAAGTGCCCGCGCTCCCGACGATCCGCGCCCGGGGCCCCGGAGCCCCCGCGACACTACTGGCGGTGAGATGGGTGGAGTGTCCGCTGGTATGCCGCAGCGCGAGGAAGGTGTCGTCCTCGCCGGTCGTCGTCCACGCCGCCACTTCGGCGTAGACGCTCGCGACCGGACCGTGCAGCAGAACAGCCTGGTCGATGAGGTGGGTATGCAAGTCGAGCATCAGGCCACCCCCCTCGGCTGGCGTCACGAGCTCACGCCACCGGCTCTTGGGCACCGGACGCCAACGCTCCCAACGGAATTCGGTGCGGCGCAGCTCACCCAACACACCCCGGTGCAGCAGGTCGCGCATCGTGTGGAACTCTGGGTCGAAGCGCCGGTTCTGGAAAACGGTCAAGGGCACGCCTCGCCCCGCGGCGAGGTCGACCAAGCCCTGCGCGCCGGCGGCGTCGCATGCCAACGGCTTGTCGACAACCACCGCGACCCCGGCTTCGATGATCGCCTCAGCGTTCTCGACGTGGCGCCCGCTCGGTGATGCGACGACGACGAGGTCGAGCCCACGCAGGGCGAGCAGCCCATCGAGGTCCGGCACCACGGTCACGCCCTGGTTCTCGGCCCGCGCCTGGTCGGCCCGTTCGGCGTTGCTGCTCACCACGGCGACAAGGTCTAGGCCGGCCGCGCGCAGCAGGGGAGCGTGGAAGGTGGATCCGGACGAGCCATAGCCCACCAAACCGACCCGAGTCATCGCATGTCCCTTCTCGTCCCGTGACGGTGCGCTGCCCACCCTAGTTGCGCGGACGGCATACGCCGGTGGGTATGCCGCGCTCCCGGCTAAGGTGGGGCGCATGCGCATCGTCCACCTGGGTTTCGACCCCGACTTCGTGGACTACGAGTGGGCCTGGGAACGCCAGCGTGAGCTGCACGCCAAGGTGGTCAGCGGCGAGGAGCCGGACACCGTCCTGCTGCTGGAACACAAACCGGTCTACACCGCGGGCAAACGCACCGAGCCGCATGAGCGGCCCACCGACGGGACCCCGGTCGTCGATGTCGACCGGGGCGGCAAGATCACCTGGCACGGCCCGGGACAGGTCACCGGCTACCCGATCGTCCGGCTCCCGGCTCCGATCGACGTGGTCGCCTATGTGCGAGCGCTCGAGGAGATGATGATCCGGGTGTGTGCCGACTTCGGGGTGACCGCTGGTCGCGTCGACGGGCAGTCGGGCACCTGGATCCTCGCCGATCCGGCCGATCCGTTCCGCCGGCCCAACCGCAAAGTCGGCGCGATCGGCATCCGGGTCAGCCGTCAGGTCGCGATGCACGGCTTCGCGTTCAACGCCAACCCGTCGTTGGCCTGGGGCACCGTCATCATCCCGTGCGGGATCCCCGACGCCGGGGTGACCTCGCTGTCGGCTGAGTTGGGCCGGGATGTGCCGGTCCGCGAGGTCCTCCCCCACATCGAGAAGCACCTCACCGACGTCCTCAGCACCCTCGCGCCCAACCGGCGGGCGGCTGCAGACCCGGCGGTCTCGCTGGGCTGAGTGCGATTCGACGCCTGGACGTCGAAACCGCTCACCCGAGCGGCCGGGACATAGGCTGGGACGCCTACGGGCGGCATACCCAGGGCCGCCCGGCGAGGAAGGACGGACCGAGGTGACCATCGCACCCGAGGGGCGGCGGATGTTGCGGGTCGAGGCACGCAACGCCGAGACGCCGATCGAGCGCAAGCCCGCGTGGATCCGCACGACGGCCAAGATGGGCCCGGCGTTCACCGAGCTGCACTCGATGGTCAAGGGCGAGGGTCTGCACACGGTCTGCCAGGAGGCGGGCTGCCCCAACATCTTCGAGTGCTGGGAGGACCGCGAGGCGACCTTCCTCATCGGCGGCGACACGTGCACCCGGCGCTGCGACTTCTGTGACATCGCCAGTGGGCGGCCCCAGGCGTTGGACCCCGACGAACCGCGCCGGGTCGCCGAGTCGGTACGCCGGATGGGCCTGCGCTACAGCACGGTCACCGGGGTCGCGCGCGACGACCAGCCGGACGGGGCAGCGAGCCTGTATGCCGCGACGATCCGCGCGATTCACGAGCTCAACCCCAACACCGGGGTGGAGATCCTCCCGCCGGACTTCGGGGCGAAACCGGAGTTGGTGGGGCTGGTGTTCGACGCCCGCCCGGAGGTGTTCGCGCATAACCTCGAGACGGTGCCGCGGCTGTTCAAGCGGATCCGGCCGGCGTTCACGTATGACACGTCGTTGCGGGTGTTGTCGATGGCTCGGGAGGCCGGGTTAGTCACCAAGAGCAACCTCATCCTCGGGATGGGTGAGCAGGCCGCCGAGATCGAGGCGGCGATCGCGGACCTGCATGACGCGGGCTGCGACATCCTCACCATCACCCAGTATCTGCGGCCCTCACCCAAGCACCACCCCATCGACCGCTGGGTCACGCCGGAGGAGTTCCTGCACTGGTCGTCGGTGGCGACCGATCGGGGGTTTAAGGGCGTGATGGCCGGCCCGCTGGTGCGTTCGTCCTATCGCGCGGGGCGCTTGTGGGCTCAGGCGATGGAGCGGTGGGGACGGCCGGTGCCTGCTCACTTGGCTCATTTGGGGCAGGCCGCGCAGAGCCCGGCCCGTCAGGAGGCGGCCGCCGTCGTCGCTGCGGCTGGCGCGCTGGCGGCTGCGGCGGTGGCCGAGCGCTCCGGCGCCCCCCTATCCTGACTCCATGGCCAAGGACTCCTCCGCTACCGCTGCCGCCGGGAAGAAGCCAGGGCGGATCGCGCAGTTGCGCACCGTTCTGCAGCAGTCGAAGATGCTCGATCCAAAGATCGGGTGGTGGATGGCGCTCGCGTTCGTGGTCGTCATGGCGATCGCGGTCGGCATCGGCATTCTGATTGGGTCCCCATGGCTCTGGTATGCCGTGCTCATGGGCATCCCGCTGGCGGCCTTGGCAGCGACGATTGTCATGAGCCGCCGTGCCGAACGGGCGGCATACGCGAAGCTTGAGGGGCAACCGGGGGCGGCGGGTGCGGCCTTGACGTCGTTGCGGGGTGGGTGGTTCACCTCGGCGGAGCCGGTGGCGGTCGAGGGTGCCCGGTCGGGCGGTTTCACCGAGGCTGCGTTGGTCTATCGCGCCGTGGGTCGTCCGGGAGTGGTGCTCGTGGCTGAGGGCCCAGAAGCCCGGGCGCAGAAGTTGTTGCTGGCCGAGAAGAAACGGGTGGAGCGGGTTGCTCCTGGAGTGCCGGTGACGGCGTACCGGGTGGGCGAGGGCAACGCTGACGGGGTTGTCGCGATCCGAAAGCTGACCTCCAAGGTGCAGCGGATGCGGGCGACGCTCACCAAGGAAGAGGTCGTCACGGTCAACAAGCGCTTGCGGGCGCTCGGTGGAGTGAAACTCCCTGTGCCACAGGGCATCGACCCGATGCGGGCTCGACCGGACCGTAAGGCCATGCGCGGCCGGTGAGGATCTAGCGAGCGAGGAACGAGCGAGCGCTGACGAACCGGCCCGTTCTATACCGCCGGTGAGGATCTAGCGAGCGAGGAACGAGCGAGCGATGACGAACCGGCCCGTTCTATACCGCCGGTGACGAAGGCGCGCAGCGAAGCAAGTGCCGAGGAACCGGCCCGTTTGTGACCGCCGGTGACGAAGGCGCGCAGCGAAGCAAGTGCCGAGGAACTACGCGTCCGCCGCGAGGCGCACCCATTCGGTGGTGACGTCGACCTCACCGGCGTCCACGACCCGCAGCCGGATCAGACCTGAGGGCACGCCGACGAAGGCAAACCGGCCCAATCGGTCGAGGTGAGCCGTCATGAGGCCACCAGCGGCGTTCTCAACATCGACGCGTGTTGCCGAAAGCCCGACGCCCTCGGCCACACCGAGCAACTCCCAGCCGTCGTCAGCGAAGTCAGCCTGCACGTCGAGAGAGAGCCGACCGTGGGCGAACACGAGGAAACGGGTCGTGGTTGCGTCGACCGAGCGGACCGCCCCCGTGGCCATCACGGAGTCTGCGACGAGTTCGGCGAGATCCGCATCCACATGGCGGATCGACAACGCAGCCCGGCCCAGCTCGCGCAGGTATGGGGGCTCAGGGTCGACCAGCGCCGCGACCCTACCCAGCTCGGCCAGAAGGTCCCGGTCGAGGTCGTCCCAGAATGGATCGCTGCTCATTCCTGCCCCCTTACGGCCCGCACCCCAAAGTCATACCCGGACTCCCCCAACATCTCCCGCAACATGGCAAGGCAGCGGGATTGGGTCGCCGCGGTCGATCACGGGGTTCGTCGCACGGTCCAACAACTCGCAGCCGTGGTTCTGGATGATCCGATGCGCCTCGCGGCGGGCGGTGGTCAATACGGTCGTCTTCGGGTCGTGCTGCCGAGGACAGCTCGCCCAGGCCAGCTGCACCGGAGCCTCGAAGACCCCGTCATCGTCGTCACCAGACCACCCTTCCCTTATCTCCTTCCACGGAAGGAGGGACGAGAGCTGGCCTGGATACATCGACGAGGCGGTCAGTGGGTGACTCACAGTGAGTCGGGCGTCGGCTCAGGCCGCGCAGCCGCATCCCGCTGCCACGGGTGGCGCTCCGGCCGGAACAACTGGACCGAGCCGACCGGCACGAACGCCGCCCCCAGGAACAGGCGCAGCGACCTCGCGTTGCCTGGGGCCACCGCCGCCACGAGGGGGTCGGAGTGGCCGAGTTCGTCCTCGATCCAGCGCAGCGCCGCGTCGAGCAGCTCCCGGCCAGAGCCCTCCTCTTCGGTCTGCAGTCCGATCTCGGGCAGCCCACCGACGCCGGACGCGATGGTGACGACCGAGCGGGCCCGGCGGGACGGCATACCGAGAACCCGTATGCCGCTGCGCACGTGCTGCGCGACAGCGACCCGGGGGTGCCTGGCGAGGTCGGCGCGGGGAACGAGGTCCGGCCCGGATCCCGACGGGCTCGGCGCGTCGGGCGGGCGGATGAGCAGGACGTCGAGGTTGTCGGCCCAGCCGGACCCACGGATCAGCTCGGCGACCCGCGGATGGTGTGCTCCCCCGTAACCGTCGACCCCGTGAGCGTCCAACTCGACGTCGGCGAGGTCCTGGCCGACGGCCAGGTAGGCGTGCCCGGACATGGCGACGACCGCTTCTACCCCGCGCAGCCACAGCCCGGCCCGCTCCCAGCCGCCGTCAGATCTCGGGAAAACCCCCTTGGCCGCGGCCCGCAGCACCTCGGCAAGATCGACCAGTGGCGCGCTCACCGGCGCACGAAGACGGTTGCCGCCGCTTTGTCGTGCAGGCCACGCCCGTCCCGGTCCCAGATGAGAGCGGGGACGGCCAAGCACAGCAGCAGTGTGCGCAGGGTCACCTGAACCGCGGAGACCCGGCGCCGGTCCACCGTCATGATCATGATGCCAAGCAGCCGCTGTCCCACGGTCGCGCCCATGGTGGGCAGCAGCAGAAGGTTCTCGACGGCGAAGACCGCAAGAGGGGCGAAACTGCCCGCCCCACCCTGCCCCAGCTGGGCTCGCAGGACGAAGACGGCGATGAGCTGGCACAGCAGCCAGTCGATGGTGATGGCGGCCAACCGCCGACCGAAACGGGCGATCGACCCGGGGCCGCTGGGCGGCATACCGAGGCTCAGTCCCGGGAACTCCCCGGGGGCCTGGGTTCGGGCACGAGGCCCTTCCAACCAGGAGGCGACGTCACGGCGATCGACCACCCCGGTAGCCTAGTCCGAGGCACAGCGCCGTGCTCGCACACTCCCGGTCCCCAGTTAACAGGGGCGAAACATCGGCAACACGACCGGGAAATCCGCCCGCCCTAACCTCGGGGCGAAGCACGAAGCATCACACCGGGCGCCGTGTCACGTCATGCCATCGTGTCACGTCGGGTTCCTGCGGCGTTCCGGGTCCACTCTGGAGGAGGTTGGTTTGTTCACTTCAGCCGACGAGGTCCTGGCCTACATCAAGGCCGAGGACGTCAAGTTCGTCGACATCCGGTTCTGTGACCTGCCCGGGGTCATGCAGCACTTCAACGTTCCGGCGCAGACGTTGGACGAGGACTTCTTCACGGTCGGCCAGGCTTTCGACGGCAGCTCGATCCGCGGGTTCCAAGCGATCCACGAGTCGGACATGAAGCTCCTGCCCGACGTGGCGACGGCCTACCTCGACCCGTTCCGGGCCGAGAAGACGCTGGTCATGAACTTCTCGATCGTCGACCCGTTCACCGACGAGCCCTACAGCCGCGACCCGCGCAACATCGCGGCCAAAGCCGAGGCCTATCTCAAGTCGACGGGGATCGCCGACACGGCCTACTTTGGCGCCGAGGCGGAGTTCTTCGTGTTCGACGACGTGCGGTTCAAGACGTCGGCGAACGAGAGCTTCTACTACGTCGACTCCAAGGCGGCCGTGTGGAACACCGGCCGGGTCGAGGAGGGCGGCAACTTGGGGTACAAGCCGCGGATGAAGGGCGGCTACTTCCCGGTGGCGCCGGTCGACCACTTCGCCGACCTGCGTGACGAGATGTGCCTTCGGCTGGCCGAGGTCGGGATCGCCGTCGAGCGCTCGCACCACGAGGTGGCCTCGGGCGGGCAGCAGGAGATCAACTATCGCTTCAACACGCTGCTGCACTCCGGCGACGACATGATGAAGTTCAAGTACGTCATCAAGAACACGGCGTGGGCCAACGGCCAGACGGTGACCTTCATGCCAAAGCCGATCTTCGGCGACAACGGGTCGGGCATGCACACTCACCAGTCGTTGTGGAAGGACGGCAAGCCGCTGTTCTATGACGAGAGCGGCTACGGCGGGCTCTCGGACCTGGCGCGGTGGTATATCGGTGGCCTGCTCAAGCACGCCCCGTCGCTGCTGGCCTTCACCAACCCGACGGTCAACTCCTACCACCGGCTGGTGCCGGGCTACGAGGCGCCGGTCAACCTGGTCTACTCGGCCCGCAACCGGTCGGCGTGCATCCGCATCCCGATCGCTGGGTCATCGCCAAAGGCGAAGCGAATCGAGTTCCGGATCCCCGACCCGTCGGCCAACCCCTATCTCGCGTTCGCCGCTCAGTTGATGGCCGGCCTGGACGGCATCAAGAACCGCATCGAGCCGCCGGAGCCGGTCGACAAGGACCTCTACGAGCTGCCGCCCGAGGAGCACGCCGAGATCAAGCAGGTCCCGGGGTCGTTGCCGGAGGTGCTGGACGCGCTTGAGGCCGATCACGACTTCCTTCTCGAGGGTGGCGTGTTCACCAAAGACCTCATCGAGACCTGGATCGAGTGGAAACGCAAGAACGAGGTCGACCCGATCCGCTTCCGCCCACACCCGCACGAGTTCGAGATGTACTTCGACATCTGAGCCGAGCGAGGGACGAGACGTCCCGTTCTCTCGCCAACGCACTTCCCGTATGCCGCGTCCCCACGTGGGGGCGCGGCATACGGGCGTCCGGGGCGGGTCGCGATGACCGGGGCGGTGCCGCGATCCCCGCCGCGCGCCACGCCGAAGCGGATGGATTTGCTTTACCTGCCGGTAGCCCGGACAGTGTGATCATGTTCACCCTCGAAGACCTTGATCTCCAGGCCGGCCTGGCTGAGCTGCTTGCCGCCAACCCGGACCTGCTTGCCTTGTCGGGCCACCCGACCCCCGAGGCCGACGTGCGCCTGCACCCCGAGGACTATTTCGTCGTCGGAGCCTGACCTTCCGCCGACGACGAAGCTGACCGGCCGCGGCCCGCGCCAAGGGGCACGTTGATCGAGCGCGCGGCATACCCGTCGACGTATGCCGCGTGCCCACCTCCCGGCGGCTAGAGTCCGGCTTCGCGAGCCGCCCCGCAGGTGCACATGCCGACAAAGACCTCGTCCGTCATGATCGTGGCGTGGCGGGCGACTTCACGCAGAGTCACCTCACCCCACTCGGGCAGTTCGGCGATGAGCCCGAGCGTGTCCAGCAAGGCAGCCGCCGACAGCTGGTCGTGCTGACTGCGATCCACGTCCTGCAGGGCGAGCCGGGCCGAGACCGCGACGGCGTGGCGGAACCAGTGCACCGGGTCGAGGGCGCACCCGGGAGCATGCTGCACGAACGGCGCGTCCATGCCCCCATTGTGCCGAGTCGGTCGTTCCTCGATCCGTTGTGCCTCGACGGCTGAGCCAGCCGTGTCCTAGGCTCGGCAGCATCTCCCCCAGCGCGCGTGGCGCGCCCTACTTGTGCACGCCGAGGTCTCTCCCATGTCTCCCACGCCCACCGGGCTCTTCCACGAGGTACCCATCGAGGACCTGTTCTTTTCGACGACCGACGCGAAGGGGGTCATCGACGAGGCGAACGAGGTGTTCGCACGCAACGCGCGCTACGACCGGTCCGAACTGCTGGGTGCACCGCACAACATCATCCGCCACCCCGACATGCCCGGCGCCGTATTCAAGGCGACGTGGGATCTGTTGGAGTCGGGTCACCCGGTGTGCGCCTACGTCAAGAACCTCGCCAAGGACGGCAGCACCTATTGGGCGTTCGCGACGATCGTGCCTATCCAGGGGCGGTTCCTCTCGGTGCGCGCCACACCATGCGACCTAGGTGCCCGGGACCTGTTCGAGTCCCTCTATAGCACCGTTCGGGCGGCCGAACTCACCGCCCGCGACTCGGGCGCCAGCGCCAGGCAGGCGGCTGAGATCGGCAGCGAGACGCTGGCACAAGCGTTGGCCGACAACGGTTTTGCCTCATACACCGATCTGCAGCTCGACCTGGTCCCGGTCGAGGTGGCAGCCCGGGAGTCAGTGTGCCCGCCCCTCCCGGACCTTGCCGACGGTTCCAAGACGGCCCACAAGATGCTCTCGCAGGTGGTTGACGCGAGGTCTCGGTTGGGCGCCTTTGCGGCGGACATTGCCGCATCGCTCGTCCTGGCCGACACCCTGGCGCGTGACCTGCGTCGGCTGCGCAGTGCGTTGGCCAGCCTGGACACCGAGGTGACGGCGACCTCAGCGGCGGTCGCGCGCGAGTCCATTGGCGAGGACGTGCTCGCTTTCGTGCCAGTGATCCGCACCCAGCTGCAGGGATTGTCCGAGACGGTTGGCGAGGCCGCCCAGGAACTCCACGCCGTGGTGCGAACCCGCAAGCAGTTGGCGCTCAGCAGCGCGATCGCGCGGATGCAGGCCGAAGCCATTGGCCGCTACGTCGTGGCGGTTGAGGCGGGCGCCGAAGATCCCCGGGTGTCCGAGCGCGCGCTATCCAGCCTGACAACCGCGCTCCTGGCCATCCTCGACGCCGACCTGCAGGCGGACAAGCAGGCGACGACGGCATACGTCTCACGGGTGGCTCGCGTCTCTGCGCAGGTCTTGGGGACGAGCGCGGCAACCACCTCGTGGAGGGCACTGATCAACAGCTCGGACGGCCAGTCCGCGGACGTGGCCGACGACATGCCGAGTCTGCGCGACACGCTGCGCTCATTCGACGTGGCGCTGGGCGCGGTCGCCGATCAGATGCTCCGGGTCGAACAGGCGGTCGATGCGGTCGCGGCGACGAACGCCGCGCTGGACCGCGACGGGCTGGCGGCGGTGCTGACCCGAATCGTCGAGCTGGCGGCGAAGTTCTAGTCGCGGTTCAAGGCTCGTGAGGACGGCGTGGACGCTGGTTGACCGCGACCAGACCCAAGCACACGGCGACGAGCGCCACGAGGATCCGCGGCGTCACTGGCTCGTGAAGCAGCACCGCCCCGGCGACGAGGGCGACCACCGGCGTGAGCAGGGTGAAGGCCGACAGCTTCGTCGCCGAATAGATGCGGATCAGCCAGAACCACACGAGGTAGCTCGACGAACTCACCACCACGATCTGGAACGCGAGGGCTGCGGAAATGGTGGGAGTCAATGGCCATTGGGCCCGCTCGCCGGACAGCCAACCGACCGTCGTGAGGCCGACTCCGGAGACGGCCAGTTGGTAGAGCAGGGTCTTGGCCGGATTCACCGGCCCGAGTCGGGTCGCCCGGATGACCAGCGTGGTGGCGCCCCAGCCCAGGGCCGCCAGCCCGGCGAGTAGGTCGCCCAGCCATTGCCGAGACCCTGCACCCGCACCGGTGAAGCTGTCGAGGAAAGCGAACGCCACCCCTGCGAAGGCTGCGATGAGCCCGGCCAGGGCCCACCCCCGCAACCGCTCGGCTCGGGAGATGAAGGCCATCCCGATGGCCACGACGAACGGCGCGAGATAGAGGAAAACGGTCATCCGCCCAGCCGTGGTGAACTGCAGCGCTGAGTAGAGTGCCCCAAACTCGGCGGCAAACAGGGTCCCGGCGACCAAACCCGGCACGAGCGACCCGTCCCGATCCCATAGGGGTATGCCGCGCCACCGCGCCCACACAAGCACGAGCAGCGCTGCGCCGACCGAGCGAAGCCCGCCCTGAGTGAGCGGCGGGATCTGGGCCAGCGCGGCCTTCGAGGCGATCTGGCCCAAGCCCCACAGGACCGTGCAGCCAACGACAAGCAGGACCGCCCGCCGATCCAGGTGCACCTGCCGGTCGCTGCTCACGCTCGTGACCCTATCGGCCGACGCGACCCCAAACTCGTGCGCCGCGCCCCGACCCCGGCCACCTGCCTCGGTGGCCGAAAGGTGGCAATTAGCGGCTACCCGCGGACAGGAAGCCACCGAATGCCACCTCTCGCGGCATACGGGCGAGTGGGGTGACCACCCGCAAAGGTGCTGCGCGGCTCAGGCTTGGGTCTGCGGCTGGGCGCGTTGGGCGGCGACCTGGGCGTGGACGTCGGCCATGTTCAGCGCCTTCACGCCCTCGATGACCTGGGTCAATGCTGCCGCCGGCAACGCGCCGGGCTGGGAGAAGACCAGCACGCCCTCGCGGAAGGCCATCAGGGTGGGGATGGACGTGATCCCGGCTGCTCCCGCCAGCTCCCGCTCCGCTTCGGTGTCGACTTTGCCGAAGACGACCTCCGGGTGCTCGGTGGACGCCTTCTCGTAGACCGGCGCGAACATCCGGCACGGTCCGCACCAGGCGGCCCAGAAATCAACCAAGACAATGTCGTTGTCGGTCACGGTCTGCTCGAACGTGGCGGCCGTGAGGGTGATGGTGCTCATGAGTCTCCTCGTTGGGATGGGTCGGTCGGTGGCGTGCCTACTTCGTCACGGCTCCCCCGGCTGCGGTCCACGCCGTGATCCCGCCCCCGAGGTGGTAGATCTGGGTGAATCCCAGCCCCTTCATGATGGCCAGCGCGGTGGCCGAACGATTCCCGCTGCGGCAGTAGACGGCATACGGGACGTCCTTGGCCATCGCACCGACCTTGGCGCGAAAGTCCGCGGCGTTGACGTCGAGGTTGATCGCCCCCGCGAGGTGACCCTCGGCGAACTCGGCGGGGGTGCGCACGTCGAGCACGACGGTCCCGGGGCGCTTCATCGCGGCCGCGAAGGTTGCGGCGTCTACTTCGGCGCCGTTGGCGGGGGCAGCGGCGGACGCGGCGACGGTGGCCACGCCGGTCGACCCGGAGCCTGAGGACCCAGTGCAGCCGGTTAGCGAAACGGCCACCAGCAACACCAGCGCGACAGCCAGACGACGGACGGTCATGAGAAGGACGACTCCTTGGTCACTCGGGGACACAGATCTGGCGGCGGGTTGCCGCGCTCACGGTAAGGGCCCCGACCACGGCGACGACGAGCGTCGCCACCGCGAGCAGCACCCAGGCCAGGACCCGGTATGCCGTGGGGCCGGCTCCCGGCGCAGTGCCGGCTGCGGCGTCGACGGCGATCGCAGCAGTGGCCAGGGCCGCCAGCGGGAAGGTGTAAGCGAGGAACGGCAGCGCGAACGGCAGGCGCAGCTGGCCGGGCTGGACGACAACGAGCGCAGCGGCAAAGACGGCCGCGCCGAACAGGATCTTGCGCACCGGGTCCAGCGGCCCACCGACCAGGCTCGTCAGCGAGAGCACCATGACGGCGGGCGGGGCGACGAGGATCATCAAGGTCGGGCGCAGCTTGGCCGGGAGCGGGGTGTCCAGGAGCAGGAGTCGGTGCAGGAGGATCGGGAACAGCCCAAGCCAGGCAACCAGGCCGACCCCGAAGGCGAACCAGGCGAGCTCAGTCGAGCCCAGAGCCGGGGCGGCCAATGGGGTGACAACGTTGCCGACGACGGGGATGAACCACGCCGGGGTCACCTGGGCCAGACCGATATCCGGTCGGGACAGCCACGCGGTGAGCGCAGCGAGGGTGGCGAGAAGGTGGCCGATGGCGCCTGTCCACCACAGTGCAACGGCCAGGCCAGGCGTCAGATCTTGCAGACCTGTGGCCAGCACGAGGATCGCGATGGTGAGCGTCGGGGCAAACGCCATCCGCACCGGATGGCGCAACTCCGCGCGGGCCGCAGCCGGGAAACGCAGCCACTTGACGGCATACAGGATGGCGATGAGGAGGAAGAGGGCGGCGGCGAGGAGGACCAGGCCGGTGGCGATCCACATCGGAGTGCCCCAGGCGAGAGCGGCGCGGCGCCAAGCCAAACCAAGACCACCGACGCCCATGACTGCGGCGAACAACGTCACCGGGAGGTGGGCGAGGCTCCCCGATGGCGGCTGATGCTCCGACATGGCTCTCCTGGCTGTGCCTGGGATGGTGCGGCGAGTGACTTCCAGAGCGAGCCTATCAGATACCCCAGGGGGTATTGAAAGGCCGGAGGGTGCCGCGATCTGACGCCTACGACGCCATCCACGACCGAAGGAGGCCCCGGCTGACGCCGGGACCTCCCTGGTTGGTGGAACGGGTCGAGGCTACGGTGTGTCGACCCGCACGATCGTCGGGTTCGTCGCCGCAGCGTCCCCGCCGTGGCCGACCGAGCCGAGATACTTGGTCTTCGCCTCCAAGCCTGAGAAGCTCAACGAAACTGTCGCCGTGCCGTTCATCACGCCAGCATTCGGCGCCGTCACCGTCATGTTGCCAGCGTCCACGGAGCCGAGCAGCCACTGGAAGAGGGTGTAGTTGGCGTCCGGGCCATCGGTGCCCCATCCGTGCACGTACACGGTGTAGGTGCCAGCCGCCGGGTTGACCAGGCTCACCTCCTCAGCCGAGGTCCCGCTGCCGCTGCTGCCCACGGGGATCGCGCCCTTGTAGACGTGGAGGTCGAGGTCGTCGGTCCCGCCGCCGCCCGCCTCTTTGACGGCCAGCGACTTGTTGACCCGCGCCGTGACGCCACGCTTGCAGACGACAATCTTGCCGGTCACCTTCGCCGGGTCGAGCGTCACCGCACCGTCCGCCGCGCCGTAGCACAGCCCGAGTTGGGTCGGGTCCGCACCGTCCACGCCAGCAGCGGTCGCATCGATGAGCGGCGCCGGGCCGGTCTTCCCGGCAAACGAGGCACCCGAATAGGTGGCGCCGTTGCCCAAGGTCACCGATCCGGTGCCGTTGCGGTTGTGGGTGCCGGCCGCCACCGTGGTGGTCCACGGCGACGGGTGCGCCACCGTCGAGGTCGTCGGACCGCTGTTGCCCGCCGAGGCCGCCACAAACACCCCGGCGTCGGCAGCAAAGAGGAAGGCGATCTCCACCGGGTCGGCGAAGTTGGTCGACGTACCGCTCACCGAGTAGTTGATGACGTCGACGCCATCGGCGACGGCCTGGTCGATGGCCGCCACCAGGTCGGAGTTGAATCCGGAACCACCCGTCGGGGTTTCCCACAGCGCCTTGTATGCCGCGATTCGGGCCCGCGGCGCGATACCGCTCACGGAGCCGAACGGGGCCGCATCCTGAGTCGTCGGGACATTGGCGTTGCCACCGGCGGTGCTGGCGGTGTGCGTGCCGTGGCCACCGAAGTCGCGCGGAGAGGCGAACGCCTCATCGGCAATGCCGGCGTTCCCGCCCCACGCAGCGTTGAAGTACTGCGCTCCGATGAGCTTCTGGTTGCACATGGAAGCGTTGAAGCCTTCGCCGGGGACGCATTTGCCGTGCCACCCGGGGATCTGCTGATAGGCGAGGAATCCCTTGGCAGCTGGCCTGCCGTTGGAGTCCACCCGGTCGGTAAAGCTCAGGGACTCGGGCCAGATGCCGGAGTCGACGATGCCGATGATGACGCCCTCACCCTTGAGGTTGCCCCCGGCCTTCGTCCACAGCCCACGCTTCGCCTCGTCGTTGAGGCCGAGGAAGGACGGTGTCGAGGACGTGTCCGTCTTGACCAATTGCTGCTTGGTCACGGCCACAACCCCCGGGAGCTTGGCCAGGCCCTGCGCCTGAGCGCCGGTCAACTTCGCCGCAAACCCGTTGAAGGTCCACCGGTAGTCGTAGAGGCGGGTTCGCCCCGCCCACCTTGCCCAAAGCCGCGTCGTGCGACGCGACGAGGTATGCCGCGTATTTGCGCGCCTCAGACGTCGTCGAGTCGAACTTCTTCCCGGCGGCCGGCTTGGTCGCCTTGTATCCGGCGATCCTGCCGTCGTAGGAGGCCGTCGGGTTGTCGAGCATCTGGACGATATAGACGTCCTCCGACGAGGCCACGGGCGCGGCAGGTGCCGCCGACGCTGGGCTGCTCCCGAGGGCGATCGCCCCGATGAGCATCGGCAGGGCGCTCAGTGCGCCGACCGTTGTGCGATGCATGAGTACTCCTGGGGGGTGGAGAGTGGCCCGCAGGCCTAGGGCAGGGCCGTCCCCCGACAGGACCCACGCCGGGAACGATATCCGCATTCTGAGACGACGGACAGAGCGCGAGGGTAAAGAGATGGTCAGGGTCCGGTTCGATCACGCTCCGGCGGGGGCGTGGCCAGTCGTCAGAGGGGCCTCCCAGAGCAACCGAGTACCGCCAAGAACAGCGACCGGCGAAAGCACGACAACGCTGCCCCCTCGGCCGTGGGCACGTTCGGACAGATTCGCCAAGCCGCTGCGTCGGCCGCTCTCGACCATGCCGACGCCATCGTCCTCGACAGTGACATGAACGACCGTGGACTCGACGATGACAGCAACATCGACCTCGCTGGCCTGGGCATGCCTGGCGACGTTCGACAGCGCCTCCCGGATGACCGCGAGCAGGTCCAGACGCAACCACTCGTCAACGACCTCAGGATCGTCCACGGCGCCGACCACCGTGAGCCGCGGAGCGAAGCCGAGCGGCTCCGTGAAACTGTCGACGAGGTCGTGCAACTCCCCGGACAACGGCTGCGACTCCGGCTGGTGTAACGCGAAGATCATTCGGCGGATGTCCTTGATCGCCAGGTCGAGTTCGTCGACAGCCTCGGCAAGGCGGTTCTGGACATACGGATGAGCCGCCACCCGCGAGGCGGATTGCAGGCCCAGACCGGTCGCGAACAACCGCTGGATGACGACGTCGTGCATGTCGCGGGCGATCCTCTCGCGGTCCTCCAAGACGACCATGCGTGCCCGGTCCCTTTGTGCGGTCGCGGCGGTCAGCGTCACCGCAGCCAGGTCGGCATATTGTTTCAACGGCTCGGCCGCGTCGTATGCCGTGTGCGACTCACCCTCACCCCAGGCAACCACAAGCAGCCCTAGGCTGCCAGTCCCCACGCTCATCGGGACGATGGCCGTCTGCCCATGCGGCGGCAACCCGCTGGCTTCGCGAAGTTGGGCGGCCAACGAATCGGCGACGGCCTCCCCTTCGTGCGACAGCAACAGCAACGGCTCGCCGGAGTCGAGGATGGTCATCCAGTGGGGTTCGGTGAGGGGCGTACCGACAATGAGACGGGCACGAGAGTCACTGCCGGTCGAGGCTTCGATGATTAGCTGACCATCTTCGCCGGCCAGGGCGACGGCCGCGAGCTCGGCCTCGGCCGCGAGCTGGGCCCGCTGGACGAGCATCGACAGGGCCACCCGTTGGTCGCGACCGTAGAGCAGCGCCTGGGTCATCTCCCGCAGGGCGTCCGACCACTGCCTCCCAGACCGGGCCACCTGCAGCATTCGAGCGTTGTCGATCGCCATCCCGGCAGCGGCCGCGAGGCCTACGATGAGGTCCTCGTCATCGTCGGTGAACTCCAGCCCGCCTACTTTGTCGGCGAGATAGATGTTCCCGAAGACCTCGCCGCGCACGTGGATCGGCGCACCGAGGAACGTCGTCATCACCGGGTGCCCCGGCGGGAACCCGGCCGCCTGCGGGTGTTCGCCGATTGTCGAGAGCCGAAGTGGGCGTGGGTCGCGGATGAGCACCCCCAGCACTCCATGACCGAACGGCGGCGCCCCCAGCCTGTCGACTTCTTCCGCGGGCATGCCCTCGGTGACAAACTCCATCAGCCCCTCACCGTCGGGCCGCAGTACCCCGAGCGCCCCATAGTGGGCACCGACCAAGTCGCAAGCGCTGCGGACGATTCGGGTGAGGACTTCGGACAGCTCGCGCCCGCTGCCCACGGCGAGAACGGCGTTGAGCAACGTGGCTGCCGCCTCGGAGGAACGCGGCATCCGCAGGCCCGCGAGGTTCAGTTGCACATGGCTGATGCTAGGTCAGGTCCGGCGGGTCGCACACCGTCGGGCCGGATCATCCTGGGCCGGATCGTCCTCAGTTGGCGCGGTCATGCAGCGTTGATCGGCACGGTGACCACGGGGCACTCGGCGTGCGCCACACAACGGCGTGCGATGGTCCGTCCGGTTCCTTCGTCGCTGCCGACGATGAGAGCGGCGGCTCCCCGGGTGAGCTCAAGCAGGGTCGGCGTCGGGTCTCCGGTGACGACCTCGAAGCGGCAGGGTATGCCGCGCAACCCCCGCAAAGCGTGGACCGCAGCCCGGAAGGTCGCCTGGTCGGCGGCTGCCCGCTCATCCGGGGTCAGGCCCTCCTCGACGATCTGGATGAACCGCAACCTGGCCCCCCGACGCAGAGCCTCGTCGACGGCCGCTTTGGCGACCGACTCCGCCCGCCCATCGTTGAGCAGCCCGGCGACGACGTCCCCCGACCGCCCCGGCGTGTACGGGACGCCCTGCTGCGCCCTCGCTGTGCTCACGCGCACATCGTCTGTCGTGACTGGCGATCCGATCAGGGCCGAAGGTCCCCTGTACCCCGGCAAGACACTCCTACGTCACCTCGTGTCCATGTTGCTTCGCGGGCCCGCGCTGGACCGAGGCGCTCGCCTGAGGGTTTGCCAGTGCCCTTCAGGGCCGGCGAGGTCTTGAGCGGGTCGGGTGGGTCGCGGCATACACCGCGGCCTGGGTGCGGCTGTCCATGCCGAGCTTGTCCAGGATCGAGGTGACGTAGTTCTTGACTGTCTTCTCGGCCAGGAACATGTCCTCGGCGATCTGGCGGTTGGTCAGCCCCTCGGCGATGTGCTCGAGGATCCGGCGCTCCTGCGGCGTGAGCGAGCGCAGCCGGGGGTCGACAGAAGCCTCCCCGAGGCTCGACTTGACTCGCGCGATGACTTCGGGACGGATGAGGTGCTCTCCGGCGGCGACCCGCCGAATCGCATCGACGAGGTCGTTGCCCTTGATGTCCTTGAGGACATACCCGGAGGCTCCCGCGAGCACTGCCGCCTTGAGCGCCTGATCGTCGTCATAGGAGGTGAGGATGAGCGCGCGCAGCGTCGGGTCGACGGCGCGGACCGCTCGGCAGACGTCGATGCCGGAACCGTCGGGAAGCCGGGCATCCAGCACGCAGACCTTGGGGCGCAGAGCCGGGATCCGCCGCTCGGCCTCCAGCGCCGACCCGGACTCGCCCACGACCTCGATGTCACCGGACATCTCTAGCAGCTCACGCAGGCCACGCCGGACGATCTCGTGATCGTCGAGAAGGAAAACGGTGATCGTCACGCGCCCTAGGGAACCACACTTCGAGCATTCGCCGCGCTCACTCCGACGCGTAGAACAGTGTCTCGGTCACCGCCCGGGCTCGCCGCGACTGGCGCAGGTATGCCTCGACCAGCTCAGCACCCGTTCCCGGCTCGCGCCCGATGATCCGGCCGACCCCGTCCGCGTCGCGCAGGTCTGCCGGCACCGCGTCCCCGGGACGACCCCGCCACAGCAGGATCGCGTTGCGCAGCCGGGAGGCATTCTCGTATGCCGCGAGCAGCGTCTCGCTCTCCTCGGCAACGACCAGCCCGGCCTCGGTCGCGGCCCGGAGCCCGGCCAGGGTTCCGGGGGTGCGCAGTCCGGGCACCGTATGGGCGTGACGCAGCTGGAGTAGCTGCACGGTCCACTCGACGTCGGTGAGCCCGCCCCGGCCGAGCTTGAGATGGGTCCGCGGGTCGGCGCCACGGGGCAGCCGCTCCGACTCGACCCGGGCCTTCATCGTCCGGATCTCCCGGACCTGGGTGGGGTTCAGTCCGGCGGCCGGATAGCGCAGCGGGTCGATGAGGGCTGCGAAGTCTTCCCAGAGCGCCCGATCACCGGCGATCGGCCGGGCCCGCAGGAGGGCCTGGAACTCCCAGGTGAGGGCCCAGCGCTCGTAGTAGACGGCATACGAGTCGAGGCTGCGCGAGAGCGGACCGTTCTTGCCCTCGGGCCGCAGGTCGGCGTCGAGCAGCAGCGCGTCGGGAGCGGTCGCGGCGACGAGCCGCACCAGCTCCTGGACGACGGCGACGCCCTGGCGGTGGGCGGCCTCTTCCGACACCCCGTCGCGCGGCCGATGGACGATCATCACGTCGGCGTCCGAGGCATAGCCCAGCTCGCGCCCCCCGAGGCTGCCCATGCCGACGACAAGGACGTCGACGAGCAGCCCGTCGGCGTTGCGCGCACCGACGACCCGGGTGGCGACGTCGAGCGCCGCCTCGATGGTCGCCCCCGCGAGATCGGCCAGCGCAGCCCCGACCTGGTCGGGCGAGAAGGTGCCGGTGAGGTCGCCCAGGACGATCCGCAACAGCTCGTGGCGACGCAACGCCCCCACGGCCGCCATCGCCTTGTCCGGGGCGTCCTTGCGGGCTGCGGCGCTGCGCAGGGTGATCGCCAACGAGTCCTGGCTGCGCGGCCGCAGCCCATCGGGGTCGCCGAGGATCGACACCGATTCGGGCGCGCGGATGAGCAGGTCGGCGGCATACCTGCTGCGGCCGAGGACGTGCGCGAGGCGCTCGGCGGCGCTGCCCTCGTCGCGGAGCATCTTGAGGTACCAGTGGATCGTGCCGAGGTCGTCGCTCACCCGACGGAAGGCCAGCAAACCCGCGTCCGGATCGGCCTCGTCGGCGAACCACCCGAGCATGACGGGCAGTAGCGTGCGCTGGATCGCGGCGCGTCGCGACACCCCAGTGGTGAGCGCCTCGAGGTGACGCATCGCGCCAGCCGGGTCCCGGAAGCCCAGGGCGGCCAGCCGCTCGCGAGCCTGCTGCGGCGAGAGCACCGCCTCATCGGTGCTCAGCCGTGCTGCTGCCGCGAGCAGGGGCCGGTAGAAAAGCCGCTCATGGATTCGGCGGACCTCCCTCGCGTGCGACTGCCACAGCGCAACGACGGCCTCGGCCGGGTTTCCTGCGAGTCCGAGGGCGCGCCCGAGAACGCGCAGCTCGTCGGGGGTGTCGGGCATGAGGTGGGTGCGCCGCAGCCGGTAGAGCTGGATCCGGTGTTCGAGGGTCCGCAGCAGTCGGTATGCCGCCTCAAGTGTCGCCGCGTCGTCCCGGGCCACATAGCCGCCGGACGCGAGGGCGTGCAACGCTTGCAGGGTGGTCGCCGAGCGCAGGCTCTCGTCATGCCGACCGTGGACCAGCTGGAGCAACTGCACCGAGAACTCCACGTCCCGTAGCCCGCCCGGGCCGAGCTTGAGCTGCCGGGCTGCCTCGGCGGGTGGGACGTTCTTCTCGACCCGTCGGCGCATGGCCTGGACGTCCTCGACGAAGTTCTCCCGGCCCGCGGCGCCCCAGATCAGCGGCTTCAGGGCCTCCTTGTAGGCCATGCCGACCTCGCGGTCCCCTGCCGACACCCACGCCTTGAGCAACGCCTGGAACTCCCACGTCTTGGCCCACCGGTCGTAGTAGGCCTTGTGGCTGGCGATCGTCCGCACGAGCGGGCCGGCCTTGCCTTCGGGCCGAAGCGCGGCATCGACCGGCCACAGCGTCCCTTCGCCGGTCTGCGCGGCGCACGCTTTCATTGTGGAGGTGGCCAGGGCCGTCCCGACCTTGACGGCCCGTTCCTCGTCGACGCCGGGCGCGGGCTCGGCGACGAAGATGACATCGACGTCCGACACGTAGTTGAGCTCACCGCCGCCGGTCTTGCCCATGCCGATGATGGCGAGGCGACAGTCCTGGTGGCCCGGACCGAACTCCTCGCGCGCGATGACCAGGCCCGCCTCCAAGGCTGCCTCGGCGAGCTGGGCAAGCGCCTCGGCTGCCCTGGGCAGGTGGGCCACGGGGTCGGGTGCGGCGAGGTCCAACGCCGCGATCCCCACCAGTTCGCGCCGATAGGCCACCCGCAACGCGTCGTATGCCGTGCGCGCACCTCTGGCGCCCGGTGTCACTGCCGTCGTCAACGCGGTCCGCAGGCCCTCGGCGGTCGACGGGACCGCATCAGCGGCGGCGAGCCAGTGTTCGGGGTGGGCGGCGAAGTGGTCGACCAGCGCCCTCGACCCACCGAGGGTGAGCAACACGCGACGGCGCCGGTCGGTTTCGGCGGTGAGCAGGTCGAGCAGGTGGGCCGGCCCCGCAGGGTGGGCGGACGGCATACCAAGGACCGCTTCGGTGAGCCGGACCAGACCCAGGGCCGCGAGATCGGGATCGGCGGCAGCGGCCAAGCCTTCAGCGACCGAGGTGCGTGCCGCGCGGCTCACCTCGATGGCCTCGTCCGGCTCGACACCCGGAGCGAACAGGCGCAACAGCGCAGGATCGCGCAACAGCCCGGCCGACCGCTCGGGTTCGGCGAACCCGAGGCGAGCCAGCAGCGCGACAGCACTGGGCGACCGATCGACCACGACGGGCTCCGCTCCCCCGACCTACAGCCGGGTGAGGTAGCGGTCCAGCTCGAACTGGGTGATCTGCTGGCGATACTCCCGCCACTCGGCGCGCTTGTTGCGCAGGAAGTAGTCGAAGACGTGCTCGCCGAGGGTCTCGGCGACGAGCTCGCTGCGCTCCATCAGCTCCAGGGCTCGGCCCAGCGATGAGGGCAGCGGCTCGATGCCCATGGCGCGGCGCTCGGCGTCGGTGAGGCTCCAGACATCGTCCTCGGCCTCAGGCGGCAGGTCGTAGCCCTCCGCGATCCCCTTGAGCCCCGCGGCCAGCAGCACCGCGAGGGCGAGGTAGGGGTTGCACGCCGAGTCCACCGAGCGGACCTCGACCCGGGTCGAGTTGCCCTTGTCGGGCTTGTACATGGGGACGCGGATGAGCGCGGACCGGTTGTTGTGACCCCAGGTGAGGTATGCCGGCGCCTCGCCACCGCCCCACAGGCGTTTGTAGGAGTTGACCCACTGGTTGGTGACGGCCGTGATCTCGGCGCCGTGGCGCAGCAGACCGGCGATGAACTGCCGCCCGGTCCTGGACAGCTGGTAGGGCGCGCCGGCCTCGTGGAAGGCGTTGGTGTCGCCCTCGAACAGGCTCAGGTGAGTATGCATGCCCGACCCGGGGTGCTCGCGGAACGGCTTGGGCATGAAGGAAGCCTGGATGCCTTGCTCGAGCGCAACCTCCTTGACGACGGTGCGGAAGGTCATGATGTTGTCCGCCGTCGAGAGGGCGTCGGCATAGCGCAGGTCGATCTCGTTCTGGCCGGGGGCGCCCTCGTGGTGGCTGAACTCGACCGAGATGCCCATGCTCTCCAACAGCGTGATCGCCGCGCGCCGGAAGTCGTGGGCCGTGCCGTGCGGGACGTGGTCGAAGTAGCCTCCGTCGTCGACCGGGCGCGGCGTGACCCGCTTGCCCTTGGTCGGGTGCAGCAGGAAGAACTCGATCTCGGGGTGGGTGTAGAAGGTGAAGCCCTGGTCGGCCGCCTTGCCCAGTGCGCGGCGCAGCACGTGACGAGGGTCGGCGAAACTCGGCTGCCCGTCGGGGGTGAGCAGGTCGCAGAACATCCGTGCGGTGCCAGGATGCTCACCGCGCCACGGCAGCACCTGGAAGGTCGACGGGTCCGGCTTGGCCAGCATGTCGGCCTCGAACACCCGGGCGAAGCCCTCGATCGCCGAGCCGTCGAAGCCGATGCCCTCGGCGAAGGCGCCCTCGAGCTCGGCAGGCGCGACGGCGACCGACTTGAGGGTGCCGACGACGTCGGTGAACCACAGGCGCACGAACCGGATGTCGCGCTCTTCGATGGTGCGCAGGACGAACTCTTGCTGACGGTCCATGTGCCGATCTTGCACCACCGGTGTTTCTGCGGCGTTACGTCGGCGGGTTGGCCGTGGTACCCGTCACCGTGGGGGCGACGAAGGTCGCGTACCACTGACCTTCCACGCGAACGACCTGCACCGTGAACAGCGGCGACAGCGTGTCGGGATCCAGGTTGTCGATGCAGTCCGGGGTCTGCGCCGAGGACGACGTCCCCCCGGAACCGTTCCGGCAGAGTTGGCCCACCAGCGCCACGCTGCCCTAGTCGTCGGAGATCCGCTGACGTCCGCTGCTGAGCTTCCCGGTCGCGCCGGCCGAGGCGCTCTGTGCCCCCAGCGCGAGCGCGGACAAGATGCCCCGCTTCGCCGGATCGAACAGAGGAGTCGCCGCGGCGTAGTCCTGAGACGCCATCGCCAGAGTGAACGCCACGGCGACACTGCCCGGATCGGACCGGTCGACCGCCGCCGAAGGCGGCGCCCGAAAGGAGGACACCGCTGGCTCGGCAGTACCGTTTCCGCATGCGCAGAGGCACGCGACGAGCACGAGTGACCAGAGGACGCGGTACTCGAACATCACACCTCCGTCGGGGTCACGCATAGCCACCACCGATGTTCTGGTCGTGGTGGACGAGATTGGTGCAGGCGCCGCTCTTGGAATCGGAGACAGAGTAGTTGAGATTGCTGCCGGCGGCCGTGATGGACTCGTTGAAGTAGAAATTCGCCCGAGGTCTCGACGGGAAGCCGCATGCTGCCCATCCGGTCGGTCCAAGGTGTAGAGGACCCAATAGAGGAACGAATCGTTCTGCATATTGGCGTTGGCCGAGAACTTCGCGCGGGCGAGCTGCTCGACAGCGCCGATCTCGCCGCCGCCGTGAGTGCAGGATTCGTCGGAATCGAGCTCCTGCACGGCGTTGACCCACGAAGCGCCGAGCTCGCCTTGGCGAGCCTCGACCGCCTCAACTCCCTCATCACCACGGTCAACGGTCTCGCCCCCACCACACAGGCTGCCCTGCGGGTCGCGGCCCGCCGGCTGGGCTCACGCGCCGTCCGAGCGGCGCCCTCGGGCGGCGCCCAGCCGGAGAACGACGCGCGGTGACCCCCCACCAGCCCGCGCAGAGCTCAGTCCTCGAGGTCCTCGTCGTCCCACGACGTGGCGCCGTGGTCGTTCCAGGCCCGGTCTTCGGCGTCCCATTTCTCGGTCCGTTCCCGAGCGATCTCCAGTGCCCGCGCGGCTTCCCCGGCGGTGTCATAGGGCCCGAGCACGTCCTCCCCCGGCCCCCGGTCCTCGTCGGTCTCGACGACTCCCTTGGCCACGTTGTACCAGTACTGCACGGCATACCTCCCGGTCTCGTCGGCGTGCGACCCTTCCACGGTATGCCGTCCCGGCACCCTCGTGGGCATGCATAGACTCCCCGGTATGCCGGTGAGCTTCGCCAGTGTCGCGCCGCACCCTGTGAGCGCGCGGCGCAGCGTGCCCGTGGAGATCCCGCGTCCGGAATACGTCGACCGCCCGGCTCCGGCGCGCTACCAGGGCGCTGAGGTGAAGGACCCCGAGACGATCGAACGGATCCGCATCGCCGGGCGGGTCGCTGCGCAGGCGATGGAGGCTGCCGCGGCGGCCATCGCTCCTGGGGTGACCACCGACGAGCTCGATCGGATCGGCCACGAGTTCCTGCTCGACCACGGGGCCTATCCCTCGACGCTGGGCTATCGCGGGTTCCCGAAGTCCTTGTGCACGTCGGTCAACGAGGTCGTCTGTCACGGCATCCCCGACGCCCGCCCCCTGGAGGAGGGCGACATCGTCAACATTGACATCACGGCATACCTCGGCGGGGTCCACGGCGATACCGACGCGACCTACCTCGTCGGCGAGGTCGACGAGGAGTCCCGGCTGCTCGTGGAGCGCACCCGGGAGGCCATGATGCGCGGCATCAACGCCGTGGCACCGGGGCGGCCGATCAACGTCATCGGGCGGGTGATCTCTTCCTACGCAAGGCGGTTCGGTTATGGGGTCGTGCGCGACTTCACCGGGCACGGCATCGGTGAGGCCTTCCACAGCGGGCTGATCATCCCCCACTATGACGCCGCACCCGCCTATGCCACGGTCATGCAGCCCGGGATGACCTTCACCATCGAACCGATGCTCAACCTCGGCAGCCACGAGTGGGACATGTGGGACGACGGCTGGACGGTGGTGACCCGCGATCGGCGCCGCTCGGCCCAGTTCGAACACACCATCTTGGTCACCGAGACAGGCAGTGAGATCCTCACCCTTCCGTAGGGAAGGATGTGCCCCATGACCTCGCGAGTAGCCCTCGGCATCGACATCGGCGGATCTGGAATCAAGGGGGCGCCCGTCGATCTCGAGCGCGGGGTTCTGCTCGCCGAGCGCGTCAAGATCGCCACTCCGGCGGAGTCGACACCCCACGCCGTCGCGGCCATCGTCGGCGAGATCGCGTCGCAGTTCACCGACACGCTTCCCGCCGACGCGCCGATCGGCGTGACCATCCCCGGGGTCGTGCAGCACGGGGTGGTGCGCTCGGCGGCCAACATCGACAATGCCTGGCTCGACTGTCCCGGCGAGGCATTGTTCAGCGCCACCCTCGGTCGACGGTGCCTGTTGGTCAACGACGCCGACGCGGCCGGTGTCGCCGAGCTACGCCACGGTGCCGCCAAGGACAAGAGCGGGCTGGTCATCGTCACGACTCTGGGCACGGGGATCGGCATCGCCCTGCTGCACAACGGGGTGTTGATCCCCAACGCCGAGCTGGGCCACCTGGAGATCGACGGGCATGACGCCGAGACCCGGGCGGCGGCGAGCGCCCGCGAGCGCGAGTCCCTGTCGTGGACCACGTGGGCGGCCCGCCTGCAGCGCTACTACGCCCACCTGGAGAACCTGCTCTGGCCCGACCTGTTCGTCGTCGGCGGCGGGGTGTCCCGCAAGGCGGACAAGTTCCTGCCATTGCTGTCGCTGCGGACCCCGATCGTGCCCGCCGAGCTGCAGAACGCGGCCGGGATCATCGGCGCTGCCGCCCTCGCCGCCGACTGATCGCCCACGCGGGAACGACGAGGACGTGGCTGCGGTCGCTCGGCGCCAGCCACGTTGGTAGCGCAGAGTCGAAGGTCGCCAGACGCTGCCGTCGTGGGCGGCGAGGTTGACCACATGCAGGTCGGTCACCTACTGATGTCCCATGAGCACCGACGTGTCGACCCCTGGCTGGGCCAGCGTCGTCGGGTGGTGCTGATGGGTCGTCACACACAGGGCCAAGAGAAGGTTGATGTCGAGCAGCAGGGGTCTGTCGACCGGCCGCGCTGGTGGCTCAGCCATCGCGCAGCGCAGCGACGAGGTCGTCGGTGACGATGACCTCGGCGTCCCCGACCATCACGGGGAACGGGCTGTAGGACAGCTCGACACCGCATCACAACATCAGAACTTCGCCTACGCGCTCAGCCGAGCACTAAGGAATTGACACCGCTCCACGTCCGGCGAGGTCGTGCAGGGTGAGGTCGGTGCCGCCGTTGGTGGCGATGTGGGTGAGATAGAGGGTGCGGCCGGGCGTCGCCAGCAACCCGTCGTGAATGGGGATCATCGCCTTTGGCGCGAGCCGTCGGACGAAGTCGATGGAGTCCCGCACCGCGCACCACGGCGCGTTGATCGGCACGGCCACCACGTCGATCTCTCCAGGCTCGGCGTCATAGGCATCCCCCGGGTGGAAGAGCGTCGGCTCCCCCGCTGCTTCCAGCCGAACGCCGACGTTAGCGACGGTGGGGATCCACTGGTGGTTGAAGGCGTGCATCGCACCACATGGGCGGACGCGCACCTCGCCGATCTGCACGTCGGACCCTTCCACCAACGCGCCAACCGCGAGGCCCGATTCGGCCAGCAACGTGGCGCTCATCGGATCGGCATACAGCTGCGCCCGGGGGTTGCCCCGCACCAGAGCGGGGAACCGCTTCTGGTCCAGGTGGTCGCCGTGCTGGTGGGTCACGATGATGGCGTCCAGCCCGGTGAGGTCCTCGAACCCTGCGGAGAAGCCACCCGGGTCCACCAGGATCCGGCGCTCGGCCATCTCGACGAACAGACAGGAATGCCCGAGGTGTGTGATGCGCATGCCACTTACGCTAGCGGGGCCACCCGGCATACCGGCCGCAATAGGGTGGGGCACAACGGCGACCCGCCCCCGGAAGGTGACCCAGATGACCGCGCCAGTGGACCCGACGACAACCTCGGCCTGGAGCCGCCTCACATCGGCGGCGACGACGCTGCGACCGGATCTCCGTGGCTGGTTCGACGCGGATCCCGCTCGCGCGCAACGGTTCTCGTTCGAATGCGCGGACCTGCACGTCGATCTGTCCAAGAACCTGCTCACCGACGAGATCCTGGGCGCCCTCGTCGCCTTGGGCCGCGAGGTCGGACTCGAAGGCCGCCGCGACGCGATGTTCGCCGGCGAGCGGATCAACGTCACCGAGGGTCGGTCGGTGCTGCACAGCGCGCTGCGGCGGCCGGCCGGCGCCGCGCCCGCGCTGACCCTGGACGGACAGGATGTCGACCACGACGTGCACGAGGTGCTCGCCAAGGTCTATGCCTTCGCCGACCGGGTCCGTTCGGGCGATTGGCGTGGCGTCACCGGCAAACGGATCGAGACCATCGTCAACGTCGGCATCGGCGGCTCGGACCTCGGCCCGGTGATGATCTACGAGGCGCTCGCGCCCTATGTGCAGACCGGGTTGCGCGCCCGGTTCATCTCCAACATCGACCCCACCGACGCCGCCCAGAAGACCGCGGGTCTGGACCCCGAGACCACGCTGGTCATCGTGGCCAGCAAGACCTTCACGACGCTCGAGACGATCACCAACGCGCGGATGGTGCGCACCTGGCTGCTCGACGGTCTCGCTGCCTCGGGGGCTATCGACGGCTCGGAGGCATCCCGCGGCTCGGCCGTGGCCAAGCACTTCGTCGCCGTGTCGACCGCCTTGGACAAGGTCGCCGACTTCGGGATCGACCCGGCCAACGCCTTCGGGTTCTGGGACTGGGTGGGCGGGCGCTACTCGGTCGACTCCGCGATCGGCACTGCTGTGGCGGTGGCCATCGGTCCGGAGCGGTTCGCCGAGCTCCTCGCCGGCTTCCACGCCGTCGACGAGCACTTCCGCACCACGCCGCTGGAGCGCAATGTGCCCGCCCTCATGGGACTGCTCAACGTCTGGTACGTCAACCATCTCGACGCCCGCAGCCATGCCGTACTCCCCTACGCCCAGCAACTGCACCGGTTCGCGGCATACCTGCAGCAACTGACGATGGAGTCCAACGGCAAGTCGGTGCGCTGGGACGGCACCCCGGTGACCACGGCGACCGGCGAGGTGTTCTGGGGCGAGCCGGGCACCAACGGCCAGCACGCGTTCTACCAGTTGATCCACCAGGGGACCCAGCTCATCCCGGCGGACTTCATCGCGGTGGCCACACCGGCATACCCGTTGACGGACGGCGGCGCGGACGTGCACGAGTTGTTCCTCGCGAACTTCTTCGCACAGACGGCGGCGTTGGCCTTCGGCAAGACGGCGGATGAGGTGCGTGCAGAAGGGACAGCCGAGGCGATCGTCCCCGCGCGGGTGTTTTCCGGCAATCGGCCGACCACCTCGATCATGGCGCCCGCTCTCACCCCGTCGGTGGTCGGACAATTGGTGGCGCTCTATGAGCACATCACCTTCACCCAGGGCATCGTCTGGGGGATCGACTCGTTCGACCAGTGGGGCGTCGAGCTGGGCAAGCAACTGGCCAAGGCGATCGAACCCGCAGTCGGCGGCGACGAGGCCGCCCTGGCCGCCCAGGACGCCTCGACCCAGGCGTTGATCCGGTACTACCAGACCCACCGGGTGCGCTGACGCCGCGCCGCAAAGGGCGGCTCAGGGGCGCGGGGACGTCCGGACGGCATACGCGAGCCACTCACTCAGGTGGAGGTAGACCGCCGGGTGGTTGAGCAGGTCGAGGTGTCGCGCGCCCCCGACGACCCGGATATCGCGCGGGTCGACCTCACCGCGCTGATCGGCCGGCCGCGCGTCGGCAGGCCGCACGAGCAGGTCACCGACCCATTGGGCCACCAGACCGTCGCGTTTGGACGGCACCGTGCCGATGACGACGCAGTGGCGGATACCGCTCGCGAGCGGCACTGTCCCCGCCTCGGCCATGAGCGTGCCGGGGTCGAGGTTGCGCCAGTCGTCGGCGAGGAGGTTGCCGTGGCCGAGGTCGCCCATCCCGGAGGGACGCGCGGCGATGAGTTCGGCGATCCACGTCGTCTCGGGCAGCTTGGCCAGCGCAGGCGACAGGCGCGCCACACCGCGTGCGATCGCGGCGCCCTGATGGGGAGTGCCGATGGTCACCGTGGCTCGCACCAGGTCGGGCCAGTGCTGCTCGGGACGGGTTTGGGCCAGGGCACTGTGCAGCACCAACCCACCCATCGAGTGCCCGATGAGGACCAGCCCACGGATCGGCACGGGCCAGCCGACCACGATGGCTTCCAGGAGGTCATCGAGGCTTCCGCCGTTGTCCGAGACTCGCAACCCGGTGTTGTAGCGTAGCCGGACCGGCGTCCAGGTCCCTTCGGCGATCAGCTTGCGGGAGTAGCTCTCGCCCGGGTGGCCCCAGTTGCGTTCGGACCGGATGTCCCACCAGTCGTCGGTCTCGATCAGCCCGTGGAGGAACACCGCGACCAGTCCCGTCGCGTCAGGGTATGCCGCCCGCAGCCCTTCCGGCGTCGCCGGCACGTCGCGCCCCCCGGCTCGCACCGCCATGGGCAGGCTCAGCGGTGACTGCCGGTCTCTCAACCGATCGCCGTAGAGGCCGTTGAGGATCGACACGACCTGATGCGGCCCAAACTCCTCGACGATGGGCCGCCCGTCGGACAGTCGTGCGCCGGCCTTTCCGAGGGCGCGACCGGCGGACCGCAGGCCTCGGCCTACGGACCTTGTCGTGGCGTTCGTGGCCCGCAGGTGGGCCTGACGCACCCGCTCGAACCGGGCTTCACGCTCTCGACCGGCCAGTCGCTTCGCGACGGCATACCCACGGTCTACGAGGGCGACAGAGACCTGTCCGACTCGCTGAGCACCACCGACCAGGGCCTCTCCGAGGACCCGGCCGGCTTCCGTTGCCTCGGACGGCTTCATTACTCAAGAGTAACTTATCCGCGCCAGGCCCATTGTGCTTGGGCCTTCCATCCTACGGATGGGTGGCCCGAACGGCCCGTGTGGACGTTCGGGCCACCTGGTCGCGCAGGCTAGCGGCCGATCTGGCCGATCTGCTGCTTGGTCACATACGGTGCCCACGGTCCGACCGGCCCGCCACCGCCGCCACCGCCGATGGGGATGACCCAGCCGCCACCGTCGACGTCGACGCCACCGTGGAGGATCCAGCCCTCGAGGAGGCCGCCGAAGTCAGACGCCCGATGGCGATCTTCTTGACCCGGTACGTCGCGATCGCGAAACCCGAGACACCGGCGTCAAGAGACAACGTCTGCCCGGCCGGAGAGCCGGTGCCGATCCACTCGACGAACTGCTGGCCGTGCACCGTGCCGAACGCCTCAAGGGTCTGGGCCCGTTGGGTCGGGACGACGCCCGCGACGTTGGCCTGGCTGGTGAGGCTGCCGTCGCTGGTCACGGTGACGAAGTCGTCGTCGACGAAGTCGCCGAGGCTGAGTGAGAAGGCGTCGAGCAGCACCACCGGCCCTCCGGTGCCGTCTCCGCCGACCGGCAGATACCACGCCGTCAGCGTGAGCGGGTTGGACCCGACCGTCGGCCCGCGCTCGAAGGGACGACGGTCAGCCGTCGACGGCCAGGACCAGAGGAAGCACGGCCGGCGCTCCGGCGCCTCGCAGTGCGCGTGCTGCCACCGTGAGCGACCAGCGCGAACTCACCAGATCGTCGATGAGCAGCACCGGCCCCGGTATGCCGTCCAGTCGCTTTCCCACCTCGGGCCCGACTCCCACCCGTCCCCACACCCCCGCCAGCCGGAAGGCACTGTTACCCCCTGGTTCGCCGGCGGGGCCACCGTCGACCAGATCCATCGTGCCGAGCAGCGGCAGTTGGCCGATCTCAGCGATCGCGGCAGCCAGCGAGCCGACGAGCATGGGGTGGCGGCGCGACGGCATACCGACGATGCCGACCGGACGCGTCGCCCAGTCCCATTGCGCGAGGACTTGGACGACGGCTCGGACGACCGAGTCGGGGACCTCGCCGTCCTCGCGCAGCATCTCGCGCAGCCGCTGCCCCCAGCCGAGATCGCTGAGCCTGGCGAGTGCCCGCCCCTCGGCCATCGCCTCGTCGGCAGCGATCCGGCCCCTGACGGGAACGCCCAATCGGTCCATCCCCGTTGGCCATTGTGCCCGCGGCTCGATCGGCACACCGGCCCGATCCAACTGCGCGCGAGCGCTGCCGAGCGCGGCGTCGGTGACGTCCGCGGCATACCAGGGCGACGTGCACGTGTCGCAGCGCCCGCAGGCCGCGGCGGTCGGGTCGTCCAGGCAGCGTTGCAGGAAGGCCATCCGGCACTCGCTGGTGCGCTGGTAGTCGAGCATGAGGTCCTGCTCGTGCCGTCGCGCGGCGGCGACCCGCTCGTAGCGCTCGGCGTCGTAGCTCCACGGCTCGCCCGTGGCCACCCACCCGCCACTCACCCGGCGAACCGCGCCGTCCACATCGAGCACCTTGAGGAGCAGCTCCAGCCGGGTGCGGCGGATGTCGACGACCGCTTCGAGAGCGGCTGTCGACAGGGGGCGGCCGGATGTGGCGAGGGCGTCGATGACGGCGCGGGCGCGTTCCTGAGTGGGCATTGACACGGACGCGAAGTACGCCCAAATGTCGCGGTCCTCGGCCCCCGGCAGGAGCAGGACGTCGGCGCGTTCGGTGGCCCGACCGGCGCGGCCGATTTGCTGGTAGTAGGCGACCGGAGAGGCGGGGGCGCCGACATGGACGACGAACCCCAGGTCGGGCTTGTCAAACCCCATCCCGAGCGCCGAAGTCGCGACCAGCGCCTTGACCTCGTTGTCGCGCAACGCCTGCTCCAGCCGCTCACGTTCGGCCGGGTCGGTCCGCCCGGTGTAGGCCGCGACCCGATGTCCCGCGTCGGCCAGGGTGCGGGCCAGGTCTTCCGCGCCGGCGACGGTGAGGGTGTAGACGATGCCGCTGCCAGGCAGGTCGCGCAGGTGAGTGAGCAGCCACGCCACTCGGTGCTCGGCCCCCATCCTCGGCAGCACGCCGAGCCGCAACGACTTGCGCGCGAGACCTCCTCTGATGGTGCGCACCTTGCCCACCGGGCATGCCGCGCCCCTCCCCTCGCGGTCCGCGTGGGCAAGCTCGCGCTCGACGTCAGCGACAACCCGGGCATTCGCGGTGGCCGTGGTGGCCAGGACGGGCGTGCCGGTGGGGAGCGCGCGAAGCAGGTCGCCGATCCGCCGGTAGTCAGGCCGGAAGTCGTGGCCCCAATCGCTCACACAATGCGCCTCGTCGACGACGAGCAGCCCGGCGCGAGCGGCGACGTCGGGCAGCTGCTCGGCGCGGAAGGACGGGTTGTTGAGCCGTTCCGGGCTGACGAGCAAGACGTCGACGGCGTCGTCGGCCAGGGCCTGGCGCACCTGCGGCCAGTCCAAGGTGTTCGCGGAGTTCATCGTCACCGCGCGGATACCCGCGCGGGCTGCAGCGGCAATCTGGTCGCGCATGAGGGAGAGCAGCGGCGAGACAATGACCGTCGGTCCGGCACCAGCTGCCCTCAGGAGAGTGGTCGCGACGAAGTAGACCGCGGACTTGCCCCAGCCGGTGCGCTGCACGACGAGCACCCGCTCCCGGTCCCGGACGAGCGCGAGCACCGACTCCAGCTGACCCTCATGGAAGTCCACGTCGTCGCGCCCGACGAGCCGACGCAGCGCCTCCCGCGCCGCCCCCTCCACCTCGTCCGCCATACCGACACGGTATGCCGCCCGGCCCGCACCAGATTCCGCTGTCCACAGGCGGCTCTGCGCACACGGAATACCATTGGTCCTGGCCAAGCGGCATACCCACGCTCAGTTATCGGTCCCGACGGTGACCATTGGCATGCCGTGTGCTGCGACGGTTTGCTGGGTGGATGAGTCGGTCGGTACGCCGGGTTCTGTTCTGCGGCAACCGTTTCGGGTCACCGCAGCGACGGTCATCCATCTCGGCCGGCCATTGCTGGCCGGCTCCAGCGCTCTACCCACAGACTCGGGCGGGCCGCCCTCGAACGCCTGCTGTTCGAGCTTGCTCCGGGTGGGGTTTACCGAGCCGACCTGGTCACCCAGGCCGCTGGTGGTCTCTTACACCACCGTTTCACCCTTACCCCGCAAGCCAGCGGACCGGCATACGAGGC
>WBZS01000325.1_pt1 | contig 71619 bp, 57 predicted proteins | sample 5204201 | NCBI WGS metagenome assembly WBZS01 (sample SAMN12344357, study PRJNA552823) | activated sludge metagenome | biome: Activated sludge suspended growth; feature: Nitrification reactor; material: Wastewater; isolation source: activated sludge from nitrification reactor of wastewater...
CCTGTACAATTCCGTGGCAGTGCGCGCTTTGTGTTGCAATGGCTTCAGATTGCTGTCGATGTCGCCATGAAATCGTTTGAGCCGACCCATACCTCGCCACCAGAAGTCATCCAGCCGGCCATCCGGCGGGCCGTTCTGGGGCGGGCCGTGGCGGTTGCCGCGGTGGCCTGCGCTGGCGCCGGCCTGGGTTATGGGCTGCAGCATTCGCTGCCGGCGCAGCCGTGGTCGGGGGCGGTGATCGGTGGCGTGGTCGCGGCGCTGGTCGGGCCAGCGCTGGTGGCCATGGGCTGGTTGCCGTCGGGCTGGGCGGCGCTGCGCGCGCTGCGCTGGCGCCGAACCTGGCGCAGCCGCGCCGTGGCGGCGCCGGCCACCTTGCCGCCGCCCGACGCCAGCCGCGCGGTGCGCGATGTGCTCACCGGCGCCTACACCCAGCAGCATTTCGTCGCCGCCACCGACCGCGAGTGGTCGCGCATCCGCCGCCACGGCGAGGACGCGGCGCTGCTGATGATCGACATCGACCACTTCAAGGCCCTGAACGACCGCAGCGGCCTGCGCTGCGGCGACGCGATGCTGGTTGAAGCCACGCGCCAGGTCGCCGCCACGCTGCGCCAGTACGACCTGCTGGCGCGCTTTGGCGGTGGCGTGCTGGTGGTCTATCTGCCGCACACCGATCCGCTCGGCGCGCTTGACGTGGCCGAGCGCATCCGCGAACGCGTCTCGGCCATCCGCCTGACCTGGAACGGCGATACGGTGCGCACCAGCATCAGCGTCGGCGTGGCCGGCATCGGCGCGTCACATGGCACGCTCGACGATGCGATCGGCGACGCCGGCGCCGCGCTGCGCGATGCCAAGGCCGCCGGTCGCAACTGTGTGCGTGCCGCGCCGATTCCGCCGCGGCGCGAGCCCGGCCTGGGCGCACCGGTCGGTGACCGGCGCCGCGCCGGCCCGGTCTGACCAGCGGAGGGGTCAGGTGCTGGTGTGCTCGTGATACAACCGCGGCCTACAAGATCAGGCGCGTCCGCGGCAGTTTGGTGGGCTTGACGCACAGCGTTGCATGCCGCGGTCGCCGCGCCTGCATGCGCGGTGCGGGCACCGCGAACCCTGTTGCCACCGACCGTGAGCCAACCGCTTGTCCTGATCGTTGACGACAACCCCGAGAACCTGACGGTCATCGGCGAGCTGTTGCAGCCCGCGCACGCAGTGCGCGCGGCCAATGCCGGCGCGCGGGCCTTGAAGCTGGCGGCACTGCAGCCGCAGCCCGATCTGGTGCTGCTGGACATCATGATGCCGGAGATGGACGGCTTCGAGGTGTTGTCGCGGCTGCGCGCACAGCCGGCAACCGCCGAGTTGCCGGTGATTTTCCTGACCGCGCTGAACAGCCCGGCAGAAGAAGAGCGCGCGCTGGCGCTGGGTGCGGCCGACTACATCGTCAAGCCGATCTCGCCGTCGGTGCTGCTGGCGCGGGTGCGCATGCACATCGAACTCAAGCGTCTGCGCGAGCAGGTCTGCGAGGCACAGGCCGAGCGCCTGCTTGGCGGATTGGGCGTCTGGCTGCCGGTCAACAGCAGCCGCGACGAGCGCGTGATCGAGCTCGCCGGCATGCAGGCGCTGGCGCGGTTGGTGGACACGCGTGATCCACAGGCCGCCCTGCATGCGCAGCGCACCCAGGTCTGCGTGGCGACGCTGGCCGGCCACCTGCTGCACCACGGCCACCTGCCGGCGCCGCTGGATGCGGCGGCGCTGCAGCGGCTGACGCACTCGGTGCCGCTGCACGACATCGGCATGCACGCGCTGCCCGACGTGTTGCGCCACAAGCCTGGCCCGCTGGCGCCCGACGAGCGCGCGCTGCTGCGCCAGCACCCACTGACCGCCGACGCCGCGCTGGCCAACGCCGAATGCGCCCTGGCCCAGCGCCCCGACTTCCCGCCGGGCTGCCTGGACTTTGCGCGCCAGATGGCACGCAGCCACCACGAGCGCTGGGACGGCGCCGGCTACCCCGATGGTCTGGCTGGCGCGGCGATTCCGCTTGCCGCGCGCTTGCTGGCGGTGGCCGACACCTTCGAGGCGCTGTGCTCGCCGCGGCCTTGGCGCGGCCTGCTCAGCCGCGAGCGCGCCTTTCGCACCGTGGTGCAGGAAAGCGGGCGGCAGTTTGACCCGCAGGTGGTGGACGCCTTCATCGACACCTTTGATTTGCTCTACGCCGTGATCGAGCGCTCATCAAATGCCGACCCGTCCAGCGGCCGGCGCGCGGCCGGCCCGCAGGCCGAACACCATGCCGCTGTCTGAACTCCCGCCGGCGGCGTCGCCCGGGCGACTTGGCCGGCTGGCGTCGCTGGCTGCGCGCGCCGCGCCCCTGGTCGCCGGCCTGCTGGCGTGGGCCACGCTGCAGGTCGGCTGGGGATTGCTGGCGGCCCCGGCCCTGGCGCAGGCGGCGGCCGGTCTGGCCGTGTTTGGCGTCGCCTATGCCGCAGTGCGCCGGCTGCGCCGGCGCTGGTCGGGGGCGCGCCAGGGCGCCGCGCTGGACCTGCCGCTGCGCGCGATTGTCGCGAGCTGCAACGACATCATCCTGGCTAAGGACTTGAGCCGACGGTTGCTGTTTGCCAACCGCGCCGCGGCACGGCTGCTGGGCGAGCCGGTCGAACGGCTGGTCGGGCTGCGCGACGACATGCTGTGGCCAGCGGACAGCCAGATGCTGATCCGGCGCCATGACGAGCAAGTCGTTGCCGCGGCGCAGCCGATGACCTTTGTTGAAGTGCACCGGTTGCTGCAGGGCCGGGTGGTGTTGTCGGCCACCCGCGGGCCACTGCTCGACGCGCACGGCCGCACCGTCGGCGTGTGGTGCATCGCGCGCAACATCAGCGCGCAGCAGCGCCCGGCGCCGGTGCTCGGCCCGGACGACGCCATGCCGGCACCGCTGCAGGCCGCCGCGACCGTGCAGCCGGTGTGGGTGCTTGACCTGCTGCGCCAGCGGCTGTGGTGTTCGGCCGCCGCGGCGGCGCTGCTGCGCGGTCGCGGCGACGATGTGCCGCGAGCGGCGCAGGAGCTTGAGTGGTCGCAGGTCGAGGCCCGCATACACGCCGATGACCTGCAGGCGGTGCGCGACGCCATCCGCGCCAGCCAGCGCACCGGCCAAGTCTGCACGATGGAGTTTCGCGTCCCCTGCGGCGACGACGGCGACGACGGGCGCGACGCGGCCGACGGCGGCACCAACGGCGAACACCGCCACGGCTGGCGCTGGTTGGCCGCCCAGGCCACCACGCTGCGCGACGACAGCGGCCGCACGCTGCGCCTGGAGGGCACGCTGCACGACAGCACCGCGCGGCGCCAGATGGAGGCCTGGCGGCACCAGGTGTTGTTCGTCGATGCGCCGGATGCGGTGTTCGTGCTCGACGAGTCCGGCCGTGTGGTCGACGCCAACCCGGCGCTGCAGCGCTGGCTCGGGCTGCCATGGCAGCGGCTGATCGGCAGTGCCGTGTGGGAGTGGGACCAGGGCGTGTCGCAGCAACAGGTGCTCGGTTGGCAACTTGCGGCGGCGCGCGCGCATGGGGGCGAAGCCGGCGTCGACCCGGGTCGGGCGCCGGCGGCGGCAGCGGCGGGCGACGCTGCGGCGGCGGCGCGGACCGACGCGGCGCCCACCGCCACCGTGGTGTATGAGTCAACCTGGCGCTGTGCCGACGGCACGCAACGCCTGGTGCAAACCCGTGTGGCGATGCAACCGCTGCCGGACGGCGCCGCGCTGCTGCTGTGCGTCGGGCGCGACGTTGGCGAGCGTCGCGAGGTCGAACAGCGCCTGGCGCTGAGCGAGCAGCGCCTGGGGCTGGCGCTTGCCGCCGCCGGCATGGGCGTGTGGGAGTGGGACGTTGCCGCGCGCCAGCTGCACCTGTCGCCCGAGCTGTGGGCCATGCTGGGCTGCCAGCCGGTCGATGGCCTGACGCTGGACCTGGCTGCACACTCGCTGTTCAACAGCGTCCATGTCGACGATGCACCGCTGCTGGTCGAGGCCGCCAACGCGGCCATTGGCCAGCGCGCGCCGCTGTCCATCGAGTTGCGCCACCCGCGCGCCGATGGCAGCGTGCAGTGGGTGTCGGTAAAGGGGCTGGTGCGGCCAGATGACGGGCAGCGGCCGCAGTCGCTGATCGGCACCATGCAAGACGTCACCGCGCGGCGTCAGGCCGAGGCGGCGCTGCGCGCCAGCGAGCAGCGCCTGGCACTGGCGCTGGCCGGCAGCCGCATGGGGGTGTGGGAATGGACCGTCGACGCCACCCACCTGCACTGGTCGCCCGAGGTTTTCGAACTGCTGGGCATGCCCTCGCCGGGTCCGGCCGGGATGGACTTGCCGGTGGCGCAGGCGCACGAGTTGATCCACCCCGAGGACCGCCAACTGCAGCGCCAGGTGATTGCCAACGCGCTGGCTGGCAGCGGCGAGTTCGTGGTCGAGCTGCGCTACATCGGCGCCGATGGCCGGCTGCGCTGGGTGTCCGACCAGGGCCGCGTCGAAAGCGGGGCCGACGGCCGGCCGTCGCGGCTGGTCGGCACCAAGCGCGACATCACCGAGCACCGCCGCATCCAGCAGCAGTTGCGTGACGACGCGCTGCACCGCCGGGTGCTGATCGAACAGTCGCGCGACGGCGTGCTGCTGCTGGGCGTCGACGGCCGCGTCGAAGACGTCAACCCGGCGTTCGCGCACATGCTGGGCTACCAGGTCGACGACATCCTGCACATGCAGCGCTGGGACCGCGAGGCCGCAGCGGCGCTGCAGGCGCTGCAGTTGCGCATTGGTCTGACCGACGCCAGCTCGACGCTGTTGGAGCTGCGCACACGCAGCAAGAACGGCACCGCGCTGGACCTGGAGGTCAGCGCCGCGCGTGTCGAGCTGCAGGGCCGCGCGGTGTGGTTTTGCGTCTGCCGCGACATCACCGAGCGCAAGCGCGCGGTGCAGGCGCTGCGCGAATCGAACCAACTGGTGGTGGCGGTCGGCGATTCGCTGCTCGACCACATGACGGTGATCGACCGCGACGGCGTGATCCAGCGCACCAACACCGCCTGGCGCAGCTTTGTCGCCGTCCACCCCACGGCCGCCGGCACCTGTCGCGGCGCGCTGGTGCTGGGCAACGTCGGCGACAACTACCTCGCGCTGTGCGGCGCGGTGGCCGACGACCCGCAGACGCCGGCACCGCTGTCCGCCGGCGAGGCGCTGGCCGGCATTCAGGCGGTGCTGGCCGGGCAGCGCGACAGCGTCGAGGTCGAATACCCGTGCTGCGACGCCGATGGCGAGCGCTGGCTGCGCATGAGCGTCTCGCCGCTGCGCACCGCCAAGGGCGGCGCGGTGGTGCTGCACGCCGACATCACGCGGCGCAAGCTGACGCAAAACGCGCTGCGCGAAAGCGAGGCGCGTTTCCGCGCCACGTTCGAAAACTCGGCGGTCGGCATTGCCGAGACCGCGCTCGACGGCCACTGGATCAGCGTCAACCGGCGCCTGTGCGAAATCACCGGCTACACCCGCGACGAGCTGCTGGCCATGCCGCAGCAGCAGCAACTGGTGCACCCCGACGACCGCGCCGCCGACGCGCAGACCGCGCAACGGCTGCTGGCCGACGAGCGCGGCTCGGCCACCACCGAGCAGCGCTGCCTGCGCAATGACGGCAGCACGCTGTGGGTCGCGCGCACCACCTCGGTGGTGCGCGACGGGCAGGGTCGGCCGCAGTATTTCGTCTCCATCGTCGAGGACATCACCGACCGCAAGCGCATCGAAGCCGAGCTGGAGCAGCACCGCCACCACCTGGAAGAGGTGGTGGTCGCGCGCACGCTGGAGCTGCAGCAGGCGATGCGCGCGCGCGTCGAGAGCGAACACTTCTTGCGCTCGGTGGCCGACAACCTGCCCGACATGGTGGCCTACTGGGGTGCCGATCGGCGTTGCCGTTTCGCCAACCGCGCGTTTCGCGACTGGTGCGCGCTGGGCGATGCCGAGCTGCTGGGCATGGACCGCGCGGCGCTGCGCGTCGGCCCCGGCACGCCGAGCGAGGCGCAGTGGGTGTCGGACGCCGACGAGCAGGCCTTTGCCGCGGCGCTGGCCGGCGAGCGGCGCGACTTCGAGCGTGCCTTCACCCACCCCGACGGCACGGTGCGCCACTGCTGGGTGCACTACATCCCCGACCGCCAGGTCGGCGGCGTGGCCGGCGTTTTTGCGCTGGTGTCCGACATCTCCGAGGTCAAGCAGGCCGAATTGCGGCTGCAGGCGCTCAACGAGCAATTGGTCAGCGCGCGCGACCGTGCCGAGCAGGCCAACCGCGCCAAGAGCGCCTTCCTGGCCAATATGAGCCATGAAATCCGCACGCCGATGAACGCCATCATTGGCCTGACCCACCTGATGCAGCGCGACAGCCGCGACGAGATGGCCAGCGAACGCCTGGGCAAGGTGTCGGAGGCGGCGCACCACCTGCTCGACGTCATCAACGACGTGCTCGACCTGAGCAAGATCGAGTCCGGCAAGCTGCATCTGGAACAGACCGACTTTCGTGTCGAGGCCGTGCTGTCGCGGGTCTGCGCGCTGGTGGCCGACCGGGCGCGCGCCAAGGGGCTCGAACTGGTGGTCAATTCGGCCGGCGTGCCGGCGATGCTGCACGGCGACCCGACCCGGCTGTCGCAGGCCTTGCTGAACCTGCTGAGCAACGCGGTCAAGTTCACCGACCACGGCACGGTGGTGCTGCGCTGCGACCTGGTCGAGGCCGGCGAAACCGACATCGTGCTGCGCTTTTCGGTCCGCGACACCGGCATCGGCGTGCCGCCGGACAAGATCGCCGCGCTGTTTAACGCCTTCGAACAGGCCGACACCTCGACCACCCGGCGCTTCGGTGGCACCGGGCTGGGGCTGGCGATCACGCGCCGGCTGGTCCACCTGCTGGGCGGCGAGGTCGGTGTCGACAGCGTCGTTGGCCAGGGCAGTTGCTTCTGGTTCACCACCCGCGCGCAGCGGGTGCCCGACAGCGTGCCGGCCGCCAGCTCCCTGAACCGGCTGCGCGACGGGCTGTGCGCCTTGGTTGCCGACGATTTGCCGGCCTCGCGCGACGCGCTGGCCGACATGTTGCGGCGCCTGGGCATGCGCGTCGACGTGGCCGCAAGTGCGGCCGCGATGCACGCCCTGGTGGCGCGTGCCGAGGCCTTGCGCCAGCCCTATGACCTGCTGCTGGTGGACTGGCAATTGCCGGGACTCGATACGGTCGAGCCGCTGGCCGCGGTGCGGCGTGCCTGCGGTGGCGCTTCGCCGCTGGCGCTGGCCATTTCAGCCAACGGCGACAGCGCACTGCGCAGCGCGGCGCGCCAGGCCGGCTTTGACGCGCTGCTGTACAAGCCGATCACGCTGTCCGGGCTGCAGGACAGCGTGTTGCAACTGCTCGGTCCGGCGCGGCCGCCAGAGCGCCCGCCGGTGCCGCCGGTGGGCGTGCTGGAGGCGGCGTTGCGCCGCGACCACGCCGGCGCGCGCGTGCTGCTGGCCGAGGACAACCTGGTCAACCAGGAAGTCGGGCTGGAGCTGCTGCGCATGGTCGGCCTGGAGGTCGATGTGGCGGCCAATGGCGTCGAGGCACTGGCGCTGGCGCAAGGCCAGCGCTATGCGCTGATCCTGATGGACATGCAAATGCCTGAAATGGACGGCTTGTGCGCGACGCGTGAGATTCGCCGCCTGCCCGGCCACGCCCAGACGCCGATTCTGGCGATGACCGCCAACGCCTTCGGCGACGACCGCCAGGCCTGTCTGGACGCCGGCATGAACGACCACCTGGCCAAGCCGGTCGATCCCGACCTGCTGTACACCATGCTGCAACGCTGGCTGCCGCCGCGCGACGAGCACCCGGCCGACGCGCCGGCGCAGCGGTTTGCCGCGCCGCCGGCGCCCACCAGCACCGAGCAGGGCGGCGCGGCCGGCGCGGCGTGGCTGCCGCTGTCCGACATCGAGGGCTTGTCGATGTCGCGCGCGCTGCTGTATTTGCCGGGCCGCGATGCGGTTTTTGCCCGCCTGCTGGCGCAGTTTTGCGACAACCATGTCGCCGGACTGCCGCTGTTGCGCAGCGCGCTGGCCGAGGGCCGGCTCGTCGACGCCAGGCGCCAACTGCACAGCCTGCGCGGTGCCTGCGGCGCGGTCGGCGCGGTGGCGGTGATGGCCCAGGCACAGGCGCTGGAGGATGCGGTGGACTCAACCCTTGTCGAGCGCGCCGGCGCCCGCCCGGCGGGCGGAATCGACAGCGCGCTGGACGAAGGCGCGCTGGCCCTGGAGCAGACCTTGTTGACACTGCTGGCAACCATCAAGCGCCGGCTTGAGGCAGTCGACGGCCTGACTCCGGGCGCAGCGCCGCAGCCGCTTGACATGACGGCGCTGGACGCGGCCTGCGACGCGCTGGAAGAACTGCTGCAGGTGTCGGACTTCGCCGCCGCTGCCTGCCACAGAAAAATCGACCCGCTGTTGCGCGCCGCGTTCGGCGCCGATGCCGCGCGCGCCATCGAGCGCCCGCTGCGCCAGCACGACTATGACGCCGCGCTGGCCGCGCTGCGCCTGGCGCGCCAGCGCGTGCCAAAAGCCCAGGCCGCCGAAGCGCTTTGACCGGCGCGGCGGCTCGCCGCCGGACAGGGTCCGCTCCGGTCAGGCGGCGACCGAGGGCAGCCCGGCCAGCGCCATCGCCAGTTCCTTCTCGTCGTAAGGCTGGTCGACCAACTGGTCGGCGAAGTAGGCGGTGTACGAGGCCATGTCGAAGTGGCCGTGGCCGCTGAGGTTGAACAGGATCACCTCCGACTTGCCTTCGGCCTTGCAGCGCAGCGCCTCGGCGATGGCGGCCTTCACCGCGTGGTTGGCCTCCGGCGCCGGGACGATGCCTTCGTGGCGCGCGAACAGCACGCCGGCCTCGAAGATTTCATGCTGCTTGAAGGCCACCGCCTCGATCAGGCCCAGCTCCTTCAAGTGGCTGACCATGGGCGCCATGCCGTGGTAGCGCAGGCCGCCGGCGTGAAAGCCCGGCGGCGTGAAGGTGCTGCCCAGGGTGTGCATCTTGACCAGCGGCGTCAGGTGCGCGGTGTCGCCAAAGTCGTAGGCGTACTGGCCGCGCGTCAGGCTGGGGCAGGCGGCGGGCTCGACCGCCACCACGCGCCGGCGCTTGGTCTTGCCCTGGCCGCGCAACTGCTGGCCGATGAACGGAAAAGCGATGCCGGCGAAATTGCTGCCGCCGCCGGTGCAGCCAATGATCACGTCGGGGTCGTCGCCGGCCATCTCCATCTGCAGCATGGCTTCCTGACCGATGATGGTCTGGTGCAGCAGCACGTGGTTGAGCACCGAGCCCAGCGCGTACTTGGTGTCGTCGTGGGTGGCGGCGACTTCCACCGCCTCGCTGATCGCCAGCCCCAGCGAGCCCGGATGGTCGGGGCGCGCGGCCAGCGCGGCGCGGCCGGCCTGGGTGGTGTTGCTCGGGCTGGGCAGGCAGCGCGCGCCGTAGGTTTCCATCAGCGCCCGGCGGTAGGGCTTCTGGTCGTAGCTGATGCGCACCTGGTAGACGGTGACGTCGATGCCGAACAGCGCCCCGGCGAAGGCCAGCGAACTGCCCCATTGTCCGGCGCCGGTCTCGGTGGTCAGCTTCTTGACGCCGGCCTGCGCGTTGTACCAGGCCTGCGGCACCGCGGTGTTCGGCTTGTGGCTGCCGGCCGGCGACACGCCTTCGTACTTGTAGTAGATGCGTGCCGGCGTGCCCAGCGCCTGTTCCAGCCGACGCGCGCGCACCAGCGGCGCCGGGCGCCAGAGCTTGAACACATCGCGCACCGGCTCGGGAATCGGCACTTCGCGCTCGGTGCTGACCTCTTGCGCGATCAACGCCATCGGAAACAGCGGCGCCAGGTCGTCGGGGCCGACCGGTTGCCGCGTGCCCGGGTGCAGCACCGCCGGCGGCGGCGCCGGCAGGTCGGCGGCGATGTTGTACCAATGGGTGGGCTGGCGCTCTTCGTCAAGCAGGAATTTGGTGCGGGTCATGGCGTGGGGGGGGGGGGGTCAAAGGGGAAATGCACCGGCGCGCGGTCGTGGCCGGCACCGATCATCGGGATGTTAGTGCGGTGTTTCACACTTCACCGCGGTGAACTGGGGCGCGGTGGTCAAGCCCCTGGCTCCTGGCGCCGATCTTGGGGGGCAGCCCTGCAGCCATCTGTTGCTGCCGGTGCGGCGCGGTGCATGCGACCGCGTTCTGCCTTCACCAAGCCTTGCCGGAGCCAGACAGTGAGTGACATCCACGACGCACCAGAATCACTGGTTCACCTGGAAAGCAAGGTGCGCAGTCTGGGCGCCACCCTGGCCGAGTTGGGCTGGGATCGCGCGCTGCACCAGTTGGTGGTCGAGATCCCCGACGCACGTGACCGTTTGCGCTACGTCGGCCAGATGACCGAGGATGCCGCCAACAAGGTGCTGAACATGGTCGACGAGACGCAGCCGACCCTGCATCAGAAGGGCAAGATCGCCGCCAAGATGGCCGACCGGCTGGCCGTGCTGGCGGCCGACCCCACCTTGACGCTGGAGCAGGCGCGTGCGGCGATGCTCGAGATCGAGCAGCAACTGCGTGCGGCGCAAGATCTGGCCAACAAGCTGGCCGAAACCATGACCTCGATCATGCTGGCGCAGGATTTTCAGGATTTGTCCGGCCAGGTGATCAAAAAGGTGGTCGGCATCATCAGCCACACCGAAGAGCAACTGCTGCGCCTGCTGGCGCAAAGCGAAGGCCAGGTGGCCCAGCCACCGCTCGCCAACGCCGCGCTGGCCGGGCCGCAGGTGCCCGACAAGGCGGTGTCTCAGGCTGATGTTGACGACCTGCTGGCGTCGATGGACTTTTGAGCATCCTGGCCGTGCCCGGCGTTCGAAAAAAAACCTGGGCGCAGCAGATTTGACCGCGGCGGCATGCCCCGCCGGCGGCGAACGTGACAATCGGCAAGCGCCGCGCGACAACCGCGCAGGCCTTGCCGATTTCGCTTTCATTCGCCCCCGGAGGAGTTCACTCATGTCAGACCCCGCTGCCCAGCCGCTGGTGCTGGTCGCCAACCAGGGCGCCGTGCGCACCCTGACCTTCAACCGCCCCGCGCAGCTCAACAGCTTCAACGTCGCGATGCATGCCGAGCTGCGCCTGGCGCTGGACGCGGCGGCCGCTGACCCCTCGGTGCGCTGCGTGGTGCTCACCGGAGCCGGCCGCGGCTTTTGCGCCGGGCAGGACCTTGGCGACGAGGGCATGGGCATCAACGGCCAGGCCAACGACATCCAGGGCGTGGTGATGCGCCAGTACACGCCGCTGGCGCAACGCCTGCGCGCGTTTCCGGTGCCGACCATCGCCATGGTCAACGGCGTCGCCGCCGGCGCCGGTGCCAACATCGCGCTGGGCTGCGACCTGGTGCTGGCGGCGCGCTCGGCCAGCTTCATCCAGGCCTTTGCCAAGATCGGGCTGATACCCGATTGCGGCGGCACCTGGCTGCTGCCACGGCTGGTCGGCCGAGCACGCGCGCTCGGTCTGACCTTCACCGGCGACAAACTCAGCGCCGAGGAGGCCGAGCGCATCGGCATGATCTGGCGCTGCGTCGACGACGCCGCGCTGGCCGAGACCACCGCCGCGCTGGCCACCAAGCTGGCCACGCTGCCGACCGCGGCGCTGGCCACCACGCGCCGCGCACTGGACGACGCATTGCGGCTGGACTTTGACTCCGCGCTGGCCCAGGAAGCCATGGTGCAGGGCCGCCTGAGCCACGCCCACGACTACACCGAAGGCGCCGAAGCGTTCATGCAAAAGCGCGCGCCGGTGTTTACCGACCGCTGAAATCCCGACAGCACGACCGGCGCGTTCGGCACCGATCAGCCGCTCACCCGGCCACCACCCGCACGCTGGCGCGCTCGGGTTCGGGCTCGGCGTCGAAGCGTTCGAAGCCGGTGTAGCACAGGAAGTGGCGGTTGGCGGCGCGGCCGAACAGCGTCATGCCCAGCCGCGTCGCAAGGCCGTGGCCCATCGCGGTGACGCCGTTGCGCGAGACGATGATAGGCACGCCCATCTGCGCCGCCTTGAGCACCATTTCGCTGGTCAGCCGGCCGGTGGTGTAGAAGGTCTTGTCGCCGCCGGTGACCGCATGCAGCGCCATCCAGCCGGCGATCGTGTCGATGGCGTTGTGGCGGCCGACGTCTTCCACCGCCAGCAGCGGCGTGGCGCCGCAAAACAGCGCACAGCCATGCACCGATCCGGCCTTGCGGTGCACGCTGTGGCGCTGGCGCATCAGGTCGAGCTGGGCGTACAGCGTCGACTGGCGGATGCGCGCCTGCGCCGCGTCGGGCAGGCGGATGCGGTCGGTGTCGGCCATCAGGTCGCCGAACACCGTGCCCTGGCCGCAGCCGGTGGTCACCGTGCGCCGCGCGGTCTTGTGCGCCAGGTCGGCAATGCCGTGGCGCGTCTTGACCGCGGCGGCGCCGACCTCCCAGTCGACGCTGACTGATTCAACGTCCGCCGGCGCGTCGACCAGCCGCTGGTTGAGCAGCCAGCCCAGCACCAGCAGCTCGGGCGCCGCGCCCAGCGTCATCAGCGTGACCAGTTCGCGCTTGTCGACAAACACGGTCAGCGCCCGCTCGGCCGGTATGTGGACGCGCCGCTGCTGGCCGAACTCGTCGCGCACGTTGATTTCGCGCAGCAGCGCTGCGCTGGCCGTGGTCAGCCGCGGCGCGGCGGCGACGCGCGGCAGGTCGGCGAAGACCTGGTAGGCCAGCGGTGGGCAGTCGGTACTGGGCGACGGCGCCGTGGCCGGCGGCGCGGACTCGACCACCGCCGCCGGCATGACCGCGGCGTTGCGCAGATTCACGGCAGGCACCTTGGGGGGCTTACTTGTGGGTCGGGATCGCCTGCGCCGCGGGCATCTTGCCGCTGGGCGGCGCGATTGCGGTCGGCGTGGGCGAATGGGCGCCGGCGGCCTCGACCGGCGGCGCCGAGGCCGGCACCGGCGGCGCAAACGCGCCCGGGTCGCTGCACGCCGGCGTGTCCACCGGCGCCGAAGCGGCGCGCCCGGACTGGGCGACGCCGGCCTGCCAGCGCGCCGCGACGCGGTTCATTGCCTGGCAAAGCTGGTAGGCGGCGACCTTGTCGCCCCACGCTGCCTTGGCCGCGGCCTCGCCGGCCTTGGCCTTGGCCTCGGGGCTGGGCGGCGGCAGTTTGGCCTGGGACAGCGTGGCGGCGGCGGCCAGCGCGACGGAGACAACGAAAGCGGCGCTGCGGCGGGTCATGCGGAGGGCCTCGTCAAAGGGTCGGGGTGGTGGTGGCGCAAAGCGGCGGCGGTCGCGCTGCGGGCCGCATCAAGCACGCGGCACGGCCGGCAGCGGCGCGTCGGCGCCGGGCGCGACGCCCGTGCCGTCAGGCGGCGCTACGCCCGAGCGGTTGGCGGCGATCTTGCCGGCGCGCACGTCGTTGAACCACAGCAGGTGGTGTTCGGCGGCCCAGGCCGCGTCGACCCAGCCGGTGCGCATGCCCTTCAACGCGCCATTGACGCCTACCGTGCCCATGTAGATGTGGCCGATCAGCATCACCAGCATCACCACCGCCGCGCAAATGTGGACCATCAGCGCGATCTGCATGTCGCCGCGCAGATAGGTCATCGGCAGCAGCTTGTCGAGCACCAGCCCCGAGGCCACCATCAGCAGCCCGGGAATGGTCATGCCCCACCAGAAGATGCCCTTTTCGGCGGCATTGAAGCGGTGCGACGGCACCTGGTGGCCGAGCATGCCGCCGGCCTTGGCCAGCCAGTTGAAGTCGGCGCCGTTGGCAATGTTGTCCTTCACGAAGATCAACACCACCACCGTGAGCGAGACCGCAAACATCGGCCCGGCAAAGTTGTGCGCGGTCTTCAGCGCATAGGCCAGCCAGCCGAACAGCGTGCCGCCGATCACCGGCAGCAGGAAGAACTTGCCAAAGGCCATCACCACGCCCGACACGCCCAGCACCACAAAGGCGGCGGCGTTGGTCCAGTGCGCGGCGCGCTCCAGCGGCGTGAAGCGTTCGACCGCTGGCCGGCCGTCGTTGTGGCTGTGGCCCAGCGCGCCGCGGCGCCAGTAAAACAGCGCCAGCGCCAGCAGCGTGATCAGCAGCAGCGCACCGCCATAGGGAATCAGCCAGCGGTTGCGCACCTGGCGCCAGGCCTCGCCGGCGTTGTTTGGCCGCACGCCGGGATAGGCCACGGTGGGCTGGATCAGCACACCTTGTTCGGCACCCGGCACATTGACCGTGCCGCTTTTGCCCGGCTCGCCCGAGTCGCGCACCGCGCGCCACACCGGCGCGTTGTTGCCGGGCTGGCTCTTGTTGCGCGCCGCGGCGCTGTCGTCGGGCCGGGGTTCGGCGGCAACCTGCTCTGTCGGTGCTGGGGCAGCGAGCGCAGCCGAGGCCGCGTCAGCCGCGCTGGTTTGCGCGGCCACGGGCGCCGCGGCGGCGATGGCCAGACATAGCCATGTGGCGCTGGCGATGCGGGCAAGGGTCATCGCAATTCCTCGGTGTGGCGCGTGGTTTTGGCAGAGCGCCGGTCACGGCTTGGCCGGCGCGCGCAGGTACTCGTTTTGCGTCTGCGCACGCTGGCGCAACTGTGCTTCCCACGACGCCTTGTCACCAGATTTCCAGCCGGCCGCGGAATAGGCGTCACCCGTGCCTTGCCAGGCGGCGACGTCGCTCTTGCGTTCCTGGCCGGCGGACTGCGGCTTTTCGCCACACGCTGCCAGCGCCGCCACGGCGGCGATCAGAACCACGCGGGTGCGCGCCATCACGCACCCCCTTCCGGCTTGGCCGGGGCGGCGGTGCCGGCGCCGGCGGGCTTGCCATAGGCCGTGCCCCAGCCCCAGACCTCGCTGCCCTTGCCGCGCACCAGCACGCGGTTGCGGAAGATGTCGGCCACCACGTCGCCATCGCCGCCGAGCAGCGCCTTGGTGCTGCACATTTCGGCGCAGGCCGGCAGCTTGCCTTCGGCCAGCCGGTTGCGGCCGTATTTTTCGAACTCGGCGGCGCTGCCGTTGGCCTCGGGACCGCCGGCGCAGAAGGTGCATTTGTCCATCTTGCCGCGCAGCCCGAAGGTGCCGTTGGTCGGGAACTGCGGCGCGCCAAACGGGCAGGCATAGGCGCAGTAGCCGCAGCCTATGCACTGGTCCTTGTCGTGCAGCACCACGCCGTCGTCGGTGCGGTAGAAGCAATCGACCGGGCACACCGCCATGCACGGCGCGTCCGAGCAGTGCATGCAGGCCACCGAAATGCTTTTCTCGCCCGGCACGCCGTCGTTGAGCGTGACCACGCGGCGCCGGTTGACGCCCCACGGCACGTTGTGCTCGGCCTTGCAGGCGGTGACGCAGCCGTTGCATTCGATGCAGCGCTCCGAATCACAGATGAACTTCATGCGGGCCATCGGTGCGGTCCTCAGGTCAAACGGTGGTCAGGGGCAGGGCGGTCGGGCTGTCGCAGCAGACGGCGGTCATGCGGCGCGCTCGATCTGGCAGACCGTGGTCTTGGTCTCCTGCATCATGGTCACGCTGTCGTAGCCATACGAGGTGGCGGTGTTGACCGACTCGCCGCGAATGACCGGCATCGCGCCGTCGGGGTAGTAACGCGCCAGGTCGACGCCCCCCCAGCGGCCGGAGAAGTGGAATGGCAGGAAGACGGTGTCGGCACCCACCCGCTCGGTGACCTGGGCGCGCACGCGCAGGCCTTTGAAGTCGGGCAGCGCCTGCATGGTCGGCGTCTTCACCCAGACCCACTCGCCGTGGCGTATGCCGCGGTCGTTGGCGGCCTTGGGGTTGATCTCGACGAACATCTCTTGCTGCAGCTCGGCCAGCCAGGGGTTGGAACGGGTTTCCTCGCCGCCGCCTTCGTACTCGACCAACCGGCCGCTGGTCATGATCAGCGGGAAGGTCTTGCCGATGTCGGCGTTTTTCTGCTGCACGCTCTTGTACAGCGTGGGCAGGCGCCAGAAGGCCTTTTTGTCGTCGTGCGTCGGGTACTTGGCGACCATGTCCGGCCGCGTGCTGTACAGCGGCTCGCGGTGCTGCGGAATCGGGTCGGGGAAGTTCCACACCACCGCGCGCGCCCGGGCGTTGCCGAACGGGTGGCAGCCGTGGTTTTTCATCGCCACGCGGATGATGCCGCCCGAGGCGTCGGTCTTCCAGTTCTTGCCCTCGGCGGCCTTTTGCTCGGCCTCGGTCAGCTCGCCCCACCAGCCGAGTTTCTTCAGCAGCAAATGGTCGAACTCGGGGTAGCCGGTGGTCAGGTCGGCGCCCAGGCTGTGCGAGCCGTCGGCGGCCAGCAGCGAGCTGCCGTCGCGCTCGACGCCGAAGTTGGCGCGGAAGTTGCCGCCGCCATCCATCACGTGCTTGGAGGTGTCGTACAGGTTGGGCGATCCGGGGTGCTTCATCGCCGGCGTGCCCCAGCACGGCCAGGGCAGGCCGAAGTAGTCGCCATCGAGCGCGTAGCCGGTTTCCTTGTCGACGCCGCCCTTGGCCTTGAGCGTCTTGACGTCAAAGACATGCATGTTGCGCATGTGCGCCTTCAGCCGCTCGGGGCTCTGGCCGGTGTAGCCAATGGTCCAGATGCAGGCGTTCATCTCGCGCAGGATGGACTCCGGCTCGGGTTCCATCATGCCGGCCTTGCCGGCGACCAGCTTCAGGTTCTTGGTCAGCTCCTTGTCAAAGCCCAGCTTGGCCGCCAACTGGTACATGATCATGTGGTCGGTGCGGCTGTCCCACAGCGGCTCGATGACCTTCTCCCGCCACTGCAGCGAGCGGTTGCTGGCGGTGCACGAGCCGCTGGTTTCGAACTGCGTGGCCGCCGGCAGCAAATAGACCGCGCGGTTGGGGTTCAGGTCGTCGGCGCGGCCGGGCATCGCCGCCATTGCCGCGGTGGCGCTGGGGTAAGGGTCGACGACGACCAGCAGGTCCAGCTTGTCCAACGCCTTTTTCATTTCCAGCCCGCGCGACTGCGAGTTCGGCGCGTGGCCCCAGAAGAACAGGCCCCTCAAGTTGCTGTCCTGGTCGATCAGCTCGTTTTTCTCCAGCACGCCGTCGACCCAGCGCGAGACGGTCATGCCCGGCTTGGTCAGCATGCCCGGCGCGTACTGCTTCTTGATCCACTCGAAATCGACGCCCCAGGCCTTGGCGAAGTGCTTCCACGAGCCTTCGGCCAGGCCGTAATAGCCGGGCAGGCTGTCGGGGTTGGGGCCGACGTCGGTCGCGCCCTGCACGTTGTCGTGGCCGCGGAAGATGTTGGCGCCGCCGCCCGACTTGCCGATGTTGCCGAGTGCCAACTGCAGGATGCACGAGGCACGCACCATGGCGTTGCCGATGGTGTGCTGGGTCTGGCCCATGCACCAGACGATGGTCGACGGCCGGTTCTCGGCCATGGTGCGGGCCACCTTCAGCGTGGTGGCCTCGTCGACGCCGCAGGCTTCCAGCACCTTGTCGGGCGTCCACTTGGCCAGCACGTCGTCGCGAACCTTGTCCATGCCCCAGACGCGGTCGGCCAGGTACTGCTTGTCCTCCCAGCCGTTCTTGAAGACGTGGTACAGCACGCCGAACAGGAAGGGGATGTCGGTGCCCGAGCGGATGCGCACGTACTCGTCGGCCTTGGCCGCGGTGCGGGTAAAGCGTGGGTCGGCGACGATGACCTTGCAGCCGCCCTCCTTGGCGTGCAGCAGGTGCAGCATGGACACCGGGTGCGCCTCGGCGGCGTTGCTGCCGATATACAGCGCCGCGCGGGCGTTCTGCATGTCGTTGTAGCTGTTGGTCATCGCGCCGTAGCCCCAGGTGTTGGCGACGCCGGCGACGGTGGTCGAGTGGCAGATCCGGGCCTGGTGGTCGCAGTTGTTGCTGCCCCACAGGCTCATCCACTTGCGCAGCAGGTAGGCCTGCTCGTTGTTGTGCTTGGACGAGCCGACGACGAACACCGAGTCCGGCCCGCTGGCCTTGCGCAGTTCCTGCATCTTGGCGCTGATTTCGTCCAGCGCCTGGTCCCAAGAAATGCGCTGGTAGCGGCCGCCGACCAGCTTCATCGGTGAGCGCAGCCGGTATTCGCCATGGCCGTGTTCGCGCAGCGCGGCACCCTTGGCGCAGTGCGCGCCGAGGTTGATCGGCGAGTCAAAGACCGGCTCCTGGCGCACCCAGACGCCGTTGTCGACCACCGCGTCGACCGCGCAGCCGACCGAGCAATGCCCGCACACCGTGCGCTTGACCACCACCTTGCCGGCGCCGTTGGCGGCGGCGGCGCTGCTGTCGGCGGCCTGCGCCTTTTTCACCAGCACCAACTCGCCGGCCGCCAAGCCGGCGCCGACGCCCAGGCCCGAGCGGCGCAAAAAGGCGCGGCGGTCCATCGTCGGCAGCGCGCGCGCCACGCCGCGGGCCAGGCTGGCGACCAGCGCCGAGCGCGTTGCCGCGGCGGACGGCGCGGCCAGGGCGGGTGTAAGGGCTGCGGTGGCGTCGGGCTTGCGGGTCAGCAGCATGGCGGTGCTCGGCAGTGGGGCGGACGGTGGTCAGACCTTGGTGGTCTGGTAGGTCAGACCTTGGTGGTCTGGTAGTAGCGCTGCACGTGGGCGCTGAGCTGGTAGCGGCCGTCGGCCGACGGCGTGGCGGCGGCCGTGCTGGGCGCCGGCGCCGCCGCGGGGGCGCGCACCAACGGCACCGCGGCGGCCACCGCGGCCAGCGCGCCAACGCCACCGGCGGCGGCAAACACCCGCCGGCGTGGCAGGTCGGTGGGCGGCGAAGCGGGGGGGCGCTCGGTCATCGCGGTTCTCCAACGCAGGGGATTGATCATGCAATCGGATGCATATCTGAGCACCGAATTAGTGCCCATGGCGCGGCAAGTGGCAACCCGAGAACACCCGGGTGACAGTTCGTGTCGAATCGCGACGCTCCGGGCGCGGGCGCGATAGGCACGCGCAAGCCTGACGTCGCCAACAACGCAGCGATTCGCCGCCGCGACCCTAAACTGCCGCGATGTCTGCCTCGCCGCCCACCGCTTTCCCGCCGCCCGAGGCCGCTGGCGCGGTCACCACGCTGCCGCTGGCGGTGGTGTTCGAGCGCCATGCCGCGCCCACGGTCTGGGAAGCATGGCGCCATGCGCCGGTCGAGGTGCTGGTCGACGAGGGCGTTTTTGGCACGGCGGCGCGGGTGTTGCGCGACGACGGCCAGGTCTGCCGCACCCTGCACCCGGGTCTGGCGGTGACGCTGCATGCCGACGAGGCCGAGGGCTATTGGCTCAACCTCAGCTCGGGGGCGCCGGTGTGGTTCGTGATGTGGCGGGTCTCCGACGAAGACCCGGCGCAGGCCTGGCCTGAGTCGGTGACGCTGTCGTACAACGAGGCCGGCCGGCTGATGGACGCGCAGGAGCGCGTCGACAACCTGCCGCTGGACGCCGAGGTTCGCGCCTGGCTGCAGGACTTCACCGCGCGCCACTGGCGGCCCGAACCCAGGCAGCGCAAGCGGCCGGCGTCGTTTCGCGCGCCGAGCGAGCGCTAAGAGGCTGAGAGGTTGTCAAGCGTGCCCGAGCAACGCCCCAAAACGTGCCCGATCGAGGCGCAAAGCACAGCCATGGCTAGTGCCATGGCGAGCATTTGCAACGACGAGCGGGTGCGTTTTGGGGTGGTGAGCGGGCATGATCGAAAAACCCTCAGCCTCTAAGACCCGGCGATGGCCGACGACGCCGGCGACGGCTTTCTCTCGCGCTGGTCGCGGCGCAAGGCGGCGGCGCGCGTGGCGTCGGCCCAGTCGCCGCCCGAGCCTGAGCCGCCCACGCCGCCGGCCGACGCGCCCGCGCCGCAGCGCCTGGACGCCACGCCACCGGCGGTCGCCGCACCGGCTGCGCTGGACGCCGCGCCGGCCGCAGCGCCGCCGCCACCGACGCTCGAAGAAGCCGCGGCGCTGCCCAGCGGCGCCGATGTCACGCGCTTTGTCGCCCGCGGTGTCGACCCGACGGTGAAGAACGCCGCGTTGAAGCGGCTGTTCGCCGACCCGCACTTCAACATCATGGACGGGCTGGACACTTACATCGACGACTATGGCCGCCCCGACCCGCTGCCCGCGGCGATGCTGCGGCAAATGGTCCAGGCCGGCGCGCTCGGGCTATTTGATGAGGTGAATGCGCAGCCGGCGCAGGGGTCATCGGCGCCGCGTTCAGAATCCGCGCCTGCCGCAGCGCCGCCGCCGGCCGACGACGGCGTCGTGGTGGGCCCAGCGCCGCCGCCGCCCACCCCCGCACACCCTGGCCTTGTCGATGAAGACCCTGCTTTGCGACTGCAACCGCACGCTGCCGCTGGACGCGCCGGCGGTCGACCGCCTGCGCCGGGCGATCGCCCCGACCGCGCCGGCGACTGAGGCCAGCGCCGACACGCTGGAAGGCCCGTACACGCTGCTGTGCCGGCGCGAAGCCGCCGCCTTCCAGCGCGCGGCCAAGGCCACCGCGGCGCAGGCTGAGCCGCTGCTGGTGGCGTGCACCCAAGAGGCGCGGCTGTTTCTGGAACTGAACGACGAGACCGCCGGCACCGCGCCTGAAAGCGTGCGGCCGATCCGCTTTTTCAACCTGCGCGAGACCGGCGGCTGGTCGCGCGAGGCGGCGCAGTCGCTGCCCAAGATGGCGGCGCTGATTGCCCAGGCCCAGCAGCGCGACCCGGAACCGGTGGCCAGCGTCGGCTACCGCAGCGCCGGCCGGCTGCTGGTCATCGGCGGCGCCGAGGCGGCGCGTGCCGCGTCGGCGCGGCTGGACGACACGCTGGACGTCAGCCTGCTGATCGACCGCCGCGGCGGCAGCGGCGACGACACCTTGCCGCAAACCCGCAGCCAGGCGGTGCATGCCGGGCGGCTGACCGCGCTGCGCGGCTGGTTGGGTGCGTTCGAGGCGAGTTGGCAGGCCGACAACCCGATCGACCTCGACCTGTGCACGCGCTGCAACGCCTGCGTCGTCGCCTGCCCGGAAGGGGCGATCGACTTTGGCTGGCAGGTCGACCAGGCGCGCTGCACCGGCCACCGCGACTGTGTGCGCGCCTGCGGCGCCGCCGGGGCGATTGACTTCGAGCGCGCGGCGCAGACGGTGACCGAAACCTTCGACCTGGTGCTCGACCTGCGGCCGCAGCCGGCCTTCACCCAGCACCAGCCGCCGCAGGGCTACCAGCACGCCGGGTCCGACCCACAGCGGCTTGAGCGCGCGGTGCACACCCTGCGCGGCCTGGTCGGCGAGTTTGAAAAGCCGCGTTTTTTCCGTTATGCCGAGCGCCTGTGCGCGCACTCGCGCAACCAGCAAATCGGCTGCACCGCGTGCATCGACGTCTGCTCGGCGCGGGCGATCCGCAGCGACGCGTCGTTAAAGGGCAAGCGGCCGGCCAGCGCGCCGCTGCCGCCGCTGCCCGCGGTGCCCAGCGACAACAGCGATGTGGCCGCGCAGCGCCAGGCGCGGCCGCAGGCGCAGGGCGGCGGGGTGGTCGTCGAGCCGCATCTGTGCGTGGGCTGCGGCGCGTGCAGCACGGTGTGCCCGAGCGGCGCGATGCGCTTTGCCTATCCCGACGCGGCGCACACCGGCGCGCGGCTGCGCACGCTGCTGGCGGCCTATGCGCGCGCCGGTGGCCGCGACGCCGCGCTGCTGCTGCACAGCCAGGGCGCCGGGAGCCGGCTGGTCGACGAGCTGGGCCGCGCCACGCGGGTCGACCGCACACTGCACGGCGTGCCGGCGCGGGTGCTGCCGCTGGCGCTGTGGCACACCGCCAGCGTCGGCCTGGAGCTGTGGCTGGCGGCGCTGGCCTGGGGCGCGTCGCAGGTCTGGGTGCTGTTGACCGACGAAGAGGCGCCCGAGTACCGCGCCGCGCTGTCCGCGCAGATGGCGCTGGCGCAGGCGCTGCTGCACGGCCTGGGCTACCAGGGCGAACACTTCCGGCTGCTCAGCGCCCGCGACGCGCGCGACCTGGCGGCGCTTGACGCCGCGCTGCGCGTGCCGCCGGCGCAGGGCGTGGCGGTGGCCGCCGGCTTTGCGCTGCCGGCCGACAAGCGCGGCGCGCTGGAGCTGGCGCTCGAGCACCTGATTGCGCAGGCCAGCGCGCGGCCCGAGGCGATTGCGCTGCCCCCGCCCAGCCCGTTTGGCAGCGTGCTGGTCGACGCCGGGCGCTGCACGCTGTGCCTGGCCTGCGTCGGCGCCTGCCCGGCGGCGGCGCTGGCCGACAACCCCGACCGGCCGCAACTGAAGTTCATCGAGAAAAACTGCGTGCAGTGCGGGCTGTGCGCCAGCACCTGTCCCGAGCGGGCGATCACCCTGCAGCCGCGGCTGTGGCTGGCCGACGGCGGCCGCGCGCGCAAGTCGGCGCGGCTGCTGCACGAGGTGGCGCCGTTTGCCTGCGTGCGCTGCGGCAAGCCTTTTGGCACCGCCAAGGCGATCGAGGCCATGCTCGGCCGCCTGGCCGGCCACGCCGCGTTCCAGGGCAGCGCGGCCGAGCGCTTGAAAATGTGCGCCGATTGCCGCGTCATCGACATCCACACCCAGAGCCACGAAGTGAAGATCACCGACCTGTGAGCAACCGCACCGCCGTCAGCCGCGCACCATGACCGAGACTATGCCGAGTGCCGCGGCGCAACCCCTGGCCTTTGCCGCCGCCGACCAGGCCGAGGAGCTGGCGCGCGCCGAGCTCTACGGCGTGCTGGCCCGGCTGTGGCTGGCGCCGCCCGACGCCGCGCTGCTGGCGCAGTACAGGTCGGCGGTGACCGAGTCAGCGCCGCCCGGCGCGGTGCTGGACGCGCCCTGGGCGGCGCTGGTCGCCGCGCTGCGCGACAGCACGCCGCAGTCGGCAGGCGATGAGTTTGACGCGCTGTTCCAGGGCGTCGGCAAGCCCGATGTGCTGGCCTATGGCTCGTACCACCAGACCGGCTTCCTGAACGAGCAGCCGCTGGCCACGCTGCGCGCCGACCTGGCGCGGCTGGGGCTGGCGCGCGACGAGTCACGGGTCGAGACCGAGGACCACATCGCCTACGGCTTCGAAGTGATGCGCTGGCTGATTGCCGGCGACGACCCGGCGCTGTGCAATCTGGCCGAGCAGCAGCGGTTCTTTCGCCGCCACATGCAGCCCTGGGTGGGCCGGCTGTGCGAGGCGGTCCAGACCCACCCGCGGGCCCGGCTGTGGCGCGCGCTGGCGGCAATGACCGCCGCCTTCATCGCCGTCGAAACGCAGGGCTTTGACCTGCTCGAATGAGGCATGAGCGTCGGCTGCGCCGACATGAGCGTCGGCTGCGCCGACATGAACAATGATCGCCGGCTGGCGCCGGCATGAACAATGAAGCCGTTGCCTGCCGCGGGCTGTTCATCGTTCATCGTTCATCGTTCATCAATTCCTCGCTTCATCCATGATTCACCACGAAGACATCACCGGCCTGGTCCTGGCGGGTGGCCGCGGCAGCCGCATGGGCGGGGTTGACAAGGGCTTGCAGCGGCACCAGGGCGTGCCGCTGGCGCTGCATGCGCTGCTGCGGCTGCAGCCGCAGGTGGGCGCGGTGCTGGTCAACGCCAACCGCAACCTGAGCGCCTATGAATCGTTTGGCGCGCCGGTGTGGCCCGACGCTGCCGTCGGCGCGGAGCCGTTTGCCGGCCCGCTGGCCGGCTTTCTGGCCGGGCTGGAGCATTGCGAGACGCCTTACCTGGCCACCGTGCCGTGCGACTCGCCAAACTTCCCGCTTGACCTGGTCGAACGCCTGGCCGCGGCGCTGGTGGCCGAGGACGCCGACCTGGCGATGGCCGCCACGCTTGGTGCTGCGCAGCAAGACCGCAGCAGCGCGGCCGACGCCGCGCCGCCGGCGCTGCAATTGCAGCCGGTGTTTTGCCTGCTCAAGGCCTCGCTGCTCGACAGCCTGGTGGCCTTCATCCACAGCGGGCGACGCAAGATCGACCGCTGGACCGCGCAACACCGTTGCGCCACGGTGGTGTTCGACGACGCCTCGGCGTTCGACAACGCCAACACCGCCGACGAGCTGGCGCGGCTGCAAGGCGGCGGGGCGGCGTAGCGTGGCACGCCTACGCCCGGGACAGCGCCCCGGCAAGGCCGGTCGATAAACTGCCGCATGCCCGCTGCCACGCCTGAAACTGCCGCCGACCCGACGCCCGCCCGCTGGACCGAGGCGCTGTCGGTCGCGGTGCAGCACCTGTTGCCCAAGCGGTGGCTGACCGAACTGGTCGGCGCGCTGGCACGCCAGCGCGGGGGCGACCTGGGGTTGGCGGTGACGCGCTGGTTCATCCGCCGCTACCGCGTTGACATGGCCGAGGCGGCCGAGCCCGACCCGGCGGCTTACCTCAGCTTCAACGACTTCTTCACCCGCGCGCTCAAGCCCGGCGCGCGGCCGCTGGCGGCGGCGCGGTGGATTTGCCCGGTGGACGGCGCAATCAGCCAGTTTGGGGCGATTGCCGGCGACCAGATCTTCCAGGCCAAGGGCCACCGCTATTCGACGCTGGCGCTGCTCGGCGGCGACCCGGCGTTGGCCAAGGTGTTTGAAAACGGCTGGTTCGCGACGCTGTACCTGAGCCCGCGCGACTACCACCGCATCCACATGCCGCGCGCCGGTCGGCTGCGCGCGATGACCCATGTGCCGGGCGCGCTGTACTCGGTCAACCCGGCCACGGCGCGCGGCGTGCCGGGGCTGTTTGCGCGCAACGAGCGGGTGGTCTGTGTGTTTGACGACGACGCCGGGCGGCCATTCGTGATGGCGCTGGTCGGCGCGACCATCGTCGGCAGCATGGCCACGGTCTGGCACGGCGTGGTCAACCCGCCGCGGCCGGGCGTGCTCAGGCGCTGGGACTACGCGGCGCAGTCCGACATCCGGCTGCCGCAGGGCGCCGAGATGGGGCGTTTCCTGCTGGGTTCGACCGTGGTGCTGTTGCTGCCGCCGGGGCCGCTGGCGTTCAACGCCGACTGGACACCGGCGCGGCCGATCCGGCTCGGCGAGGCGATGGCCGACGCGCCAGGTTGACGCCTGGCGCCGCCGCGCTGGGTTCAAGCCGCCAGCAGTTCCTCATTCAGCGGCATGTCGAGCCAGAACCGGCTGCCGCGGCCGAGCTGCGATTGAAAACCAAGCCGACCGCTGAGCCGCGCCGCCAGGCTGCGCGCCAGGCTCAAGCCCATGCCGGTGCCGGGTTGTGCCAGGCGGTCGCGCGCGTCTTCAGGCGACAGCGGGGCAAACTCGGTGAACAGATTTTCCTGGTCAGCTTCTGAAATGCCCTGCCCGCTGTCGCTGACCTCGAAGCGCAGCCAGCGCGACGGCGACGATTCGGCGCTGGCCGGCTGCTCGATGCAGCGCACGCCCAGGCTGACCTCGCCGCGCGGCGCCGCCTTGCAGGCGTTGCTGAGCAGGTTGTTCAGCACCTGCAGCAGCCGCCGCGGGTCGCTGAGCGCCTTTTCCGGCACCGCCGGGTCGACATGCAGGCTGAGCTGCACGCTGTCGCCGGCCTGCACGCGCCAGATGTCGACGCATTCGCTGAGCATGCTGCGCAGGTCAAACAACTCGTGGCGAATGTCGAGCCGACCGACGTCCAGCCGCGCCATGTCCAGGATGTCGGCCACCAGGTGCAGCAGTTGCTTCGACGAACGGTAGGTCAGCGTCGCCAGGTGTTTTTGCTGTTCGTCGAGCTTGGTCTGCAGCAGCAGCGAGGTCAGGCCCTGCACCGCGTGCACCGGGCTGCGCAAGTCGTGCGTCAGCCGGGCCAGCCAGCGGCGGTCGGCGATGGCCTTGGCCTCGGCCGCGTCGGCCGCCGGTGCGGCCGCGTCGGCGGCGCCACCGTGCTCGCGCCAATCGGCCACCGAGCGGTCGATCATCGACAGCCGTGTGCCGTCGCGCGGCCCGAGCAGCCGGTCGGCCTGCGGGTCGGCCGCCACGCGCAGCGCCACGTATTGCGCCTTCACGCTTTGGCCAACCAGCGGCACCAGCAGGCCGCACGAGGCGCGCGCCGCGGCGGCGGCGCCGGCGGCGTCACCCAGCCGTTCACAGGCCTGGCCAATCAACTCGTACAACTGCATGCGCAGAATCGGCTCCAGCACCCGCTGCGCGCGCGCGGCGCGGTCCAGAAAGTCCAGGCACAGCGAGCGCGCGCCGGCGGCTTCGCCACGGCCGAGCAGCCAGCAGCCCATCGCCCGCGTCCACAGCGTGTGCCGGCGCGGGTTGGCGTAGGTGTTCTCCGAGCCCATCGCCAACCAGCGCCTGGCCTCGGCCGGCTGGCCGACGTTGAGCAGCGCCTGCGCGATTTCGGCCGACCAGTCGACCACGCGGTCACCGTCCTGGTCCGGGCCGCCGGGCTGGCCCAGCCACTGTTGCAGCAGCGCGTAGGCCTCGTCGCGGCGCTCGACAAGACCCAGCAGGTGCAGCAGCGCCACCGTGCTGACCGCGTGCAGGCGCCCGTTCGGCATCAGCGTGCGAAACAGGGCGTTCGATTCCTGGAATGCCGGCAATGCGTCGTCCAGGTTGAACTGCGTCTCGTGCCAGTGGCCGAGGTTGTGCAGCGCGCGGGCAATGCCGTGCGGGTGGTCGGCCTCGCGCGCCAGCAGCAGGTCCAAATGCGAAAAACGAAGTGCTTCCGGAAAATCGCCACGCGCCATCGCCACCCGCGCCAACAACCGCAGATTGAACGAGCGCTCAAAACGCGAGCGCTCGGCGCTGTGCTGGGTGTATTGCGGCAGCGCCAACGCCCAGGCGTCGGCGTCGCGGCCGTCGCGGTGGGCGACGAAGCCGCGCGCATCGCGCAACAGCGCCGCCACCCGCGGTTCGGCACCACCCAACTGCGCGATGTGTTGGTCGGACTGATCCATGTCAGCCAGCATCAGCGCCGGCACACCGTCGGGCGTGCGGGCGATCAACAACGCCCACAGCGCCCAGGCAAAGCGCGCCGCGGTGGCGTCACCCGCGGCCTCGGCCTGCTGCGCCGCGGCAAGCGCCTGCTGCTGCGCATGGGCGATGCCGGCCGAGTCGTAGCTGTACTCGGCTTGCGCCAGCCAGTCGGCCGACAACAACGCGGGGGTGTCGTCCATCAGCGCCAAACTGCCTTGCTCTGTGTTAGTTCACTATACCCAGACCAATGCCACTTCCCTTGGCACCGCAGCGACCGCATGCGCAGGGTCAATCGTGAAATCAACACAGTTCTGAGGTCGCCGTGCAGCTCGCCGGGCTTGGCGCGGTGCGGCGCGAGTTGCGCCCTGAGCGGACCGGCGTGTTGCTGAACACGTGTGGCACCGCTGCGCGGCGCCTTGGGGGCAGCGGCTACTGCTCGACGAACGCCCGTTCGACCACGTAGTCGCCCGGCGTCGTGGTGTTGCCTTCCTTGAAGCCGCGCTGGTCGAGCAGGGCTTTCAAGTCCTTCAACAGGCCGGGGCTGCCGCAAATCATCACCCGGTCCTCGGCCGGGCTGAGCGGCGGCACGCCAAGGTCGGTGAACAGCTTGCCGCTGCTGATCAGGTCGGTGATGCGGCCCTGGTATTCAAACGGCTCGCGTGTCACCGTCGGGTAGTACTTGAGCTGCTTAGCCACCGCTTCGCCCAGGAACTCGTGCTGGGGCAGGGTGCTGCGCAGGTAGTCGTGGTAGGCCAGTTCGGAGACCTCGCGCACGCCATGTACCAGCACCACTTCGGCGAATTTTTCGTAGGTTTCGGGGTCACGCACGATGCTCATGAACGGCGCCAGGCCGGTGCCGGTGCTCATCAGGTACAGCCGCTTGGCCGGCAGCAGGTAGTCGACGACCAGCGTGCCGGTGGGCTTTTTGCCGACGATCACCTTGTCGCCGACCTGGATGTGGCGCAGCCGGCTGGTCAGCGGGCCGTCGTCGACCTTGATGCTGAGGAACTCCAGGTGGTCCTCGTAGTTGGCGCTGACGATGCTGTAGGCGCGCAGCAGCGGCTTGCCGTTCACGCGCAGCCCGATCATCGTGAAATGGCCGTTGGCAAAGCGCAGCGCCGCGTCGCGCGTGGTGGTGAACGAGAACTGGCGCTGCGTCCAGTGGTGCAGGGACAGCACGGTTTCTTCGGTGAAGGCGCTCATGGTGCGGTGTGGGTGGCCGGGCAAGCGGCGGGTACGGCCAAGGCCGGCAAGCGCCGCAGCGCAACACGCAGCGGGCACAAAAACCGCGAATTTTGCCGCAACCCCGGGTTCACCCGGATGCGGCGGGGGTTGGCCGCCCGCCGCCGCACGCGCGGCGCGCCTGGCTCGACTATTGCGGCGTCTGCGTGAAGTCGAAGGCGTTGGTCAGGTCGCCGACCGTCGCCCGCGCGCCCGGCAGCGGCTGCAGGCCGAAGCGGCGCGTGATCAGCTTGATCACCGAGGTGGTGTCGTACAGCGTGTGGTCGACATGGCCGCGCCGGGCGTAGGGCGAAATCACCAGCGCCGGGATGCGCGAGCCCGGCCCCCAGCGGTCGGCCTTGGGCGGCGCCACATGGTCGAAGAAGCCACCGTTTTCGTCGTAGGTGACGACGATGGCCATCTTCGGCCACTGTTTGCTGGCCTGCAGCCTGGCCACCAGATCAGCCACATGGGCGTCGCCCGACATCACGTCGGTGTAGCCCGGATGCTGGTTCAGGTTGCCCTGCGGCTTGTAGAACGCCACCTGCGGCAGGCTGCCGCTGGCGATGTCGCGCAGCAGGTCGGCGTGGTCGCGCAGGTGGCGTGCACGCTGCGCCTGGCCGCTGGCGGTGGTCGGGTCAAAGCGGTTGAAGTAGTTGAACGGCTGGTGGTGCGGCTGGAAGTTGGGGCTGCCGGCCTTGCCGTTGTAGACCACCGAGCGGTCGGCCAGCGCCTGGTTCCAGGCGCCGGCGTACCAGGCCCACGACACATTGGCCGCGCTGAGTGTGTCGCCAACGGTCTTGATCCGCGCCGAATCCAGCGCCGGCAAGGGCTGGTCACCCGGCTTGACGCCACTGCCGCTGGCGGCCAGCCGCGCATCGCCACCCGGCGGCGGCGCGCTGCCGCTGGGCTGGTACGGCGGCTGCGCGGTGTTGACCGCGTACCAGCGGCCGTCGTCCAGGCGTGGCGTGGCGGTGGCGTCGGCCACGAACTGCGGCGCGCCGGCCAATGCGCTGGCTGGCGCGCCGGGCTTCAACTGCAGCCGCGTGGCGTCGGACAGTGCCGAGACGCGCTCGGGCGGCGCGTTGTCAAACGGCGGCGTGCAGGCGCAGACCAGCCAGAAGTGGTTCAGGAACGAGCCACCGAACGCGGCCTGGAAGAAGTTGTCGGCCAGCGTGTAGCGGCGCGCGAGCTGCCACATGGCCATCGCCGAGCCGTCGTAATAGCCCATGCTCAGCCCGCCGGCATCCGACCATGCGGCAAAGCCATCGTTGCGGCCACCGTTGATCTGCATCTGGTGGTTATAAAAGCGGTGCACCAGGTCGGGCGAGGCCAACTCGGCGCCGGGTCCGGGCGCGCCGCCGGGCTGCGCGGCGTTGATCTGGAACGGCCGGTTCGGCAGCCCGTCGACAAAGCCCCAGGCTTCCTGCCCGGCACGTGCGTTCCACACCTTGGGCAGCTGCGACAACGGCGTCTTGCCGTCGCGGTCAAGCTGCAGATAGCTCGTCGGCTGCTGCAGCGCCTGCGCAATGCCGTTGGCGCCCGGGAACAGCCCGTACAGGTTGTCGAAGCTGCGGTTCTCGGCGTAGATCACCACCAGCGTGTCGATGCGGCCTTGCAGGTCGGCGCCCGCGCCGGCACTGGCCGATGGCGGCGTGCTGCCGCATCCACCCAACCAAAGGCCGGCGGCCAGCGCTGCCCACACCGCGCCGCGCCTTTCGGTGGCAACCGGCTGGCGGCGAATCTCGCGGGTCGGTGACATGGCAGCGCTCCTCGGTTGGACGATCGCCCCATTCTCACCGCTGCGCCAGAAAAAGATACCGGGGTCAAGTCTTGCCTTTTGCCAGCAAAAGGCAAGACTTGACCCCGGTTGTTCAACCGAACATCGTGTCCAGCCCCTGGGTCAGGGTGTCGAGGTCGGGCAGGGCGTGTTCGGCGCCGGCGCTGGTGACGATGGCCACTGTCGCGCTGTCGGCGGCGCAGCGCAGCGTGAGGCCGAGCAGGTCGGCGGCCGACTGCGGCAGCGATTGCTGCACCTGCGCCAGACCGGGGCGGAACAGCGCGCGGCGGGCGTGCCAGGCGGCGATGTGCAGCAGTGCGCTCATGCGCCGGCCGTTGCCGGCCCAGGGGCCGTGCAGGTCGACCGCGGTCGGGTCGGGCACCGCGGCCAGCGGTTCGGCCAGTTCGTGCGGAAACTTCCAGTACAGCGCCAGCTCGCGGCTGACTTCACCGTGGTGAAAGCCCAGCAGCGCACTTTCTTCGGCAGCGCGGTGGGCGGCCAGCGGGTGCACGCGGGCGTTTAATTCGGCGACCAGCGCGGGGTCGGCGTCGGCCTGGCCGCTTTGCAGCACCAACTGGCCGAGCGCGTGCATCAACCCGGCGCTGAAGGCCAGCGCGTCGTCCTCGCGGCACTGCTGGGCCAGCCAGCGCGCGCCAACCGCGGTGTGCAGGCTGAAGCGCCAGAACTGCGGCAAGTCCAGCCCCGGAACGCTTTTGAACGCGCCGCTGACACCGCAGCCGACGACCAGGTTGCGGACCATTGAAAAGCCGAGCAGACGCAGCGCGTCGTCCAGCGTGCCAATGCGGCGCGAGACCCGAAAGTAGGCCGAGTTGGCCAGCCGCAGCGTCTTGGCGCTGAGCACCGGGTCGGCGCCGAGCTGGCCGACCAGCTCGCCGATGGCCACGTCCTCGCGGCCCAGGCTCTGGATCAACTGCTGCACCACCTTGGGCACGGTGGGCAGGGTGGCCGGGTTGGCGAGCAGGGTTTGGGTGGTGGACACGGGTGTTCTTTCGTCGGATGGGTGCAGCGCCGGCGCCCGCGCGGCGTGCTGCCGGTACTCCGTTATCGGCCGCGCGTGGCCCGTGGTTGAGCCGCGCCGGCCGCGCCGGTCGGCGCAACAGCGCGGCGGGACCGGGTCAGTTCGCGCGTTCGCGCCGACCCAGCACGCGGGCCGCCCAGCGCAAGGCCGGAAAAGCCGGGCGCGGACCGGCCAAAACCGGCGCTCGCCCAAATAGCGTTCAAGTCGCGCCCGCCCGGTGCCGAAGCAGCCGGTGATCCGCCCATCCAAAAAGGACACCATGAACCGCCGCTTCTCTGACCGGTGCCATGCCACCGCCGCTTCGACCGGCGTCGACGCTGGCGCTGGCCAGCCGCCGCCGGGTCAACCGGTCGCACCGGCGGCGTTGGGCTTTGCCGGCCTGCGCGACGCGTTCGAGCGCAGCGTGCTGCTCGCCGACACGCTGCGCCAGCGCGGCACGATGTTTGCCGAGCACCAGGCGGCCGGCGAGCCGGCGCTGTTGAAGTTCGACCACGAGCTGGTACTCGATGGCCGCGACCTGCCGCGCAAATGCAACTACGCGCTGCTGCACGTGCTGCCGCCGGCCGACGCGCCGACAAACCCGGCGGCGCGCGCGCTGGTGGTGGTCGACCCACGCGCCGGCCACGGCCCGGGCATCGGCGGCTTCAAGCGCGATTCAGAGGTCGGCGTCGCGCTGCGCGCCGGCCACCCGGTGTACTTCGTCACCTTTCGCCCGCAGCCCGAGGAGGGGCAGACGCTGTGGGACGTGATGAACGCCGAAATCCGCTTTCTTGAAGAAGTGGCGGCGCGCCACCCGAGCGCCAGGCTGCCGCCGGTGGTGGTCGGCAACTGCCAGGCCGGCTGGGCCAGCGCGATGCTGGCCGCGCGCCGGCCCGACCTGGTCGGCACGCTGATGCTGGTCGGCTCGCCGCTGTCGTACTGGGCCGGTGCCTCGACCATGAACCCGATGCGCTACAGCGGCGCGCCGCTGGGCGGCGCCTGGCTGGCGTCGATGACCAGCGACCTGGCCGGCGGGCGCTTCGACGGCGCGCACCTGGTCGACAACTTCGAGCGGCTGAACCCGGCGCACACGCTGTGGAGCCGCTGGTACAAGCTGTGGTCGCAGATCGACGACGAGGGCCAGCGCTTCCTGGAGTTCGAGCGCTGGTGGGGCGGCTACTTCCGCATGACCGGCGCCGAGATGGACGCCATTGTCGAGAACCTGTTCGTCGGCAACCGGCTGGCGCGCGGCGAGGTGCAGACCGACGATGGCCAGCGCATCGACCTGCGCGCCATCACCGCGCCGATCGTGGTGTTTGCCTCGTGGGGCGACAACATCACGCCGCCGCCGCAGGCGCTGGACTGGATCATCGACTGCTGGGGCGACGAGCGGGCAATTGCCGCCGCCGGCCGCACCATCGTCTACGTGCTGCACGACAGCGTCGGCCACCTGGGTATCTTTGTCGGCGCCGACATTGCGCGCAAGGAGCACGACCAGATCGTCACCTCGATGGACGTCATCGACCACCTGCCGCCCGGCCTGTACGAGATGAAGGTGGTGCGCAAGGACGACGCCGGTGTCGCTGATGGCGGAAGCCCTGGCGCCGCGCTGCCGCGCTGGGACGCGCTGGAACCGGGCAGCTACACGGTGCACTTCGAGCACCGCACGATGGACGACCTGCGCGCGCTCAACCCCGAGGGCCGCGACGAAGAGCAGTTGTTTGCCCGCGTCGACCAGCTCTCGCAGTTCAACAGCGCGCTGTACAAGACCTGGGTCCGGCCCTGGCTGCACGGCCTGCAGGCGCCGCTGCGCGCCTGGGGCGACGCGGCCACCGCCTGGCACCCGTTGCGCATGCAGCGCAGCCTGTTTGACGACCGCCACCCGGCCGCGGACTGGGTCAGGCAACTGGCGCAACAGGTGCGCGCGCAGCGCCACGCCGTGCCGGCCGACCACCCGCAGCGGGCCTGGGAAAAGACGCTGACGGCGTGGATTGAAAACGCGCTCAACTGCGTGCGCGACGCGCGCGACCAGGCCGTGGTGCGCTGGACGCGCTGGGCCTTTGGCCCGCTGGGCTGGGGCGCCTGGTTGCCGGCCAGGCCGAGCGACGAAGCGGTGGCCGTGGCGCGCGCCGCCGAGCAGATCGAACAGGCCCGCGCCGAGGTGTTGCCGCGCATCGCCGAAGGCGGCTTCCCGCAGGCGGTGTGCCGCATCGTGCTGGCCGGCATGCTGTCGATCGGCAGCTTCGAGCGGCGCAGCTTCCGCCTGGCCCGGCTGCTGACCGAGCTGCCGGCGCGTGGCGACGCCGGCACCGTGCCGCCGCCGGTCGCCTGGCACCGCATGCTGCGCGACGAAGCGCGCATTGCCGCGGTGGCGCCGGTCGAGGCGCTGGGCGCGCTGGCGCAAATGCTGCCCGACAACGCCGCGCGCGAGCGGGCGCTGGCGATGGCCGCCGCGGTGATGATGATCGAGCCGACGCTGGCCCACCCGCGCTCGGAAATCATCGAGCTGCTGATGCAGATGCTGGCGGTGGACCCGGCGGCGGTGATCGCGCTGGCCAAGCGGCTGACCGCGCCGGTGGCCGAGCCGGTTGCCGAAACGGTGGCCGAGGCGACGGCTGGTTTGCCGGCCGTGGCCGCCACCGCGCCACTGGCCGCAGCGTCGATCGCCGGTCCGCCGCGCCGCCGCCGCGCCGCCCTGGCCACGCGCACGACGCCACGCCGTCCGGCCGCACCGGTGCTTTAGCGCCCGCGCGCAGCGCCAACCCAGCGCGAACCAGTCACCAACGCCGGCGGCCAGCCGCCCGGCACCCAGAACCGCTTTGTCACTATTCAGGAAACCGCCTCATGCATTCCGACCTGAAACAAGAATGGCTGGAAAACTACCCGTTTGAAGAACTTGAAATCGGCCGCGGCGCGACCATCCGGCGCCACGTCACCGAAGCCGACATCGCCGGCTTTGCCGCGGTCTCGGGCGACATCAACCCGACCCACCTCGACGACGCCTACGCCCGCGGCGAGGGCCTGCGCGGCAAGACCGCGCACGGCATGTGGAGCGGCGCGCTGGTGTCGACGCTGATGGGCACGGTGTTCCCCGGCCCGGGCACCATGTACATCGAACAGCGCATGAAGTTCTTGCGCCCGGCCTGCGCCGGCGACGAGCTGGAGGTCAGCGTCAACGTCTGCGAGCTCGACCCCACGAACCAGCATGTGACGCTGGACTGCCTGGTGCGCCGCTTCGGCGGCGAGGACTTGATGATCGGCAAGGCGGTGGTGCGCGCGCCGGCGCACAAGCAGCGCATCCCGCGCGCCAACGGCCTGCGCTGGCATGTGTTTGACGCCGCCGCCGGGCTGCAAAGCCTGCTGCACAAGGCGCAGGCGCTGCCCGGCACGGTGGCCTGCGCCATCGTCCACCCCTGCGACAGCGAGTCGCTGCGCGGCGCGCTGGACGCGGCGCGCGCCGGGCTGTTCACGCCGGTGATCGTGGCGCCGCGCGACAAGCTGCTGGCGGTGGCCGCCGACGCCGGGCTGGACTTGAACGGCGCACGCATCGAAGACGTGCCGCACAGCCACGCCGCCGCCGAGCGCGCCGCCGCGCTGGCCGCCGCCGGCGAGGTGCACGCGCTGATGAAGGGCAGCCTGCACACCGACGAGCTGATGAAGGCGGTGCTGGCACGGCCCGAGCTGCGCACCAAGCGCCGGCTGTCGCACGTCTTCCGCTTTGACGTGCCGATGTACCACAAGCCGCTGCTGGTGACCGACGCCGCGTTGAGCATCGCGCCGACGCTGGAAGACAAGGTGCACATCCTGCAAAACGCGATCGACCTGGCCATCGTGCTGGGCTGCGAACGGCCCAAGGCCGCGCTGCTGGCGGCGGTGGAAGGCATCAACCCGAAGATGCAGTGCACGCTGGACGCCGCCGCGCTGTGCAAGATGGCCGACCGCGGCCAGATCACCGGTGGCTTGGTCGACGGCCCGCTGGCCTTTGACAACGCGATCTCGGTCGAAGCCGCGCGCACCAAGGGCATTTACTCGGCGGTGGCCGGGGACCCCGACATCCTGATGGTGCCCGACCTGGTCTCCGGCAACATCCTGGCCAAGCAGCTTGAATACCTGGCCGGCGCAATGGGCAGCGGCATCGTGCTCGGCGCGCGGGTGCCGATCGCCTTGACCAGCCGCGCCGACGGCGCCACCGTGCGCCTGGCCTCGGCCGCGCTGGCCGTGCTGCTGGCCAAGCGCTACCGCGAGCAGGCGCCATGAACGCGCCGCGCGAATGGCTGCGCCTGATGCCGCCGGCCAACCAGGTGCCCGCACTCGCGGCGCCGGCGCCCGCGGCGGCGCGCCCGTCGGTGCTCAGCGTCAACGCCGGGTCGTCGTCGCTGAAGTTCTCGCTGCACCCGGTGGCCGACGGCGATGCCGGCGCAGCCACGCTGTCGGGCCTGGCCGAGGGGTTGGAGCCCGGCGGCCGCCCGATGCTGCGCATCAAGGCGCCGGGCCTGGACGGCGGCGCGCGCGCGGTGGCCGCGGTCGACGGCGGCTCGCCGTTCCAGGCCGCGCTGGCCGCGGTGGTCGGCACGCTGGCCGAGGCCGGCAGCGGCCGGCTGCTGGCGGTGGCGCACCGCATCGTCCACGGCGGCACGCGCTTTGCCGAATCGGTGCTGATCGACGACGCGGTGCTCGACTACCTGCAGACGCTGAACACCCTGGCCCCGCTGCACCAGCCGCACAACCTGGCCGGCGTGCAGGCGCTGCGCCAGGCCTGCCCGCAGGTGCCGCAGGTGGGCTGCTTCGACACCTCGTTTCACGCCACCACGCCCGAGGTCGAGCAACGCTTTGCGCTGCCCGAGGACTACCACCGCCAGGGCGTGCGCCGCTATGGCTTTCACGGCCTGTCGTACCGCTACGTCAGCGAGGCGCTGGCGGCGCTGACGCCACGCGCCGGCGGCCGCATGCTGCTGGCCCACCTGGGCAACGGCGCCAGCCTGTGCGCGGTGCGCGGCGGCCGCAGCATCGCCACCACGATGGGCTTCTCGGCGGTTGACGGGCTGATGATGGGTACCCGCAGCGGCGCCATCGACGCCGGCGTGCTGCTGCACCTGCTGCGCCAGGGCCAGGACCGCGCGGCGATCGAAAAGCTGCTCTACAAGCAGTCCGGCCTGCTCGGCGTCTCGGGCCTGTCGGCCGACATGCGCACGCTGCGCGCCAGCGCCGACCCGGCCGCCGCGCGCGCCATCGCCCTGTTCACCTACCGCGTGCAGCGCGAATGCGGCGCGCTGGCCGCCTGCCTGGGCGGCGTCGACCTGATCGGGTTTACCGGCGGCATCGGCGAGCACGACGTCGCGCTGCGCGCCGACCTGGGCGAGCAGCTCGGCTGGCTGGGGCTGAAGATCGACGCGCAGGCCAACCAGGCCGCCGACGGCAGCCGCGCGGTGCCCATCCACGCCGCGGCAAGCACAGTCGAAGCCTGGGTCGTCCCGACCGACGAAGGCCGGGTCGCGGCGCGCGATGCGCTGGCGTTGGTGGGGGTGTAGGCCGGGCTAGGGTGGCTAGGGGCGGGTGGAAGGCACAGTTGTGCTACGGCGTGTAGCTACAATGGGGGATGCTTTTCACTTGGTCAGAGCGCAAGCGCGGCGTCAATCTCCGCGAGCATGGGCTTGATTTTGTGGATGCACCACGCGTCTTTGAAGGTCAGACGTTTACCTTTGAAGACGATCGTTTTGCTTACGGTGAGCAACGGTTCATAACGCTCGGCTTGCTGGCGGGCGTCCCGGTGTCCATCGCCCACACGGAAACCGACGATGAAATCCGCATCATCTCCTTCCGCAAGGCCACCAGGCGCGAAGCGCAGCTCTACCTCGGTGAAGTCAAAGACTGACTGGTCGCGCCTGCTCGACCCGGCGGCCGAGGCCCAACCCACGAAAGAGCACCCTGAGGCCGAGGTGGCGCACATCGTTCGCGGCATGGTTCGCCGTGGGCTCAAGCCGGCGCCGTCGAAGGCGCTGATTTCGCTGCGCATCGACGACGACGTGATTGCCTGGTTCCGCGCCCAGGGGCCGGGCTACCAGACCCGAATCAATGCCGTACTGCGGGCGTTTCGCGACGCGTCGTCCTGACCACGGCCGCCACGCCGACCGGACGCCGCGCTGCGCTCCAACCGAGGTCGGCTTCGCCGGCAGGCTATAGGTGCGCTGGCTTGGCGGCTTGCCGGATTGGCCATTGCACATTTCTGTATCTGTCTTTGTGTGCCCCGGCGCGGCGCGCTCAATGCCGCAGCCCGGCCCAGCCGGCCAGCGCCGCCGGCAGCCCGACCATCGCCAGCAGCGTCGACAGCGTCACCAGCCCGGCGACATAGGCGCCGTTGCCGCCCATGCGCGCGGCCAGCACGTAGGCGCTGCTGGCGGTGGGCAGCGCGGCAAAGGCCACCAGCACCGGCTGCTGCGCTGCCGGCAGCGGCAGCAGCAGTGCCAGCGCAATGCCGGCCGCCGGCTGCGCCAGGTGGCGAATGAACAGCAGCGCGGCGGCCAGCCGCGGCGCGGCGCGCAGCGCGCCAAAGTGCAGGCCGGCGCCGACCGCCATCAGGCCCAGCGGCAGCGCCGCGGCGCCGACACGGTTGAACGTGGTCAGCAGCAGCGCCGGCAGCGCCACGCCGGCCAGGTTGACCAGCAGGCCGGCCAGCGTCGAGACGATCAGCGGGTTGCGCGCCAGCTCGCGCAGGTAGCCGTGGCCGCCGGCGCGCGCCAGCGGCCATACCGCCGCGATGTTGCACACCGGCACGCACACCGCAATGACCAGCGCCATCCAGGCCACGCCGGGCGCGCCGGCCAGCCGCTCGGCCAGCGCCAGCCCGACGTAGCTGTTGAAGCGGAACGCGCACTGCGCGCCCGAGGCGTGCAGCAGCCGGTCGATGCCCGGCAGCAGCGCCAGCGCAAAAGCCAGCGTGATGCCGACCAGCGCCACACCGGCGCCAGCACCGCCAAGCTGCAGCAGTTCGCCAACCCCAATCGGGTTGCGCACGATCGACGAAAACAGCAACGCAGGAAACAGCAGGTAGTAGACCAGCCGCTCGACGCCGTCCCACACCGGGCGGCCAAGCGCGGTGCGGCGGCAGACCAGCCAGCCGAGCGCGATCAGCGCAAAGTCCGGCAGCAACAGCAGCGGGTCGACCATGCGGGGCAGTGTGCCAGCGCGACAGCGGTCACGCGGCGCGGCGCGGCGCTGTCGGCGGCGCGCCCGGCCGCGCCGTTGTGGCAGGCGGTAAGCTTCCAGGAATGTCGATGCAAAAACACCTTGTCGCGATGGCCTTCGTGGCCGCGCTCGGAATCGCCACGCCGGCGCTGGCCGCGCCCGCGGCGGCCGAGGCACACACCATCGGCGGCGTCAGCTTCGAGCCGCATTTGCAGCTTGGCGGCCAGTCGCTGCTGCTCAACGGCATTGGCGTGCGCCAGGTGGCGTGGATCCAGGGCTACGCCGCGGCGCTGTACATGGCGCAGCGCGCCAGCACCGCCGACGCGGCGGTGGCGGTACCGGGGCCGAAGCGGGTGCAAATGCGCATGCTGCTCGACGTGCCGACCACCGAGCTGACCAAGGCGGTGCGGCTGGGCGTCGAGCGCAACCAGCCGCCGGCCATGCAGCAGCAATTGGCCGAACGCGTGCAGCGCTTTGGCAGCCTGGTCGCCACGGTGCCCAAGGTGAAAAAGGGCGACACCATCAACCTCGACTTCCTGCCCGCCCAAGGCATGGTGCTGACGCTCAACGGCCGCGCGCTCGGCCCGGCGATCCCGGGCGAGGACTTCTACGGCGCGCTGCTGAAGGTGTTTGTCGGCGAGCGCGTCAGCGACAACAAGCTGCGCGCCGGCTTGCTCGGCGTCGCCGGCTGATCTCCCCTCACGTGTGCTTTGGTTTCAGGAGCCCCTGCATGAAGCGTCCCGTTCTTCGTCGTGCCGCGCTGTGCCTGGCGGCGGCGCCCCTGTGGCTGGCGGCGCTCACCGCGCAGGCGCAGTCCTGGCCGACCAAGCCGGTGCGGCTGGTGGTGCCTTTTGCGCCCGGCGGCACCACCGACATCGTCGCGCGCACGCTGGCCGACCGCATCGGCCCGGCGCTGGGGCAGGCGATGATTGTTGAAAACAAGTCCGGCGGCGGCGGCTCGGTCGGCGCCACCGAGACGGTGCGCGCGGCGCCCGATGGTTATGCGCTCGGCGTGGCCACGGTCAGCACCACCGCGGCCAACCCAGCGATCAACCCCAGGCTGGCCTACAACCCGCTGACCGACTTCACGCCGATCACCAACATCGCCGCCACGCCCAACGTGATCGCGGTGCACCCCAGCTTTCCGGCGAAGGATTTCAACGGCTTTCTGGCCGAGCTGAAAAAGCGCCCGGGCAAGTACAGCTTTGCCAGCTCGGGCACCGGCGGCATCGGCCACTTGCAGATGGAGCTGTTCAAAAGCTTAAGCGCCACCTTCGTGACCCACATCCCGTACCGCGGCGCCGGCCCGGCGCTCAACGACACGGTGGCCGGCCAGGTACCGATCATTTTTGACAACCTGCCTTCGGCGCTGCCGTTCATCAAGGACGGTCGGCTGGTGGCCATCGTCGTCGCCGCGCCGCAGCGTGTGGCGGCCTTGCCCAGCGTGCCGACCTTCAAGGAAGTCGGCTACGAGCCGGTCAACCGCATGGCGTATTACGGCATCTACGGTCCCAAGGGCCTGCCGCCGGCGGTGGTCGACAAGGTGCACCAGGCGGTCAAGGCCACACTGGCGATTCCCGAGGTCAAGCAGCGCATCGAAGCCACCGGGTCGTTCCTGGTCGCCAACACGCCGGCCGAGTTTGCGGCGCAGATCAAGGCCGAGTTCGAGGTCTACAAAAAAGTGGTCGCGGTGCAAAAGCTGAGCCTCGAATGAGGCGCTGAGGCCACGCTCGGCCCCGCCGCACCATGCCCGGCCTGCTGCTGCCCGCCAGCCGGCTGGTGGTCGCCCGCTTCATCGACGCGCTGTGGCTCGAAGACGGGTTGGCGCCGCTGACGCTGCAGGCCTATCGGCGTGACCTGACGCTGTACGCCCACTGGCTGGCCGATGGCAGCGGCCGCGCGCTGCTGGCCAGCAGCGAGGCCGACCTGCTGGGCTACATCAGCCACCGCCACGCCGACAGCCGCGCCACCAGCGCCAACCGGCGCCTGGCAGTGTTCAAGCGCTTTTTCCGCTGGGCGCTGCGCGAACGGCTGATCGATGCCGACCCGACGCTGCGGCTGGACAACGCGCGCACCGCGCTGCGGGTGCCGAAAACGCTGTCCGAGGCCCAGGTCGAGGCGCTGCTGGCGGCGCCCGACGTCGAGCGCCCGCTGGGCCTGCGCGACCGCGCGATGCTCGAGCTGCTGTATGCCAGCGGGCTGCGGGTGAGCGAGCTGGTCGGGTTGGCGACGCTGCGCGTGGGCCTGAACGAAGGCGTGCTGCGGGTGGTCGGCAAGGGCAGCAAGGAGCGGCTGGTGCCGTTTGGCGCCGAGGCCACGCGCTGGCTGGAACGTTACCTGAGCGACGCGCGGCCGCAGATCCTGGGTGGCCAGCGCAGCGAGGCGTTGTTCGTCACCGCGCGCGGCGCCGCGATGACGCGGCAAATGTTCTGGACGCTGATCAAGCGCCACGCCGCCCACGCCGGCATCCGCGCGCCGCTGTCGCCGCACACGCTGCGCCACGCCTTCGCCACCCATTTGCTCAACCACGGCGCCGATTTGCGTGCGGTGCAGTTGCTGCTTGGCCACGCCGACATCTCGACGACGACGATTTACACCCACGTCGCGCGCGAGCGGTTGCGCCAGTTGCACCAGCGCCACCACCCGCGCGGCTGAGCGGACCAAGCACGCCTGGGCGCGCTAGTGCAGTGTTCGATGCTGTGCGGCACTTATAAAACCGATGGATTTGTCGTCCTGGCTAGGCGCGAACCGCAGCGATACCCAGTGGTATCGCGAGGATTCGCAACGACGCCAGGGCGGCAAAGGCGCGGTTTTATGTGCTGCATAGCATCGAACACTGCACTAGACCGGCCCGGTTCACGCCGCGCGCGCCGCGCTGGCGGTTGCCCCGGCCACCGGCGCCGGCGCTGCCGCCCAGCGCGCGCGCTGCCAGCGGCACAGCGGGTCGTCCGGCGTCAATTGCTCCAGTTCGGCCAGCAGCGCCGCGGCGGCGCCGTGGTCGCCGCTGTCGTCGGCCTCGCGCAGCCTGCGCCACAGCTCGGCACTGCGGTCGGCGCTGGCGTTTTCGCCCGGCGCGTGCGGCAGCGGTTGCCAGACGGCCAGCGGCGCGTCGCGCCCGCGCACCGGCACCCGGCCCAGCGGCAGGCACAGCAGATCGGGCAGGCCGCGGCGCGTGGCTTCGCCGACCAGCAGGCCCAGCCCATGCTGCGCGGCCAGGCCCTGCAGCCGCGCCGAGCGGTTGACCGCGTCGCCTAGCACGGTGTAGGCCAGGCGGTGGCGCGAGCCCATGTCGCCGACCACCACCGGCCCGCTGTCCACGCCTATGCTCAGTTCCAGCCGCGGCCAGCCGCGCATTTCCAGCTCGCGCTGCAGCTCGGGCAGCAGCGCGCGCATCTGCAGCGCGGCGGCCACCGCGTGGCGTGCGTGCAGCGGGTCGTCCAGCGGCGCGCCCCAGAAGGCCATCACCGCGTCGCCGATGTACTTGTCCAGCGTGCCGCGGTGGGCGCGGATGACGTCGGTCAGGCGCGAGAACAGCAGGTTCATCATCGCGCTGAGCTCGGTTGGCGGCATGCGCTCGGCCAGCGCGGTGAAGCCGCGCACATCGGCAAACAGCACGCTCAACTCGGCGTTGCGGCTGGTCATGGTGTGGCGGCCGGGTTGGCGGCTCATTTCGCGCACCAGTTCGGGCGGCACGTATTGGCCAAACAGCCGCTGCAAGCGCTGGCGCGCGCCGGTGGCCGCGCCATAGGCCAGCACCACGTGCAGCGCCAGCAGCAATGGCGCGACCAGCAGCGGCGCGGCCAGCGGCAGCACCCACTGGCCCCAGCGCCAGGCGGCGGCGTGGCCGGCCACGGCCAGCGCCATCAGCCCCAGCACCAGCGCGGTGGCCAGCGTCATGCGGCGCAGCCGCGGCAGCACCGCCACCAGCAGCGCCGCGGCGGCCAGCAACGCGGCGGCGGCGGCCAGCGTGGCCTCGGCCGGTGCCGCCAGCACACGGTTTTCGAGCACGCCCGACAGCAGGTTGGCGTGCACCAGGGTGCCGGGCAGCGCGCGGTCGACCGGCGTGTTGCGCTGGTCGATCAGCCCGGGCGCGCTGACGCCGACCAGCACCACCTTGTCGCGCAGCGCGTTGGCGGCAAAGCGGCCGGCCAGCACGTCGGCGGCCGACAGGCGGGTGAAGTCGCGGCCGGTGCCGGCCGAGCGAAACGGCAGCAGCGCGGTGGCGTCGGTGGCCACCGGCACGCTGGCGCTGCCGCGGCCGCCTTGCAGCAGCACCGCCTGCAGCGGCGGCTGCGCCGGCTTCATGCGCAGCGTCGCCGGCGCGCCGGGCTCGCCAAGCAGTTGGCGCGCCATCGCCACCGCCAGCGCGGCGTGGATGCCGCCGTCGTGCTGCACCAGCAGCGGCACGCGGCGCAGCACGCCGTCGTCGTCGAGCTGGCCGTTCAAATGGCCGGCCCCGCGCGTGGCCGCCTGCTGCAGCAGCGGCAGGTTGCCGCCGTGGCCGCGCCAGGCCGGCCAGGCCGCGCCGTGGCCGGCGGCCGCGGCGCGCTCGATCACCGGCGCCGGCAGTACGCCGGAATCGACCGCGCCGGCCTCGTTCGACAGATGAAACGCCAGCACCACCGGCAGGCGGTGCAGCGTTTCGGCCAGCATGCGGTCGTCGTCGAGCTGCGGGCGCAGGCGCTGCAACGCGGCGGCAAAGCCGGCGTCGTGGGCCAGCGCGCCTTGCTGCAGGGCGTCCAGCGCGGCCAGGCCACCGCTGTGGTCGGCCTCGGGCAGCACCATGTCCAGTCCGACCAGGCGCGCGCCGCCGCGCTCGACGATGGCCTGCAGCAACTCGCCCAGCAGCGCGCGGTGCCACGGCCAGCGGCCGTGCGCGGCGAGCGCGTGCTCGTCGATGTCGACCATCACGATGGTCGGGTCGGGCGTGGACGGTGCGTTCCAGCGCACGCTCAGGTCGTACAGGGCCTGGTCGAGCCGGGTCAGCGCGGTCAGCGGCCAGTGGCCGAGCGTGTGCAGCAGCAGCACCGCGGTGAGCAGTGCCGCCAGCGGGCCGAAGCGCAACAGCCAGGCGCCGCGGCTGCCAAACAGTCGCGTGTCGGGTTCAGCGGATCTTGATTTCGACACGTCGGTTGCGCGCTTCGGCCACCTCGTCGGCGGTGGCCACCAGCGGCTCGCGCTCGCCGCGCCCGACCGTCGAGATCAGCTCGCGCTTCACGCCGGCGGCGGCGAGCAGGTCGCGCACCACCCCGGCGCGCTGCAGCGACAGCCGGTCGTTGGCCTCGACCGAGCCCACCCGGTCGGTGTGGCCAATGACGATGACCTCCGGCGCCGGCACCTGCGCCAGCAGGCGCTTGAGCTCTTCGAGAACGGGTGGGGCGTCGGCGGTCAGCCGCGCGCCGCTGGCTTCGAAATAGACGATGAAGCTGCGCGGCGGCACCGGCTTGCCGTCGAGCAGGCTGCCGTAGCGCGCGCGCACCTCTTCGGCGCTGGTGCGGCCTTCGCTGAGCTTGTCGCCGGCGCGTTCGGCGGTGGCGTAGGGCTGGGCCAGCGTGACACTTTGGCCACCGGTGCTGACCTGGACCGAGGTGTTTCCGGCGCTGAGCAGCACCACGCGGTCGCTGACCTTGCTGGCGCAGCCGGCCAGCGCCGCGGCAACGGCCCCCAGCGCCAGCGTGGCGGTGTGGCGGCGGCGCGTCATGGCGCTTCTCCGCTGGCTTCGACGATGACCTCGGTACCGCGCACGCCGAGCACCACGGTGCGGGTCTGGATGCTCATGTTGTCGGGCGACTTTTTCGCAATCAGCCCGCTGACCACGTTCAGCGTGCCGTGCCACAACTGCAACAGCAAATTCCCGTCCTGCGTGGTGGTGTTGAAGGCGAATTTGCTGATCTGAATCTGGCTGTCGGGACCGGCCGCCAGCAGGGTGTCGTCGGCCAAGGTGATGCCGGCCGAACTGTCGCGGCCGGTGCGCACCCGGTCGCCGACCTGCACCGCCTGGCCGACCGTCAGCGGCTGCGCCGGCTGGCCCTCGCGTTCGAGCATGACCTGACCGGTCACCCGCTTGACGATTCCGGCGGCTGCCGGTTCCACCGCGTTTGCCAAACCACAAAAAACCAGCAAGGCGGCCAGTGCATGAAGTTTGGGCGGCATTTTTCGCGCTCCTTAAGGTGAGCACCAGCGACGGGGACTGCTGCCGCAATGTTACAGAGTGTGGCGGCGGCTCCCCGGTCGCTGCGCGGGGCGGCCGTGACTTTCAAAGCGCCTGCAGCCGCGCCAGCTCGGCGTCGTCAAAGCCGGCGGCACGCCGCGCGGCCAGATTGAACGGCGGTCGCGGCGCCGGCGCCGCGTGGCGTTGCGCCAGCAGCGGGTACAGCGTGTGCGGATCGGCGCCATCGCGCGCGCACAGCCAGCGGAACCAGCGGTTGCCGATCGCGACATGGCCGATCTCGTCGGCCAGGATGCGGTCAAGGATGGCCACCGCGCGCAAGTCGCCGGCGGCGCGCAGGCGCGCCTGCATCGGCGGCGTGGCGTCCAGCCCGCGCGCTTCCAGCGTGCGCGGCACCAGCGCCATGCGCGCGGTGACGTCGCCGCGGGTCGCCTCGGCCATGCGCCACAGGCCGTCGTGGGCGTCGAAGTCGCCGTAGTCGTGGTCCAGCGTGAGCAGGTGCTCGCGCAGCAGCGTGAAGTGCAGCGCCTCTTCGGCGGCCACCTGCAGCCAGTCGAGGTAAAACGCCTCGGGCAGGCCGGCAAAACGCCACACCGCGTCAAGCGCCAGGTCGACCGCGTTGGCCTCGATGTGGCACACCGAATGCAGCAGCGCGGCGCGGCCGGCGGGGGTGAACGCCGAGCGCTGCGCCAGTTGCCTCAGCGCGACCAGCCGCGGCCGCGCCGGCCGTCCGGGCAGGGTGGCCGGCGCGGTCAGTTGCGCCGCGGTGTCCAGCGCCGCAGCGCCGGCCAGTGCCTGGGCGTGCAGCGCGCCGGCGGCGTCGGCCTTGGCCGCCGGGTCGCTGATTTGCAGCGCCGCCAGTGCCTGTTGTCGAAGTTCCATCGGTCGATCTTAGGCGGCGCCGGCTTGCGGTAACGTGCGCCGCGATGGTTGGCGGCACCCGGGCAATGCGCTGCCTGCCTGGCCTGTCGGCCCGCGCATTGCCTGCACGAGGATTTGCAAATGGCGCTCTTCCAGTTTGGCGACTCCGCTCCCCAGATCGACCCGCGCGCGTGGGTCGCCGACTCGGCGACCGTGATCGGTCGCGTCCGCCTGGGCGCCGATTCCAGCGTCTGGTACGGCGCGGTGCTGCGTGGCGACAACGACCACATCGTGATCGGCCAACGCAGCAATGTGCAGGATGGTTGCGTGCTGCATACCGACGACGGCATCGGCTTGACCGTCGGCGACGACGTCACCGTCGGCCACCAGGTCATGTTGCACGGCTGCAGCATCGGCGACGGCAGCCTGGTCGGCATCCAGTCGGTGATCCTCAACCACGCCCGCATTGGCCGCCACAGCATCGTTGGCGCCGGGTCGCTGGTGCCTGAAGGCAAAGAGTACCCCGACGGCGTGTTGCTGGTCGGCAGCCCGGCCAAGGTGGTGCGCGCGCTGACGCCCGAGCAAGTCGAGCGGCTAAGGCTTTCCGCCGCGCAGTACGTGCTGCAGCAGCAGCGGCACCGCACGCTGCTGCGCCGGCTCGACGGCGCGGCCGGCGCCGCCGCTTGATGGACACGCTGCACCGGTTTTTGTTCGACCGCGCGCCGGTGCGCGGCGCGCTGGTGCGGCTGGACGCCAGTTGGCGCGACCTGCTGGCGCGGCGCGCCAGCGTCAGCGACGGCGGCCACGCCTTTGCGCCGCCGCTGCGCGCGCTGCTTGGTGAAATGGCCGCCGCCGGCGTGTTGATGCAGGCCAACCTGAAGTTCAACGGCGCGCTGGTGCTGCAACTGCAGGGCGACGGGCCGGTCAAGCTGGCGGTGGTCGAAACCCAGCCCGATTTCAGCTACCGCGCCACCGCCAAGGTGGTTGGTGCGGTGGCCGACGACGCTGGCCTGGCGGCGCTGGTCAATCTGCACGGCCGCGGCCGCTGCGCGATCACCCTTGACCCGCGCGACCGCCTGCCCGGCCAGCAGCCTTACCAGGGCGTGGTGCCCTTGCACGGCGACCGGCGCGAGCCCTTGCAGCGGCTGTCCGAGGTGCTAGAGCACTACATGCTGCAAAGCGAGCAGGTCGACACCCGGCTGGTGCTGGCCGCCAACGACGAACGCGCCGCCGGGCTGCTGCTGCAGCGCCTGCCCAGCGTCGGCGGTGGCCATGTCGCCGGGCGGCCCGACGCGGCCTTCGCCAGGTCGGCCGACGAGGACCAGATCGGCCGCCACGAAGACTTCAACCGGCTGGCACTGCTCGCCGCCACATTGAGCGCCGACGAATTGCTGGGGCTGGACGCCGAGGTGCTGCTGCGGCGGCTGTTCTGGCAGGAGCCGCTGCGGCTGCTCGGCGACGCCAACGCCGCGCCGGCGCGGCCACGCTTTGTGTGTCGCTGCACACGTGAACGCGTCGCCGGCATGCTGCGCAGCCTGGGCCAGCAGGAGATCGACGGCCTGATCGCCGAACGTGGCGAGGCCGAGGTCGGTTGCGACTTTTGCGGCGCGGTCTACCGCTTCGACCGTGTCGATGCCGCCGCGCTGTTCAGCGCCGGGCCGCCGCCGCCGGCCGAGCCGCGGCAAATGCACTGACGGCCACCTGGCGCGGGGTTACCGACGCCGTGGCGGCGCAGGTGCGGCGTTCTCAGGCGCTCAACGCCGGGCCGCGCGGCTCGGGCTCGGCGTGGCCGGTGGCGTTGTAGATGCGGTGGTTGGCCGCGTTGCCGGGCAGCAGCACGTCGATGGCGCGGTCCAGCGCCGCGGTGGCGCGGGCCAGCAGCTCGCGCTGGCGCGCCACTTGCGCGCCGGCGTTGGCCAGCCGCAGCCGCATCGAGTCGGGCACGCCGCCGCGCCGCGCCGCGCGCCGAAACGCCTGCACCGCCTGCGCCAGCACCAGGTGCAGGTGGTCGGCCTGGCGTTCGATGGCCACCGCGTCGCGCTCGCGCATCGCCTCGGCCAGGCCGGCCAGGCGTTGCTCGACCGCGGCAACCGCGTTTTCCAGTTCAGCGACGCCGGCCACGGCATCAAGTTCGGCACGCGTCGTGAACATGCTGGTCGGGCGATAAATGGGCCGCCGGCGGCCTGCGCCACCCGCCCGAATGGGCCGCGCGCGGTTGCGCGCCGCAAATGCCAGAGCCGGGCGCCGCTTGCGCGCGCCCGCCAATGAAAACGGGCCGCGTGCTCAGGAGCGGCGCACGTTGCCCAGCAGCTCTTGCGCGTTGCTGATCAACTTGTCGGCAATGGCCTCCGGGTTGACCTTGAACTTGCCTTCGCGGATGGCATTCGAGATGCGCTCGACCTTGGCGGTATCGAACACACCGTCGCTGCCGCCGGCCGACAGCTTGGCTGCCGTCTCCGACAACGCAACCTGCGTGCTCGGCGCGGAACCCGCCGACGCCGTGCGCGCCGCCGATCCGGTGCCGGACCTGCGCTCGGTGGCCAACGCGTTGACCGCCTTGTTGTCGAATGAACCGATCTTCATGATGGACTCCTGCTTTCAGGCCCAGGGCCTGACCCGCCGACCCGCCGTAAAGCGGGCCGGGATACCCCGTGCGTTGCCGGGAGAACGGCTGCCGATGCGTGCTCGCAGGGCAGGGGGCGCTGACACATGTCCGGGGTATCGGCCGGCGCTGCAGTGACTTTAGTTTTTTTCTTGGCATGCCAGTGCGCTCGCGGGCGGCACCGGTGCTGCTGGACTTACGCAACGCCACGTCCGGCCTACAGCGCCAGTTCAACCCGGCGCACCCCGGTGGCGGTGCCGGTGACGACACGGCCGGACTCGGTGCGCACGCGCGCCATCTGGCCGTCCAGTCCCGGGCCGAGTGCCTGTCCTTCGGCACTCACCGCGTAGCCTTGACCGCTGGCGATGATGCGCACCGTCTCGCCGCCCTCAAACCAGCGCCGCTGCTTCAGGTCGCCCTGGCGCAGGGGCTCGCCGGCGGCCACCGCGCGGGCCAGCGTGCGGCCGAGCGCGGCGCCATCGCGGCGCAGCGCCGGGTCACTGGAGGCGGCCAGGTCGACCTCGGACTGCGCCAGATGTTCCGCCCCCAGCACGGTGCCGGCGGGCAGCGCGGCGCGCGCCACCAGCGCACGGCCGAACAGTTTCACCGTCACCGGCAGGTAGACGTTCCAGTGCACCGCACCGGCGCGGCAACGCAGGCCGACGCGGGTGTTGCCCAGCGCGCGCATTCCCGGCGGCAGATAGGCTTCTATCGACTGGCAGGGGGCCAGTTTCAAGCGCGGGTCGAGGCGGCCGACCTCAACTTCCAGCCGCAGCGCTTTTGCGCCCTCCGCAGCCAACGCTGTGCCGGCTGGCGCGCCAGATGGCGGCGCCGCTGCGGCATTGATTGCGCTGCTTGCCGCGGTCGAAAGCAGGCGTTCGAGCTCGGCGGCGGCCGGCAAGTCCGGCTGCGCCGGCGCAGGCGTGGCCAGCGCAGCGACGCCGCAGCCAGCCAGCACGGCCAGCGCCGCCAGACGTCGACAACACGCCGCGCGGCGCCTGATGCAGGAGGGTTCCACGGCAGCGATGTTGGCGGTGCAGCGGCCCGGACAGTGGCGCGAATTGCCGCCGATTGGCCGCGCTGTTTGCCGGCTTGGCGCCGGCACCGGCTGCCCACAATCGATGCGCATCGACCGCTGTGCCGAGACCGACGGTTCGTGCTGCGGGCCACCTGACCAACCACCGTGCCATGCAACGCCTGACCCAAGCGCTGGATTTCCAGTCGCAGGCCCTGAGCCTGCGCGCCGAGCGCCAGCGCCTGTTGGCCAGCAATATCGCCAATGCCGATACCCCCGGCTACCAGGCGCGTGAAATCGACTTTGCCGCCGCGCTGCGCGACGCCACGCGCACCCTGAGCGCCGCCACCGGCGACCTGGCGGTGACCCACGCCGGCCACATCACCGGGTCCGTCGCGCAAGCCTTTGGCGACGACCCCGCGCACCTGATCTACGCCCGCTACAGCCAGGACGCGGTCGACCGCAACACCGTCGACCTGGACCGCGAACGCGCCAGCTTCGCCGACAACAGCGTGAAGTACGAGGCCACGCTGCGCTTCATCAACAGCGGCGTGCGCTCGCTGCTCGATGCGATGAAGGGGCATAACCAATGAACGCTGCGCGCTGCGCGCTGCGCAATGAACGATGAAAGATGAACGATGAATGAAGACGATGCGTGCCGAGGCCTGACTCATTGTTCATGCCCTGCGCAGCAGGGCGCTTCATCGTTCATTCGCACCGCGCTGCGCAATGAACGATGAAAGATGAACGATGAAAGAAGACGATACATGCCGAGGCCTGATTCATTGTTCATGCCCTGCGCAGCAGGGCGCTTCATCGCTCATCCGCACCGCGCTGCGCAATGAACGATGAAAGATGAACGATGAAAGAAGACGATACACGCCGAGGCCTGATTCATTGTTCATGCCCTGCGCAGCAGGGCGCTTCATCGTTCATTCGCACCGTCCCGCACCGCGCCGCACCGCGCACCCTGACCGAAGGCCTACCCCATGTCGATGCTGAACATTTTTGACGTCTCGGGCAGCGCGGTCAGCGCGCAGACGCAGCGGCTGAACACCGTGGCCAGCAACCTGGCCAATGCCGACACCGTGGCCGGGCCCGACGGCCAGGCCTACAAGGCGCGGCAGGTGGTGTTCCAGACCACGCTGCTGGGCGCGCAGGGCGAATTGAGCGCCGCCGGCGTGCGCGTGGCCGACGTGGTCGAGGACCAGAGTGCGGGCCGGCGCGTGCACGACCCCAAACACCCGGCGGCCGACGCACAAGGCTATGTCACCTACAGCAACGTCAACCCGGTCGAGGAAATGGTCAACATGATTTCCGCCTCGCGCTCGTACCAGAACAACGTCGAGGTGATGAACACCGCGAAAAGCCTGTTGCTTAAGACGCTGCAGATGGGCCAGTCGTGACCGCCCACGTTGAGCCAGGAGAGCGCCGATGAGCACCGCCACCACCAGCACCGCGTCGGGCACCGCCTCGACCACGGCCAACTATGACTTTCTGAATACGCGCAAGGACACCGCGCTCAGCACGGCCAAGGAGCAAAGCGACCGTTTCCTGAAGCTGCTGACCACGCAGCTAAAGAACCAGGACCCGCTGAACCCGATGGACAACGCGCAGATGACCTCGCAGATGGCGCAGATCAGCACCGTCAGCGGCATCGAAACCTTGAATGCCTCGCTGCGTGCCCTGAGCACCCAGTTCATGCAGTTGCAGGTGCTGCAGGGCGCGGCGCTGGTCGGCCACGACGTGCTGCTCAAGGGCGACCGCCTGTCGATCAGCGATGGCGTCGGCCGCGGCAGCTTCGACCTGGCCGCCAACGCCAGCGCGGTCAAGGTCGACGTGCTCAACGCCGCCGGCGGGGTGGTCGACAGCATCGAGCTGGGCGCCAAGAGCGCCGGCCGGCAGGCGTTCGAGTGGGACGCCGGCCAGGCGACCGACAGCGCCGGCTACCGCTTTCGCGTCAGTGCCAGCGGCAGCAGCGGCGCGGTCGGCGCCACGGCGCTGATGCACGACAAGGTGGTGTCGGTGAACACCGGCGGCAGCGCGCTGCAGTTGCAGCTCCAGCGCAGCGGCAGCGTCGGCTACGACGGTATTTCGGCGCTGAATTGAACCAGTCCCCGCAGTGGCCTGCCGCAGCCAAGTGGCCGCGGTGCGCCGTCTTTTCTTTCGCAGGAGTTGAGTGATGAGTTTCCAGCAAGGTGTCAGCGGCTTGAATGCGGCCAGCCGCAACCTCGACGTGATCGGCAACAACGTGGCCAACTCCGGCACGGTGGGCGCCAAGGCCTCGCGTGCCGAGTTCGCCGACGTGTACGCCCGGGTGGCCACCGGCAACAACATCGGGCTGGGGGTGCAACTGAGCGAGGTGGCGCAGCAGTTCGCGCAGGGCACGGTGTCGACCACCGACAACCCGCTGGACATCGCCATCAACGGCAACGGCTTTTTCCAGCTCAAAGACGCCAACGGCAGCCTGATGTACTCGCGCAATGGCCAGTTCCAGGTCGACCGGTCGGGCTACATCGTCACCGCCCAGGGCGCCAAGCTGATGGGCCACCCCTATGTGCCGCAGGGTGGCCAGGTGCCCGGCGAGCCGACCGCGCTGCAGTTGCCGACCATCGGCATCCAGCCCAGCGCCACCGCCAACGTCAAGCTGGAGATCAACCTCGACGCCCGCGCCGTCAAGTCGCTGCCGGCCAGCGGCCCAATGATCGACCTGAACGACGACCAGACCTACAACAGCAGCACCTCGTTGACGCTGTACGACGCCAAGGGGCTGCAGGTGTCGGTGTCGTGGTACATGCAAAAGACCGACGCCGACACCTGGAACGTCTACGCCACCGCCAATGGTGAGGTGCTCAACCCCGACAGCGCCGGAATGCCGCAGCCGATCACGACGCTGAGCTTTTCGCCCGACGGACGCACGCTGACCTCGCCCGCCAGCCCCTTCATCTTCGACATTCCGGCCACTGGCGCCGGTTCGGCAGTTGCTACCCAGCCGCTGACCGGCGTCAAGCTGGACATTTCGCGCATGACCCAGTTCGGCTCGGTGTTCGGTCCAACCGACGTCGCGCAGGACGGCTTTCCGCCCGGACAGTTGACCGCGGTTACGGTCGAAGACGACGGCATGCTTCGCGCCAGCTATTCGAGCGGCCAGTCGTCGCCGATCGGGCGCATCGACTTGGCCACCTTCCGCAACCAGCAGGGGCTCAAGCCGCTGGGCGGCAACACCTGGCAGGCAACCTATGAGTCGGGCGACCCGGTGCTCGGTGAGCCCGGCGGCGGCAACCGTGGCGTGCTGCAGGGCCAGTCGGTCGAGGAAAGCAACATTGACCTGACCGGCGAACTGGTCAACATGATGGTCGCGCAGCGCGTCTACCAGGCCAACGCGCAGACCATCAAGACGCAGGACTCGGTGCTGCAGACGCTGGTCAACCTGCGCTGACCGGCCATCTGCGCGGGGCCCTCGCCGGCCAGGCGTGCTGAACCGGCCGCCAGGCTGGCGGTGCCGGAGTGGTTGGCCGCGCCGGTCGGCTGGCCGCGCACGCTGCGGACCAAAGGCTTGATGGCGCACCCGGGTGCGCATTTGTTGGCGTCGCGCGGCCCGTGTGGGCGCGTGAGCCTCAAGTGCGCACGCGGTTGGCCGACAGCCCGACCAGGAGCTTGCTATGGACCGCGTGATCTACCTTGCCATGGGCGGCGCCAAAGCCGCGATGCAGCGCCAGGACGTGCTGTCGCACAACCTCGCCAATGTGTCGACGCCCGGCTTTCGCGCCGAGCTGGCCGCCCACCGCGCGGTGCCGGTACGAGGCGACGGTGCCAGCACCCGCGTCTACGCGCTGGAAAGCACGCCTGGCTACAACGCCCAGGCTGGGCCCGTCGTGCAGACCGGCCGCGCGCTGGACGTGGCGATGAAGGGCAATGCCTGGCTCAGCGTGCAGGGTGCCGACGGCACCGAGGCCTACACCCGCAATGGCGCACTGGAGGTCAACACCGACGGCTTGCTGGTCACCGCCTCCGGTCTGCCGGTGCTGGGCGACGGGGGTCCGATCACCGTGCCGCCCGGCGTGCAGGTGACGATTGCCGCCGACGGCACGGTGACCGCGGTGGCCACCGACGGCAAGCCGCAAAACGTGGCGCGCATCAAGCTGGCCACGCCCGAGGCGCCGCTCAAGCGCGGTGACGATGGCCTGTTCCGCCCGGCCGACGGCAACCCGCTGCCGGTCGACGCCAGCGCCCGGCTGCAAGACGGTGCGCTCGAAGGCAGCAACGTCAGCGCGGTCGAATCGATGGTCTCGATGATTGCCGCGGCGCGCCAGTTCGAGCAGCAGATGAAGATGCTGCAGACCGCGCAGGAACGCGAAAACACCGCCGGCAAGCTGCTGGGCAACGGCTGAGGCCGCTGCTGTCCCTTGCCGAACCGCGTGTCCATTTGGGCGCACGAAGTGCGCAGCCACACCGGCACATCCCGGTGGCGATGACCGCCGGGCTCCGGGCCGCGTGTGCACCACCAACAGGCGGTCATTCGCACCGTTGATTGGGGCTACCGCCAAGGCCACGCCGCCTAGAGTGGCGAGGCCTTGCTGAATTTGTCCGCGCACCCGTAGCGCCCGCGTCAGCAGAAACTGATGCGCTATTGGCGGCGCAGCACCTACCGACCGATCCCCAAGCGCGGTGGGCGCGCGGCCAGGGGCCAGTTCAGCATTGCCTAGAAAAATCCGCCGCCACCAGTGATTTGTTGCACGCGGACGGCACTGCCAAACAACCCAAGAAGAAATGGAATCCCCGTGCCCACATTCTCTGAACTCAAGGTCTCCACCCGCCTTTACCTGGGCTTTGGCATCGCCATTTTGTTGGCGATGGCGATTGCCGGCGTCGGCGCATTCCAGATGCGTTCGATGGCCGTCAACCTGGCTGACTTGTCGAACGACAAGATGATGAAGGCCAACGTGCTCAACGACGTCATCGACCTGGTCAACGTGGTCGGCACCAGCGGCCGCAACATTGGCCTGAAGCACGATGCAGCGTTTGTCGATGCCGAGATGAAAATCATTGCGCAGGCGCGAACCGACAACGCGGCCAAGCTGGACAAGGTGAATAAGGCGGTCGTGCGGCCCGAGGCCAAGGAGTTGATGCGGGGCGTTGCCGATGCGCTGCAGTCGTTTGACCGCAGTCTGGACGATGCGATTGCGCAGGCCCGCGCCGGCAAGATGGCCGAAGCCAGCGAGTTGTTGCTGGGCAAGGTGCGCGAAACGCAGAAAACGCTGATAGACAAACTCAACGCCGCGATCGACTTCCAAAGCGGCCTGGCGACGCAGGAAGCGGTCAACGCCAGCAACGACGCCGGCACCGCCACCACCGTGCTGATGGTGCTCGCCGCGGTGGCGGCGCTGGTTGGCGGGACGATGGCATGGGCCATCACGCGTGGCCTGAGTCGGGCGCTTGGCGCCGAGCCGGCGCAGGTCAACGAGGCGGTGGGCCGGGTCGCCGACGGCGATTTATCCGGCGTGATCGCGGTCCGCGACGGTGACCGGGTCAGCGTGATGGCGGCGGTCAAGCGCATGCAGGAGTCGCTGACCGGCACCGTCACCAGCGTGCGCCTGAACGCCGACAGCGTGGCCACCGCGAGCGCCGAAATCGCCCAGGGCAACCAGGACCTGAGCCAGCGCACCGAAGAGCAGGCCAGTGCGCTGGAGCAGACCTCCGCGTCGATGGAAGAACTGGGCTCGACCGTCAAACAGAACGCCGACAACGCCAGGCAGGCCAATCAACTGGCGATGAGTGCGTCGACCGTGGCGGCCAAGGGCGGCGAAGTGGTCGGCCAGGTGGTCGAGACGATGAAGGGCATCAACGACTCGTCGAACAAGATTGCCGACATCATCAGCGTCATCGACGGCATCGCCTTCCAGACCAACATCCTGGCGCTGAACGCGGCGGTCGAAGCCGCCCGCGCCGGCGAGCAGGGACGCGGCTTTGCGGTCGTCGCCGGCGAGGTGCGCAGCCTGGCGCAACGCAGCGCCGACGCCGCCAAGGAAATCAAGACCTTGATCACCGCCAGCGTGGACCGCGTCGGCCAGGGCACCGCGCTGGTCGACCAGGCCGGGCGGACGATGGAAGAGGTGGTCACCGCGATTCGTCGGGTGACCGACATCATGGGCGAGATTTCCAGCGCCAGCGCCGAGCAAAGCACCGGCGTGGCCCAGGTCGCTGAAGCGGTGAGCCAGATGGACCGGGTGACCCAGCAGAACGCCGCGCTGGTTGAAGAAAGCGCCGCCGCCGCGGAAAGCCTGCGCAACCAGGCCGGCGAATTGGTGCGGGCGATGGCGACCTTCCGGTTGTCCAAAGGCGATACCGTGGCGCAGCCGCCTGCCGCCGGTGGCGGCGCCGTGCCGCCAGCCCGTCGTGCCAAGGCAGGCACGGACAAGCCGTCGTCGGGCTCGGGCGCACGCGCCACGCAGAGCGCCAGACCGGCGCGCACCGAAGCCAAAGCCGCAGCCAAGGCCAAGCCCGGCCCCAACGCCGAGGCCAAGACCGACACGACAGCGGCTGCCGCGGCGCCCGAGGCGGTGGCGGCCAGTGCCGATGCGTGGGAAACGTTTTGACGACCAAGCGGCTGGCGACACGGCGACACGGCGCGACCGCGCCGGCCGGGGCCAGTCCCAACGGGTCAAATGCGGTGCGGCGGATGGCGCTGGGGCTGGCGGCCGCGGCCTGGCCGGCGGTCCAGGCCGCGGCCAGCGAGGCTGAGTCGACACCGCCGACCGCGTCGGTCGAAGCGGCGGTGGCCGTGACGCCGTACCGGCCCAGCGTGTCGACCCCGGCGGCGCTGTCGGCACCGGGCTGGCTGGAGTTCGAACTGGGCGCCAGCCATGCCCTGGCGGCGGGCGGCCTGCGCCGCAGCAGTGCGCCGGTGACGGTCAAGCTGGCGCTGTCCGAGGACTGGGGCTTGCGCGTGTCCGGTGACGCCTGGGTCCGACTGCGCGACGGCACGAGTCCATCGCTGTCCGGCGGCGGCGACCTCGGCGTGGTCATCAAACGTCGCTTTGCCTTTTCAGAGCAGACGGCGTTCGGCCTGGAGGCCGGTGCCACGTTGCCGGTCGGGCGGTCGGGCATAGGCAGCGGCGCGTCGGACCTGTCGCTGAACGCCATCTACAGCGCCGACTGGGCCGACCCCGCCGGCGGCGGCAATGCGGATGGCTGGCACACCGATGTCAACTGGTCGGTCACCCGCATCGGTGCGCCTGAGGCCGGTGCTGGGCGCATGCAATCGCTGTGGGCGGCGGCGCTGTCTCGGTCACTGTCGGCGCGCTGGGGCATGGTGGGCGAGCTGTCGGGCACCCGCCAGCGTGGGCTGCCGGGCACCTGCCAGGCGCTGCTGGCGGCCAGCTACAGCGTCAGCAAGTGGTTGGTGCTGGACGCCGGTGCGTTGCGTGGCCTGTGCCTCGGCAACAACGCTGGGCGCGCGGTATTCACCGGGGTGACTGTGTTGGGGCCGCGCCTGTTCTGATCATTGATAACGGGCAGCGCCGGCCACACACACGGCTGCACGCCGGCCGCAGCACTGGAGTCGGCGGCGGTGCGATCATCGGCGCCCCTGCAACCCGATCGAGCACCTGCCCATGCGCCGTCCTGCCCACCTTCTGCTTGCACTGACCGCCGCCGCCACGCTGGCCGCCTGTGGCGGCATGCGTGCCATGCCTGGCCACACCCACGGTCCGGCGGCGGTCGCCGAACTCAAGCCCACCGCCGGCAACACCGCCGCGGGCACGGTCAACCTGCGCATGATGGATTCGCACGTGATGGTGATGGGCGAGGTACGCGGCCTGAAGCCGAACCAGGAACACGGCTTTCACATCCACGAAAAAGGCGACTGCTCGGCGCCGGACGGCAGCAGCGCCGGCGGCCACTACAACCCCGGCGGCAGCGCCCACGGCCCGCAGACCGCACCGCACCACGCCGGCGACCTGCCGTCGCTGAAGGCCGACGCCAACGGCGTTGCCAAGCTGCACTTCCCGATCGTCGGCGTGGCCATCGGCAGCGGCAGCGCCGACATCGTCGGCCGCGGCCTGATCGTGCACGCCCAGCCCGACGACTACGCCACCCAGCCGACCGGCAATTCAGGCGCGCGCATCGCGTGCGCGGTGATCACGCGGGTGCCTTGAGCGTGGTTGATGGCTCTGGGTGGGCTCTGGGTGGCCATCGGCAAGGCCGATTGGAACTCGCCGCAGCCCGCCGGGGCTTTGCGCTTCTCCACCGGAGGATACCTGCCGAAAGGGCGCGCCCTGTGACGGGCAACGCGCCATTCGTCGGCTGGCAGCTCACGGCCAGACCGATGTGCCCGCGCGCTTGACGGTGGGCGTGCGGGCATCGAGCGCGTCAATTCCCCGCCATACGCGGCCTGATAGCGACCCTTGGGTCGCCGGTCATGCCACGATCGTCGGCGTGGCCGACTACCCCACCCAGCCCACCGGTATCCGATCAGATCGCCTACCCGAGCGGCTTTGCGCTTGTCCACCGGCGGATGCCTGCCGAGGGGGCGCGTCCTGTGACGCAACCGCGAACTCCAAGGCTGGCAGCTTACGGCCAAACCGATGTGCCCGCGCGCTTGGCAGTGGACGTGCGGGCATAGAGCGCGTCATTTCCTCCCCCGATGCGGCCTGACGGTGACCCTTGGGTCGCCTGTCATGCCGTCTGCTGTCGGCCCAAGTTAATTGGTTCACGATCAGCTTCGCAGCCGCTTCCCACTCACGTTGCGTTTTCGCGTTGAGCTGTCTCAGGTCGCTCACCAACCCCCCCCAGGCGCGGGCTATCCACGGCGCAGACAACGCCGTAAAAAATGTACCCCATTGTTCATTTTTGTTAGCGCGAGTTGCGCAGGAGGGAAAGCGTGTCAAACAGCGAAGCGAGCCCAGGCCTGAATTGGGCCGCCTTGGCAGCCCTGGCCGCCGGGATGGTCACATTGGCCGCCTCGTCGCCGGCCGTTGCTGCAGGCTATACGGCGGTCGGTGTACAGAACGACGTCGATTACAACGCGGTCATCAATGGCGGCTGGACCGTGGTGTACCGCGGCGACTACGGTACGCCATTCACATTGGATTCGGTGTTTTCCGCAATCGCCCCCGGGTCGAATGTGATGTTGGCCGGCATCGCCGCCGGCTCCACCAGCAGCTTTGACGTGTTGGCCTATGCCACCAAAGCTCAGGTGCTGCAGCTCACCGGTCTCAACCAGACGCATGAAGCCAACGGTGCGAACTGGTACTTCAACGATTCCTCGATGGGGTTCGCTGGGCAAGGTGATTCCATCAACCAAAGCTCGGCCGACATCGAGGGCAGCGGTCAACTCGGCATGGACCCGAATGTTATCGAGCGCGACCGCCTGAGCTGGCACACACTAGGCAATGACGATGGCAAGGTCGACGTAGTGGACGGCGGTTGGCGATCGGGCAGCAACGTCTGGCTGAACGACGCTTCGTCAGGCTGGGACCGCATGGTGCTGACGTCACCCGTCCCCGAGCCGGAAAATTACCTGATGTTGCTGGTTGGCATGGGGGTGCTTGGCTTTACCCGGCGCAGGGCGCGCTGACGGCAACTGGCGGGCAACGCCGGACAAGCCCACTCGCGGCGCATCCGTCTCAGGACTTGGGCGCGTGGCGGCTCTCGCGGCTGTTGCGGGCTTGAGGCAGCACCGTTGATGCTTCATGCCGGCTGGCGATTGGCGTAGCCCGTCAGGGCGGATTCCGGCGCGACGCCGCCGGATCCAACGATCTCACCGATAGCCACAGACCCACAAACCCTGCTGCCCCAAGGCGCGTCATACCCGCGCCCACCCGTCTACCACCAGCCGCCAATTGCACCGTCTCCCCGGTGCTTTTGAGCGCTTGCCCGGCCTCAAGTCCGGCCGATCATCGGCGCTGACTCAACCCCTCGGAGCCTGGCGATGATCCGTTCGCTGTGGATCGCCAAGACCGGCATGGAGGCGCAGCAGACCGCGCTGGATGCCGTCACCCACAACCTGGCCAACAGTGCCACCAATGGCTACAAGCGCAGCCACGCGGTGTTCGAGGACTTGATGTACCAGAACCTGCGCCAGGCCGGCGCCAACGCCGACGAGCAGTCGACGCTGCCGACCGGACTGCAACTCGGCCTGGGCGTGCGGCCGGTGGCGACCACGCGCAACTTCAGTCAGGGCTCGCTGCAGTTGACCAACAACCCGCTCGATCTGGCGGTCAACGGCAACGGCTTTTTCCAGATCCAGCAGACCGACGGCACCACCGCCTATACCCGCGATGGCGCGTTCCAGGTCAACGCCGCGGGAACGCTGGTCACCAACGGCGGCCTGACCGTGCAGCCGGGCATCACCATTCCGGCCAACGCCACCACGGTCACCATCGGCAAGGACGGCACGGTCTCGGCGCAGATCCCGGGCCAGGTGGCGCCGCAGACCTTGGGCCAGCTGCAACTGGCCAGCTTCATCAATCCGCCCGGGCTGGACCCGCGCGGCGACAACCTGTTTGTCGAGAGCGCGGCCTCCGGCCCGCCCAACACCGGCGCCCCCGGCACCAATAACCTGGGCACGGTGTCGCAGTCCACGCTTGAAAACAGCAATGTCAACGTCGTCGAGGAACTGGTCACGATGATCCAGACCCAGCGCGCCTATGAGCTGAATTCAAAGGCCGTGTCGACCTCCGACCAGATGCTGCAAAAGCTGTCGCAACTCTAAAGCGGGCGCCAAGATGGATGCATGGATTCGCCACGCCGTGGCGCGGGGGCTGCTTGCGGCCGCGCTGGCCGCGCTGTCGGCCTGCCAGCAATTGGCGATGCTGCCGCCGGTCGACATTGCCCTGCCGACCGCGGCGCTGCCGGCGCCGGCCGCGGCCGCCGATGGCGTCGGTCTGGCCACCGCGGGGGCGGCCAGCAACGGCGCGGCACCGGCGTCGGCGCGACGGCCCAATGGCGCCATCTTCCAGGCCGAACGCTACCGGCCGCTGTTTGAAAACCACCGCGCGCGGCTGGTCGGCGACATCCTGACCGTCAACATCACAGAAAAGGTCAGCGCCGCGCAGACCAACACCAGCACGCTGGACCGCGGCGGCAAGGTCAACGCCGGCATCTCCGCGCTGCCGTTTCTGAAGTCCAGCGCGCTGACCCGCGCCGCCGCCAACTCCACCAGCAGCAACACCTTCACCGGCAAAGGCACCACGCAGGCCAGCAACGATTTCTCCGGCGTCATCACCGCCACCGTGGTGCAGGTGCTGGGCAACGGGCATTTGATCGTCGCCGGCGAAAAGCAGATCGGCGTCGACGCCAATGTCCACGTGCTGCGCTTTTCCGGCCAGGTTGACCCGCAGGCCATCGCGCCCGGCAACCAGGTCGCCAGCACCGCGATTGCCAACGTGCGCATCGAGCAGCGCGGCCGTGGCCAGCAAATCGAGGCGCAATCAACCGGCTGGCTGCAGCGCTTTTTCCTGAACGTGTCGCCGATCTGAGCCATGCGCAGCCCAAGCCTTACCGATGCCGATGCCGATGCCGATGCCGACGCCGACTCGACCGCTGGCGCCGCAGCCGCGCGCCGGTCGTCATCAAGCGCCAGCAACCAGCTGCCCGTGCCCACCGGTGCCGACCGCGCGCTGCGCTGGCTGATCGCACTGGCGCTGCTGGGCGCCAGCGCGGCGCTGTGGTGGCCGCTGCCGGCGCAGGCGGTGCGCATCAAGGAGGTGGCCACGGTACAAGGCGTGCGGCCCAACCAGTTGACCGGTTTCGGCCTGGTCTTTGGCCTGGACGGCACCGGCGACCAAAGCACCCAGGCGCCATTCACGCCGCAGGCGCTGGCGGCGTTTCTGGCCCAAAACGGCATCACGCTGCCGCCCGGCGTGGCCATGCAGCCGCGCAACCTGGCCTCGGTGGTGGTGACCGCCGAACTGCCGGCGTTTGCCCAGCCCGGGCAACGCATCGACGTCAACGTGTCGTCGGCCGGCAATGCCAAAAGCCTGCGCGGCGGCACGCTGCTGGCCACCGCGCTGCGCGGCGCCGATGGCCAGATCTACGCGCTGGCGCAGGGCAACCTGGTGGTCGGTGGCGCCGGCGCGTCGGCCGCCGGCAGCAAGGTGCAGATCAACCACCTGGCCGCCGGCCGGGTGCCCGAAGGCGCGACCGTCGAACGCCCGGTGCCGACCACGCTGGCCGACAACGGCATGGTGCAGTTTGACCTCGCCGCCAATGACTTCGCGACCGCGCGCGCGGTGGCCGAGGCGATCAACGCCGCCAAGGGCCGCGGCACCGCGCAGGCGGTTGACGGCCGGGTGGTCAAGGTGCGGCTGCCGGCCGATGCCGGCCAGCACGTCGGCTTCATGGCCGACCTGGAAAACCTGTCCTTCGCGCTGCCCAAGCCGGCGGCGCGGGTGGTGCTCAATGCGCGTACCGGATCGGTGGTCATCAACGAGGCGGTGACGCTGGGCAGTTGCGCGGTGGCCCACGGCGCGCTGACGGTGACGGTCAATTCGACCCCGGTGATCAGCCAGCCCGGCCCGCTGTCGCAGGGTCAGACGGTGCAGGCCGAGAAGGCCGACATCGCCATCACCCAGCAAGGCGGCGCGCTGATGCAGTTGCCCGCCGGCGCCAAGCTGGCCGACGTGGTGCGGGCGCTGAACTCGCTGGGTGCGACGCCGCAAGACCTGCTGGCCATCCTGCAGGCGATGAAGAGCGCCGGCGCGCTGCAGGCCGAACTGGAAGTGATTTGACGCCGCCGCAATCGCCGGGCTTGCCAGTTGTCGGCCCGCCTTTTTCATCGTTCATCCCGCGCCTTGAGGCGCGACAGTCATCGTTCATCGATTGACGAGGAGTTTTTGCAATGGGCGCACTAGCCGGCCTGGGCGGCGGCGCGATTGGCGACAGCCGGGCACTGGAGGGCCTGCGTCGGCAGTCGGCCAGCGACCCGCAAGCGGCCACCCGCGAGGCGGCGAAGCAGTTCGAGGCGCTGTTCACCACCGAGCTGTTGAAGTCAATGCGCGCCGCGTCGGACGCCGCCAGCGGCGGCAACCCACTGGACAACGCCGCCAGCCAGATGGGCACCCAATTGCTCGACAGCCAGATGGCGCAGCAAATGGCCGGTCGCGACGGCGGCCTGGCCGACATCATTGCGCGCCAGCTCGAACGCCAGATGGGCCTGACGCCGGGGCCGATTCCGTCGGACGGCAGCGCCAACCCGGCCTTGCCGACAGTGCCCACGCCGGCGAACACGCCGCGCGTGCCGACCACCAGCGCGGCGGCCTTCGTGCAGCAGCACAGCGCCTCGGCGCAGGCGGCCGAGGCCGCCAGCGGCATTCCGGCGGCCTTCATGCTGGCCCAGGCGGCGCACGAAACCGGCTGGGGCAAGAAGGAAATCATCGGCAGCGACGGCAGCAACTCGCACAACCTGTTCGGCATCAAGGCCGGTGCGAACTGGAAAGGGCCGACCGTCGACGTGCTGACCACCGAATACATCGGCGGCAGCCCACGCAAGATGGTGCAGCGCTTTCGCGCCTACGGCAGCGAGGCCGAGTCGTTTGCCGACTACGCCAGGCTGATGAGCAACAGCCCGCGCTACGCCGGCGTGGTGGCCGCCGGCGGCAACGCGCGCGCCTTCGCCCAGGGGCTGCAAAAAGCCGGCTACGCCACCGACCCGGCCTATGCCGCCAAGCTGGGGCGGGTGATCGACACCACGCTGCGGCTGCAGCGCAGCAGCGCCGCGTGATGCGGCGTGGCACGCTGCGGCACTGAAAGCCAGCGATGAGCGTCTCGGCGTTGATGTCGGTCGGCACGCAGGCGGTGTTTGCCGCCTACCGCGAGGTGCAGACCACCGCGAACAACATTGCCAACGCCAATACCGAGGGCTATTCGCGCCAGCAGGTCAGGCTGGCCACGTCCGGCGCGCAGTTGACCGGCAGCGGCTGGATCGGCCGCGGCGTCGACGCGACCACCGTCACCCGCGCCAGCAACGCCTTTCTGACCCAGCAGACCAACCACCTGAGCGCGGCCTCGGGCGCCGACTCGGTGCGCGCCGACATGCTGCTGCAGCTTGAGAAAGTCTTCGGCACCACCGAAAGCGGGCTGGGCGCGGCCGCGGCCAAGGTGTTCTCGGCCTACACCGACTTGGCCGCCGCGCCGGGCGACTTGTCCGCGCGCCAGGCCGCGCTGGGGCGGCTGGACGACTTTGCCTCGCTGGCGCGAGCCACCGCGCAGCAGATCGAGGACCTGGGCAAACAGGCGCGCAACGACATCCACAACGCGCTGACCGAAGTCAACGGCATGGCGCGCGACCTGGCGGCGCTGAACGGCCAGATCGTCAGCGCCATCGGTGCCGGCCACGAGCCGAACGATTTGCTCGACAAACGCGACTTGCTGGTCAACCACCTGTCCCAGCTTGTGCAGTTGCACACCGTGGCCAATGTCGACGGCAGCCTGGCGGTGTTCGTGTCATCGGGCGAGAACCTGGTGCTTGGCATGGACGCGCACCAGATGGTGGCCCCCGACGACGTGCAAGACCCGTTGCGCATGACGCTGGGCGTGCAGGTGCATGCCTCGACCACGCTGCTGTCGCGCGCGGTCGCCGGCGAGGGCAAGGTCGCCGGCATGATGCGCTTTCAGAACGACGATGTCGCCGAGGCGCGCAACCGGCTCGGCCAGCTTGTCAGCGCGGTGGCGTTGAGCCTGAACCAGCAGCAGGCGCTGGGGCTGGACCTGACCGGCCAGCCCGGCTCGCTGCTGTTTCACGTCGAGCCGCCGCAGGCCGTGCCGGCAACGACCAACGCGCGCGCGCCCGACGGCAGCTACCTGTCGTCGCTCAGCGCCACCATCACCGACCCCCGCGCGCTGCAGGCCAGCGACTACCAGGTGCAGGCCGACGCCGCCGACCCGTCGCGGTTCAACATCACGCGGCTGTCAGATGGCATGGCGTGGAGCAATGTCGCCAGTGGCACCGAGATCGACGGTTTTCGCTTCGACGTCGGCGCCACGCCGCCGGCCGCCAGCGAATGCTTTTTGCTGCGCACGGTCAGCGTCGCGCCAAGCAACGTCGAGCTGCTGCTGCGCAACCCGGCCGGCATCGCCGCGGCCAACCCGATCACCGCCAGCGCATCGACCGACAACCTCGGCACGCTGGCGGTGGCCGGGGTGCAAATCACCGCGCCGCCGGCCGCGCCGCCGTATGTGGCGCTGACGTTGCGCTTCAACGACGAGGCCGGCAATTACGACATCACCGACGCCGGCGGCGCGGTGCTCAGCAGCGGGCAGTGGATTGCCGGCCAGCCGGTGCAATACGACGGCGTGGCGATGCTGTTGTCGGGGCTGCCGCGCACCGGCGACAAGGTGCTGCTGCAGCCCATGCTGCACCCGGCCAACGCCAACGGCAACGCGCTCAGCCTGGCCGCACTGGGCGAGCAAAAGTTGGTCGGCGGCCAGACCTCGGGCGACGCCTTTGCCGCGATGCTGTCTGACCTGGGCGTGCGTTCGCAGAGCGCGCAGACCACCGCGTCGAACACCGCCGCCGCGCTGGCACGCGCCAAAGGCCAGCTCAGCGGTGAGACCGGCGTCAACCTCGACGAGGAAGCGGCGCGGCTGATCCAGTACCAGCAAAGCTATCAGGCCGCCGCCAAGATTCTGCAGACCGCGCAGACGCTGCTCGACACCGTGATCCAGATGGTGCGCTGATGGTGCTGCGCATGAACGATGAAACCGCGCGCTGCGCGCGCATGAACGATGAACAAAGCCACGGGCGGCGCACGCGGCTTCGTTCATTGTTCATGTCCCGTGCGCAGCGCGGGACGTTCATCGTTCATCGTGCGTCAGCAGCCGACCCAGCACGAGGCAAGAGATGAGAGTCGCTTCCTACAACCGTTATGAGGCCGCGGTCGACAGCCTGCAGCGGCGCCAGCAGGAGCTGGGGCAGACGCAGCAGCAAATGACCACCGGCAAGCGCATCGCCAAGCCCAGCGACGACCCCAGCGGGCTGGCGCGCGCCGAGCGCGCCTACCTGACCGGCGAACGCATCGCCGCGCAGCAGCGCTCGGTCGACGCCAGCCGCAATGCAATGCGGCTGGCCGAGTCGACGCTGGGCCAGGCCAACGATGTGCTGCAGGGCGCGCGCGAAACGGTGGTGGCCTCGGGCAACGGCAGCTACACCGTCGGCGAGCGCCTGGCCCAGGTGGCGCAACTGCGCAGCCTGCGCAGCCAGTTGCTCGGCCTGGCCAACCAGAGCGACGGCGCTGGCGGCTTTGTCTTCGGCGGCCAGGGCGCGACCAGCGCGCCGTTCGTCGATGCGCCCGGTGGCGTCCAATCAACCAACAGCCCCGGCGCGATGCTGCTCGACAGCCGCGAAGGCCTGCCGATGACGGTCGACGGCGCGGCGGTCTGGCTGGCCGCGCCGACCGGCAACGGCAGCTTCGTCACCGCGCCGGCGGCCGGCAACACCGGCGCGTCGTGGATCACCCCCGGCGCGGTGACCGACCCGTCGGCGCTGACCGGCGGCAACTACGAGCTGCAATTCAGCGTGACCGGCGGCGGCACCACGTTCAGCGTGCTCAAGGACGGCTTGCCGACCGCGCTGAGCGGCGAGCCGTTTCGCGCCGGCGGGGCGATCGAGATCGATGGCATGTCGTTCAACATCAGCGGCACGCCGGCCGACGGCGACCGCTACAACGTCACGCCGTCGCGGCGCACGATGGACCCGTTCGAGGCGCTGGACGGCGTGATCGCGGTGCTCAGCGACCCGCGCGCCAGCGATGCCCAGGTCAGCCAGGCGGTGGCCTTCGGGCTGCGTGACCTGGACAACGTGATGGGCAAGATGCAATCGGCGCGCGCCGAAGCCGGCGCGGTGCTGACGCGGCTGGACGCAGTCGACCAGCGCAACCAGGACCGCGCGCTGTGGGCGACAACGGTACAGTCCGACGCCGAGGACCTGGACATGGTGCAGGCGATCTCCAACTTCCAGAATCAGCAGGCCGGCTACCAGGCCGCCTTGCAGACCTACGCCACCGTGCAGCGCATGTCGCTGTTCGACTACTTCAAGTGACCCCCGCACCCGCAGTGAGCCCATGAGCGAGCATCCCGTCCTCAGCCAGGTGGCGCTCGGCCACTCGCCGATGATCGACCGCCACCGCACGATCACCGCGCTTCGGCTGACCGTTTTTCCAGCCCGGCCCGAAACCCCGATCGACGGCGACGGCCTGCTTGAGATGCTGGCCGAGTGCTGGCCGGCCGAGGCCGGCCGGCTGTCGCTGAACATCGCCGACGAGGCCTTGCTCGGCCACCTGCTGCAGGCCGACCTGCCGCCGCATGTGATGCTCGAAGTGCCGGTCTTCATGGCCGTGCGCGAGAGCATGGCGCAGGCGCTCAAGCAGCAGTACGCCCGCGGCACCACGCTGCTGATCAAGGGCGTGCCGATGGCGCCGCTGTCGCGCGAACTGCTGCCGTGCTTCGGCTACTCGATCATCGACCTGGCCGACGACCGCCGCTTCGGCTCGCCGCCCCCCGGCGGCGTGGCGCGCAACATTCCGCATGTGCAGGCCGGCGTACGCAGCCGCGGCGAAATGGCCGAAGCGTTTGCGCGCGACGCGATCGCCGTGCTCGGCTGGCCGATCGACGAGCCGGTGGCCGAAGCCAAGGCCAGCACCGCCAGCAGCCGCGCGGCCAAGAGCGGCGCCAGCGCGGTCACCGCGGTGATCGAATTGCTCAACCGCGTCGACCGCGGCGAACACATCGACCGCCTGGAAGCGGTGGTCAAGACCGAGCCGACGCTGGCCTACCGGCTGCTGAAGTACATCAACTCGCCGCTGTTCGGGTTGCGCATGGAGGTCACGTCGTTCGGCCACGCCATCATGCTGCTCGGCCACCAGCGCATCAAACGCTGGTTGGCGTTGCTGCTGGTGGCCGGCAGCGGCGAGCCGGCCGACCGCCCGCTGGCCTACGCCGCGGTGCGCCGCGGGCTGCTGATGGAAGCGCTTGGCCGCGACGCCGGGCTGGACGACGGTCCGTGCGGCGAACTGTTCGTCTGCGGTGTGTTTTCGCTCCTCGACCGCATGCTGCAGCAGCCCTTTGACACCCTGCTGGCCAAGGTGCCGACCAGCGCCGCGGTGCGCGACGCGCTGAGCAACGACAGCGGCCCGTTCCAGCCCTACCTGGCGCTGGCGCGGGCGGTCGAGTTGTCGCTGATCTTCGACATCCGCGACGCCGCCGACGCGCTGATGATGGCGCCGCAAACCGTCAACCGCGCACTGCTGAAGGCGCTGGTGGGGGCAAGGCAGCTCGACTGAACACACTGTGCGGCTTTCCCGGTTATCGACAAAGGGACCGCAGCGGGGTAGTCGACCTTTTCGTGTAAATCGGTGCGCTTCGGCTCTTGTGGCGCTATGGGTTCCGCACCCCACGATCGGCCTGGTCAGATCTCGTCGCTCCGGTCGCGAAACTCCAGCTTGAACTGCCAGCCCTCGAAAGCCGCCACCATGCGGCCGAGTTCGTCCCACGAGATCTCGCGCCCATCGACGACGACCATCGGCACTCGGTAGTCCTCGTCGGGATCGCTGCCGACGGTGCCGCGCAGAATCAAGTGATCGTTCACCTGCGGACCGCAGTCGGTGTCCTCCAGGTGCGTGAGCGCCAAGGCCCGGCGCATCTTGCCAATCAGCTTGCCCAGCAACTCCAGAGGGTCACCGTCCGGCTCGCCGATCACCTGAAACTCATACCCGGCCGGGCTGCCATCGCGCAGCTCGAACGCGTCAATCGCCATGCCGGGCCCGAACAGGCGCGTGCGGAACTGGAACTCGTGCTCGGCGCCGCGCCCGTCGACCATGCGCAAGGGTTCGAAGGCCACGTGCTCGAACCCATGCAGCCCGAAGCGCCTGGCGGCGGCCTCGTTGAAGCACCGGCCGCAAAGCTGCCGGTAGCCGCCCTCGATCGACCCGTAGTTCACGACATCGTGGCTGAGCGCGGGCTGACGGCAGGCGTCGCAGGTGATGGGCTGCATGGGCTGGCACGGCGGGCGGTGGGTTTGGGCGAGACGACTGTAGGCGACGAACGCGGCGCCGCGAACCAAGCCACGCAAGGTGGCGTCCGCCTGGCCGCCGGCCGGTCAGATAAAGCCCCGAATGAGGTGCCAGGAAGCTGACGCTTGCGGGAAACAGCCATCGGTCATCAACAGTCGCTTCCGACCGGTCGCCATCCGGTCGGCCGCCCTGCTCGAGGCTCAGCCCCTGCACCAGCGCAGTCCGCCGCTGGGCGAACGCAGGCACCACCGTCATCAGCCAGATTGCGGACGGAGGCCCCGGCGGCGCGCGTGGCCAGCACGCCCCGACTGTCCGAAACCGAGTCGAGTCCGCAACACCAGGGCAGTACGATGTCAGCCAAAACCAATCGGGGGAGAGCTGGCCATGGCGCAGCCCAACGCATGTCTGGTGGCACTGGCCACTGCCTGGGGTCCGCGGCACGGGGGCATCAACGCGTTCAACGTCGAATGGGTGCGGTCACTGGGCATTGCCGCTCGGCGGGACTACCAGCTGGTTTGCGTGGTTCCGCAGGCCAGTGCCGCCGAGCAGGAGGACGCCCAACGCCACCACGTCACGCTGGTGCCGCTGGACCACGCGACGCCCGACCTGCCCGCCGACCAAGCCGATGCGGTGCTGGCGGCGTTGCGCACCGCACCCGGTGTGGCGCTGGACCCCGGCACCGTGCTGTGGCTCGGGCACGACGACAAGACCGGCGCGCTGGCGCTGGCGCTGCGCTCTGCACTTCGCGGCAGCCGTGCGGTGCTGGTGCATCACATGGCCTTCCGCGCCTACCAGAACGTGAAGAAGGACGGCGCCGGCGCCGCCGCCAAGCAACAAGCACAGCGAGAGCTCTTCGACCAGGCTGACCTGTGCCTCGCCGTCGGCCCCATGCTGACCGATCACCTCTGCGACATCCTGCCGCCCGCCAAACGCCCGTCGGTGACGATGTTGGTGCCTGGCCTGGCCGAGCCGGACCCGCAGCAGGTGCCCCTCAGCGACCAGGCGCCGGCCAACTTCAAAGCCTTCCTGGGCGGCCGACTCGGCAGCGACGACGAGCGAATCAAGCAGGCCCTGCTGGGCGTTCGCGGCTTCGGCCGGGCCATGCGCCAATGCAGGGCGGCGGCCAACGACCGCAATGCACTGAGCCGCTCACCAAGCCTGTGCATGCGGGGCGTGCCGCCCGAACAGAAGGACCAGGTGCAGCAAGTGGCGGATGCCGAAGCCGGCGGCATGGTCGTGTGCGACGTGCGGGAATTTACCGAAGACCGCCGGCTGTACTTCAGCGATCTGGCCAGCAGCAGCGTGGCGCTGATGCCGTCGTGGCACGACGGCTTCGGGTTGGCTGCCTGGGAAGCCATCGCCTGCCAGGTGCCCGTGGTGATCGGCCAGCAGACGGGCGTCTATCGGCTGCTGCATGGGCATTGGCAGGGCGCCGGCCTGGACCGCAGTGTGCGCCCGGTGCAGGTGGCAGGCCGGCGCAGCCAAGAGGGCGAAGCGCCCCACACCGACGGCGACGTCACCGCGGTGGCCAAGGCCTTGTTCGATCTGGGTGATCGCATGGCCGAAGCCAAGGCCGATGCCGTCCTGCTCGCCCAACGCTTGCGCCGCGCCCACACCTGGAAGGAGTGCGCCGAGGCCACGCTGCAAGCGCTGGAGCGCCATCTCGGCGTGCGGCTGCAGCGTGCCCTGCTTGGGCAGGAGGCGCCGCCAAGCGACGCTGCGCAGCAGGCCGCACCCGAGCGTCCGCAGCCTCGCGAGCCACACGCCAGTGCAGGCGCGGGCGACGCCCCAGAGGATGCCGACATCCCCGAGTTTTTGCAGCCGCCCAAGCCCCAGGCAGCGGCACATGCGCGGCAGCTCGGCCCGGCGGCCCTGTTGGCAGCGCAAGACCAGGTGGTGCGCTTTCACCCTGCGCGTGATGCCTTTGTGGACGGCGTTCTGGACGCTGTGACCACGCCGGGCCTGCGGCGGCTGACCACGCAGGTCATTCACGGCCCGGGCGGCGCTGGCAAAACCCGCAGCGCGCTCGAACTGCTGCAGCGCGCCGAGCCGCGCGGGTGGTCCGGCCTGTGGCTGTCCGCCAAGCCGCCCGCCGGCGCTCTGGACGCCTGGCAAAGGCTGCTGCTCGGCCACGCGCGTCCACTGCTGCTGGTGGTCGACTACGCCGAGGGCCGACAGCCCGAGCTGCTGCGCTGGTTGCGAACGGCGCTCGACGAAGCGTTGCAGCGGCCGGATGGCCCGCGCGTCCACCTGCTGTGCATGTCGCGCAGCATCGACTGGTGGCATCAGCTGTCGCGCCAGCCAGAGTGCGACACCGAACTGGCTACGCTGCTGGCGCCCGGGCCTGCCCACCTCGGCCTGACCGCCGTGCCTGGCTGGCCCGATGCGCCAGCGGAGCGCGCCCAGGCGTTCGACGCAGCCTTGTCGGACTACGCCGCCGCGCTCGGCGAGCCAGAGCCCAGCTATCCCTGGCGGCCCGACCTGGCATCGGCCGACTATTCCCGTCCGCTCTACCTGCACCTGGCCGCGCTGGCCGCACTTGCCGGCGAACGGCCAGGCCATGGCCATGCGCTGCTGGCCGCCCTGCTGCGCCGCGAATGGCGGCACTGGCAACGTAGTGCCCCGGCCGCGCTGACTGGCGCTGACCGCTGGGACGACTGGGCCGATGCCTTGGCGCTGCTGGCGTTTTCGCAGGGGCTGGAAGTGACCGAACTCAGCGCCGCACTCGCGCACCTGTCATTTGCCCAACCTGGCGAATGGGCGGGCGCCTTGGCGCGCACCTACCCAAGCCAGGGTGGCAGTGTCGGTCCCCTCACGCCCGACCTGCTGGCCGAACACCTGCTCGTCGAACGCCTGAGCGCCAATCGCGCCCCCACCTGGCTGCCGTTGGTCTTTGGACACGGCGAGGCGCGACGCACCCGTGCGTTGGCGGTGCTGGCTCGCTTGTGGCTGCGCGCCTGGCCTGCGGCGCTGGACTCGGCGCAGTTGGAGCTTGGCGCGCAGCGTTTGGTGCATGCGCTGGCCGCCCTCTGGCCCGATCACGGCGAACAGCTCATCACCGCGGTACACCAGCACGGCATTGCGCTGACCGTCCCGGTGACACTTGCTTGGCGGACGCTGCCACAACCGGTTCGGCAAGCCATCGCACCCAGCCTGCGGCTTCCCCACTACTCGACGCCGCTGATTGCGCTGACGGTCGAAATCCGGCGCAGCGCCGTGGATGCCGCCGTTGATGAGGCCAGTCGCGCCGGCGCGCTCAACAACCTTGCCCTAGCACTCTCTTACCTTGGCGACGCCGATTCGCGGGCTGAGGCGCTGCGCTGCGCGCGCGAGGCGGTGGAAACCTATAGCACGCTTGTGCAGGCCAAGCCCGCGGCCTACCTGCCCTACCTGGCCTTGTCGCTCAACACCCTGGCCAACGGCCTGTCCGGGCAGGGCGATGCCGATTCGCGGGCCGAGGCGCTGCGCTGCGCGCGCGAGTCGGTGGAGACCTACCGCACGCTTGCGCAGGCCCAGCCCGCGGCTTACCTGCCCGACCTCGCCGGGTCGCTCAACAACATGGCCAACCGCCTGTCCGAGCAGGGCGATGCCGATTCGCGGGCCGAGGCGCTGCGCTGCGCGCGCGAGTCGGTGGAGACCTACCGCACGCTCGCGCAGGCCCAGCCCGCGGCTTACCTGCCCGACCTGGCCATGTCGCTCAACACCCTGGCCAAGGGCCTGTCCGAGCAGGGCGATGCCGATTCGCGGGCCGAGGCGCTGCGCTGCGCGCGCGAGGCGGTGGAGACCTACCGCACGCTGGCGCAGGCCCAGCCCGCGGCTTACCTGCCCGACCTGGCCTTGTCGCTCAACAATCTGGCCATCCGCCTGTCCGAGCAGGGCGACGCCGATTCGCGGGCCGAGGCGCTGCGCTGCGCGCGCGAGTCGGTGGAGATTC